>Ga0172371_10008099_pt1 | contig 14777 bp, 16 predicted proteins | sample Lak12m_FD_114543 | JGI IMG/M metagenome (GOLD analysis project Ga0172371, IMG submission 114543) | Freshwater microbial communities from Kabuno Bay, South-Kivu, Congo - kab_022012_12m | ecosystem: Environmental > Aquatic > Freshwater > Lake | place: Democratic Republic of the Congo: South-Kivu... | reverse complement strand
GCCTCGGACTGGTCGAACAGGATGATCATGCGTTCCCTGGCCATGATATTGCCTTTCCGGCGATTTGGCATGTCGGGGAAGCGTTCGATCAGCGGATCCACCATCTCGGTGATCGGCAGGGTCAGTGACTGCACCTTCAGCGCGTCGATGACCAATTGGGCGTGGTCGAGTGAGTCTTGCGAAGAGGTCTTGTAAGGCATGCGCACGGCCAGCACGTTCTCTGGGCCTAACGCCTCGGCCGCCAGAAAGCATACCAACGCGGAGTCGATCCCGCCTGAAAGCCCGAGCACCGCTCGTGAAAAACCGGAACGGCTGATCTCGGTCTTGATGAACCCGGTCAGGATCGTGCGGGTCAGTTCGGTATCGATCGACAGGTCAGGCATAATACCCTCCGAAAGCTCCTGATTTCTAATTGCGAATGTTACGCCTCAAGGCGTGTTCTTATGCTGGTTTTCCAGCAGGATGCGTGTGATCTCTTTTTGCACCAGCGCGGACTTCTCGTCCCGCAGCAGGGGCAGCCTGGCGCGTGTGCGGTGCAGGTGGTTGAGGTCCAGTTCGGCCATTACCAGCGCTTCGTGATGCTGCGGCCCCTGCACGATCGATTCGCCATCAGGGTTGCAGACCGACGCGCCTCCCCAAAAATTCAATCCGTCTTCAAAACCAACCTTGTTGGTGTGGATCACGAAGGAAGTGAACAGGCCGGCGTAGGCGCGGGTGATGTCATCCACCCAGCGCGAGGAATCCAGCTTGCCCGGTTGTGAGGTGGTGTTCTCGCCCGGCAGTCCGCGCCCCGGGGAGGCCGAGGCGAACATGAAGATGTCCGCGCCGTCCAGCCACAACAGGTAGGGCAGCGAGGCGTGCCAGAAATCTTCGCAGATCAGCATGCCCACGCGGCCGAAGCGCGTGTCGAACGCGCTGACGCTGTTGCCTGCGGCGAAGAAGCGTCCTTCGTCGAAAAGTCCGTAGGTGGGCAGGTAGACCTTGTGATGAACGTGCAGCACCTTGCCGCCTGAAAGATAGGCCGAGGCAATATAAAAGCGGTTGCGCTGGTCTTCCTCCACGAACCCCACCATCACGTCAATGGCCTGGCTGGCCTTGAGCAGTTGGTTGAAGACCGGGTCCGACCCGTCTGGATGCAGGGCCACGGTGGAGACCAGGTCCTGCAGGACGTAGCCCGTAAGCGACAACTCCGGAAAGAGGATCAAGTCGGAACCCTTGTCGTGGGCTTCATCGATCAGCGCCAGGTGTTTCTCAAGGTTTTTGTTCACGTCCCCCAGGACGGTGTTGATCTGGGCCAGTGCAAGGTTGAGTTTCATGGCATCACTCCATCTCGACAGCTTTACCTTTGAGCGGCTTTATCAGGGTTATGCTCAAAACAATAATCGCAAAGATCGTTATTGCCATGGCAGCCCAGCTGTCCAGCCGCAGTCCAAACAAGTGTTGAACACTATCATACCGCATGAAGGAAAAAAGCAGGGAGTGAATTGAAAAAGCAAAAAGCATCCAGGCTGCCTTGACTCCCTTCTTTTTCGCGTTGTGCGTCAGCCATTCACAGATCAGCAGCGCCAGGATTAGGCTCAGGATGGCTGCCGGCTGCACGGGCGCCCGCAGCGCGACGAGACCGGATTCGTCCGGGGTCGGCATACCCCACCAGGTGCCGCCTGGTAGAGCCTGTCCGTACGCCAGCCCGGAAAGCCACGCGCCCAGCCAGATGGCCGCCGCCGCGGGCAGCAGCATGCGGCTGATTTTGTCAAAACCGTCTGAAACCCAAAAACCCAGAAAGCGCAGACCGAGCCAGGCGAAAAGAATGGCGCCGATGACCGCGCCGGGCCACGAAAGTCCGCCCTGGTCGATGTGCAGGATTTCTTGTGTGTGAGCAAAGTAATATTGATGGTAGGCAATGATAAATCCCGCTCTCGCGCCGAACAGCGCGCCGGCGAGTGTGATCGACCCGGCCGTCAGCCAGCGCAGACGCGTGGCCGGCGGGCTGACTCGCAGAACTCTCAGCAGCCCCAGCGAAGCGCCGAGCCCGACGATCAGCGAAAACGGGTTCACGGGATCCTCCTCAGAGCCATCCTTCCATTGTGGATTCTTAAGTGCATACCTTCTATATGATAATGGAAAACGGCAGGCTTGCGGCCTGCCGTTGGATCTAATTGACGGATTCCACCCGTTCGATTTCCGGGAAGAACTGCCTGACCGTGCCTTCCACCCAGCCCTTGACCGTGACCGGTGAGAGCGGACAGCCCAGGCAGGCGCCTCCCAGTTTCACCTTGACCACCTTGCCGTCAAAGGAAACCAGTTCCACCTCGCCGCCGTGATAGGTGGCAATGTATGCGCTCAATTGTTCGATCAATCCGCGCAGTTGTTCGATCTCTGAGAAATTGTTGGTTTGTTCGCTCATATGGGTCCTCAAATGAAACGAATGATGGTTCCAATAGTTATAACCATGATACCATAGATCGACCTCTGTCACTTTTTACGGTTTCAGTCATCAAAAAAGCATAATGACTTTAGGAGAACTTATATGGAAATGTTAATAGATTTTCCGGGTGGCGCGAGAGTGGACGCCCATTTTGGACCCTACACTGTAAAAACCGACCAGCCCGCTCCCGGCTTCACTCCTGCGGACCCAACGCCTTTTGCGCTCTTCTTGTCCTCATTGGGGACCTGCGCGGGTATCTACGTGCTGGGCTTCTGCAGCCAGCGCGGACTGCCGACGGAAGGCGTCAGGATCGTACAGCGCGTGACTTCCAACCGCATGACCGGCAAAGTGGAAAACGTGGAGCTTGAGATCCAGGTGCCGCCGGAATTCCCCGAGAAATATTATCAAGCGCTGGTGCGCTCCGCGGAGCAGTGCAAAGTAAAACAATTGATCGAGAACCCGCCCACCTTTAACGTGCATACCACAGTGGTTTAATTGAAAAGAGAAAAAAATGAAAAAGCCCCGATTGGGGCTTTTTACTATCCAGAAACAAGATTTATTAGTTTTATGACCACTGAAAACACACCCCTCTCCATCCACTGGATGGTGAGGGGCAGTGGGTAAGGTAAAGTAAAATCGATCTTTTTTCAAAAAAAATCGATTGTAGTAGGAAGAATATGTCAGGAATATGTACGGCTGTGATTACTTCGGGAAGATTGCCAGATGCCCATTGCTTGGATCAGGCAGGGTGATAAGGGGCAGGTGATAAGCCTCGCTGAGGATGTCAGCCTGCAGCACTTCAGTGGGGCTGCCCAGTTTGACCAGGCGTCCATCCACCATCAGCGCCACCATGTCGGCGAAGCGCGCCAGCAGGTTCAGGTCGTGGATGGCCACCAGCACCGCCCTCGGCTTGATGCCCATCTCAATTTCCTCATTGGACGGATGGGCAAGGTGGTGTGCGTTCTCCAGAAAGCTCACCTGATATTGCAGGTCCAGGTGGGCGGTGGGTTCGTCCATTAGCAGCACGGGGGTTTGCTGCGCCAGCGCCCGCGCCAGCAGCACGCGCTGCTGTTCGCCGCCTGACAGGTCGGTGATGTTCCGCTCGGCCAGTTCCAGCAGGTTCACCTGCGCCATGGACTGGCGGATGATGTGGTCGTCGTTGGCGGAGGTCTGCCCGAACCAGTTCAGGTGCGGCGTGCGTCCCAGCGCCACCACCTCGTAGATCGTGAAGGCCGGCGGCAGGCTGCGGATCTGCGGCACTACCGCGATGCGTTTGGAGCGCTCCTGCACGTTCATTTTGGTCAGGTCCTGGCCCTCATATCGGATACTTCCCCGGCTCGGGTGCAGGATGCCGCTGATGGCGCGGATCAAGGTGGTCTTGCCCGAGCCGTTCGGCCCGATCAGGGCGATCACCGTCCCCTGCGGTACCTCGAGGCTGACCTCATGCAGGACTTCGTGGTCTTTATATCCGGCGCTCAGATTTTCAATGGTCAGCATGTCATCACCAATAATTCTGCGATTTGGACCGTTTGAGCACCCACAGGAAGAACGGCGCTCCCAGCAGGGCCGTGATGATACCCACCGGGATCTCCTGCGGCGCGAGGATCGCGCGCGCCACCACGTCCGTGATCAGCAGCAGACTGGCGCCGCAGATCATCGAGAGCGGCAGCAGACGGCGGTAGTCGCCGCCCCACAACAGGCGCACCACGTGTGGGATGACCAGGCCGACGAAGCCGATCACGCCGGCATACGCCACCGCCGCGGAGGTGGCCAGCGTGGCTGTGAAGATGATCACCATGCGCACCCTTTGCACCGGCACGCCCAACTGCTGAGCTTGTTCGTCTCCGAACTGCATCACGTTGAGCGGATGTCCGAGGAAGAGCAGCACACCCAGTCCGATAATGACGTAGGGCAGTGCGCCCAGCACCGGGTTCCAGCCGGTCAGGGTGGAACCTCCCATCAACCACACGATGGCGCGGCGCAGTTCACCCGTGGAGTTGATCATCAGCAGCGAGGTCAACGCCGAGGCAAAGGCGCTCACCGAGACGCCAGCCAGGATCAGGTTGGTGGTCGGGATGGTTTTACCCACCCTCGCCAGTTGCGTGACCACCAGCACAGACAGCATGGCGCCGCTGAATGCCGCGATGGGCACGGCCATCAGGCCGAGGGTGGTATATGGCCATTGGATGCTCATGGCGATCACCGCCCCTGCGCCCGCGCCGGATGACACACCGATCAAAAAAGGGTCAGCCAGCGGGTTGCGGAAAAGCCCCTGATAGGCTGCGCCGCTTCCAGAAAGGGCCGCCCCCACCAGCACCAGCAGGGCAGTGCGGGGCAGCCGCAATTTTAAAAGGATGGCCGCGAAGGAACCGTTCGGGTCCAGCGCGGAAGGTTGGCCGAGCAGCCCTGACTTGACCAGGTCGGCCAGGGTGGCCGGCGGGATGAAAACGCTGCCCACCAGCACGCTCAGCAGTGCGGCTGCGATCAGAATGATCAGGCTGATCAGGTACGGGCGGGCAGTGTGTTTCATGGTTATTTATACAGTTCCGGGTGGATGATCCTGGCCAGTTCTTCCAGCCCGTCCACCAGGCGCGGACCCGGGCGGCTGACCAGGTCGTCATTGAAGGCGTAGATCTTGCCCTCCTTGACGGCTTTGAGGGTTTGCCACCCATTGCGCGCTGCCACCTGTTCAGGCGTCATGCCGTAGGCGGCGTCGCCCAGCAGGATCACGTCCGGGTCGGCCACCAGAAGTTGCTCAAGGCTGATCTGCGCCCAGGCGTCTTGCATGGCTGCGCCCACATTCGAGCCGCCCGCCATTTGGATGAGTTGGTCCACAAACGTGCCAGGCCCGGAGGTCCACGGTTTGGCCGCGTCGGAGCCGTCCAGTTCGTAAAACACCATGGGAGTGGTTTGCGCCCCCGCGATGGTATCTTGCACCTTTTTTACCCTCTCCTTGAGCGAAGTGACCAGGGCGGCGGCTTCTTTATCGTGCCCGGTCAGCGTTCCCACGGATTCAAGCATCGGGTATAGACCGTCCAGGGCAACGGGATTTTTCAGGTAATAGACCGTCAACCCCAGGTCTTCCAGCGATTTGACCTGCTCGGGGGTGTTGATCTCGGTCAGCACCACCAGGTCGGGGTTAAGCTTGGCGATGGCTTCAAAGGAGTAGTCACCCATCGAACCGCCCACATCCGGCAGCTCCGCCGTAGATGCGGGATAGTTCGAGAAGCTGTCCCTTCCGACCACCTGGCCGCCGGCTCCCACGGCAAAGAGGATCTCGGTGGCGGAAGGCGCCAGCGAGACGATGCGTTGCGCGGGCTGCTCCAGGCTGACGGACCGATCCAGCCCGTCAGTGAGCTGGATGGCCCCACCGTTTGGTGCGGCAGGCGCGGCGCATCCGGCCAGCAGGCCTGCCAGCAGGACTAAAGACAGGGTAAAGCGTAAAAGTTTTTTCATCAGAAATCCTTTTTTGAAAAAGTTTTCCTCGCAGGCGGCAGGTGAAAAAGAAACCCCTGCCGCATCGGACAGGGGTTTCGTCTGGTCTGACGAGTGCCCACCTCCTGGATGCGAGAGTGTGGTGTCACGTTCTTCTGGCGGGCGACCTGGCTTTTCAGATCTCTCTGAATCACAGTTGCGCAACAGCACCGGACTTGACACCGGTTTCGCCTTTGAGCCATCCCATCCGGGGGAGTGGCACCAGAAAAACTATACTTAATCGTGATTCATTCTATTCAAGAAGATTAGATGCGTCAAGTCATCAAAGGGATAGTAGTTATTATGTGAGTATATTTAAAAATAATACGGCTGAAAACCCTTCTGTAATCAAAACCGAGCTTCAATTGAATTGAGAGTGAAAGAAAAAAAAGCCACATTGGTTAAATAGCGTCAAATTCACAACAAGACAAAATAATTAGAAATTTGAACATTTGAACATTATAAAAACCAGCGTTTTGGGGCGCTGGCTAAAAAATTATTATTTCGGATTAATTCCTGTTGAATTTTATTCAGACAGTGGATTTTCAGATACTTTTATAATGAATTCTGGGGGATTCTTAAACTGTTTCTTGATCTTACATGATTCAGTAGACCTTGTTATTGCATTTAGATAATTCTTTGGAAATCTTTCATCCACTATGATAGTTGTGATTACATATGTAAATGGAGCATCTCCTTCAAATTCGACGTTTATCTTGATGCTATCAAGTGAAATTTTCCTCTCTAAACAAAAGACCATTATGTAGTACGCCATACAGGACCCAATTGATGCTTTGAATGCATCAAACGGATTGGGATATTCACCTAATCCACCAGATTGTTTAGATGAATCAGCAATTATTGTGTGCCCATTTAAGTCCGCAATGATTCGTTTACTGTCTTTAAAAGTTATTTTCATTACAATTCCTTATTATTCAAATTATTTTGTTCATAATTGTTTCCACTTCATCAACAGTTGGTATTGCATTTACAACTCCAAACTTTGTTGTGGTTAATGCGCCAGTGAGGCAAGCAAAAAATAATGTTTCGTTAATTGTTTTATTGTTTAGTTTGGCAATGCATAATGCCGCATTAAATGCGTCACCAGCACCAACAGTATCAATGACATTCACCTTATATGGTTCTTGATAAAGTGATTCACCAGATTTGTTAATGTAATAAGCTCCTTTACCTCCCAAAGTCATGTAGACCTCCTTGGGACCGAGATCCAATAACTTTTTTCCTATAATCTCAATTTCATCAAATTTCAACTCTTCTTTGAATTCTGTGCCAGTTAGTTCCATTGCTTCCACTTGGTTTGGAGTAAGAATATCAACAGAAGCCAATATTTCTCGAGGTATCTTCCTTGCCGGAGCTGGATTCATGATCACCATAATATTCAATTCTTTTGCCAAACAAATGGCAGTTTTAATGGTTTCATCTGGAATTTCTAACTGTACGTAAAGGATGCCGACATCAGGAAACGAATCTCGTGCTGATAAAATATCATCTACTGAAAGACAATTATTGGCTCCCGGGAAATATGCTGCCGTGTTTTCACCATTTGGCTGAACATATACCAACCCCACGCCTGACTGTATTTGCTCTTTCTTTTTAACAAATGCAGTATTGATGTTTTCTTTTTGATACGTGCTAAGGGCGATTTCAGCAAATAAATCATTACCTAGGCACTCGATGAGTAAAACATCCCCCCCCAGTCGTTTAATGCCGATTGCCACATTATTACCTTTTCCGCCAGGGCCCATGTCAAAATTTTGGGCAGTAATAGTTTCACCGGGTTTTGGTAAATAAGGTAAATAAACTGACATCTGGCAAACATAACTACCTAATACACAAACCTTAGAAGTCATTGATTTGCTTTTCCTTGATATTGATCCACGATTTTTTAAACTCATTGATCGAGTTTTGAGTGGTTTTATTTTCTAATAAAGCCACTAGAAGAGAAAAAGGAATTGCGACTCCATCCGCACCTATTTTGATGATCTCAATTAATTGTTCGACATTTCGGATACTTGCCGCGATCACTTTTGCATTTTTCCCTTCTCGGATCGCGTATTGCTTAACTTCTTCAATTAACCTTAAACCATCGCCGCCTGAATCTGTGACACGTCCAACGTAGATTGAAATATAATCAACCTGCGATTCTAGCGCCATTACGGCTTGTGGTAATGTGCTGATAGCTGTTAAGTTTAATAAAACACCGGTATTTTTTACGCGGTTTATTACTTTAAAAGCATCATGACAAAATGGAATTTTCAGGTGTAGTGTTCTGTTTAGAAGAATTTGGCGGAACAACATGATCTCTTGCATCATTTGGTATTCTTCTGTGGACACAACTTGAAGTCCAAACTGTAAGTTCCCTATTGCATCAATCTCTTTCACAAGTGTTGTAAATGGGACTTTTTCTTTTTCAAGAATTGTTGAGTTTGTTAAAACACCTGAAATTGGAAGAAGATAAGCTTGTTTGATCTCGTCAACATTTGCTGAAGCTAAAAATATTTGCATTGTATTAATCCTCATCCATTATAAAAAAAATCACATTGAAGTTTTCTGAATTTCCAATATCAATTCAGTGGTCCATTTGGCCACATCGCCGCAAACTGAAGGACATTTATCAACATGCGCTCCGGCATTTGCAAATTCAATTCTTTCTTCTTGGTTTAATAAGTCAAAAGATTTTCCAAAAAGTTGTTTTTGAACCATACAGCCGATAGGTGAACCGTATTTTTCAACAAATGTAAAATACAATTTCCTTACGTAATCCCATGTATGATCGGATTGACCATTGCAAAAAGCTTGATAACTTCTGCCTGTAAGACTGCTAATCGCTAAAATGCCTCCCGAAAGTGCTCCGCATGTGCCTTGAGTTGACATTACAGTCCCACCAGTTAATCCATCAGCTGCCTTAAATAGATTTGGATCCACAACATCAAAAGTTTCCATTATTGCCGCCAAAGTACATTGAGAACAATGTTGTCTTTGCTGTTCGTATTTATAAGCTAATTCATAGGCTTGACTGGCGATTTTCTCATTATTTATTTCCATTTCATTCCTCGATCACTTTTTTAGTTTTAGTCTACCGGCAATCTTATTGTCAAATCCAACAGCAGCCAATAAGACAAGGCCTAGTATGATTTCCTGGTAATACGTTGAAACGTTTAATAAAATCATTCCGTTTTCGAGCACCCCCACAATAAGGACACCAAAAATTACCCCCTGTAATTTGCCTTCACCGCCATATATACTCACACCACCCAAAACAATGGCTGTTACAACTTCCATCTCAAACCCGCTCCCCACACTTGGTTGGCCGCTGTTCATTCTTGAAAGAAGAATAAGGCCTGCAATTCCCGCTAATACACTGCTGAGAATATACAAAAGGCTTTTGGTTTTATGAACATCTATTCCTGATAGTCTTGTTGCCTCTTCATTGTTACCGATTCCATAAGCCCATCTACCAAAACGAGTCTTATTCAAGAATGCCCATCCAAATAGAAACACAAAGACAAGGATAATAACCGGTACAGGAATTGGTCCAATATAGCCCTGACCAATAAAGGAGAATCCTTCTGGAAAACCCCAGATATGACGGCCGTCCGAAAGCACATATGAAATTCCCCTTAATATGGTCATCATCCCCAGTGTTGTGATTAACGCCGGGATTTTTACGCGGTTAACAAAGAATGCATTCAATGTACCAACACAAATGCACATCAATAATGTCAACCCAATTGCAATAACTGCTGGTAGCCCAGCATTAACCATGAGCTTGGCGCATACAACACTAACTAGGGATAATAATGAACCAACCGATAGATCGATCCCTCCTGAAACCATTACAAATGTCATTCCAACAGCAGATATTCCCAACATAGCTACTTGGCGAGCAATTGTAAATAGATTCTCGACTTGAAAAAAATTAGGCGAGGCAAATGAAAAAAAGACGACCAAGATAATGAAAACAAACGCAATTGCGTAATTGCGTAAATTATTTGTCATGTTCTTTTTTTCTTTTTGAATATTCTGATTATCAAGTTTATTCATTTTTAGCCTTGTTTCCTTAGCATTCAATAGATGCCAAATCTAAAATATAATCTTGTGTTGCATTCTCTTTTTCAACGAATCCTTTTACACATCCAGAATTCATAACCATTATCCTGTCTGCCATATTAAGTAATTCAGGCAGATCTGAAGAAATCATGATAATTCCCTTCCCGGTATTAGATAATTGATTCATGAGCGAATAAATTTCGTGTTTAGCACCAACATCAATTCCACGTGTTGGTTCGTCGAAAATAATTATTTCGCAATCGCTTGCAAGCATCTTTGAAAGGACTACTTTTTGTTGATTGCCGCCACTGAGAAATTGAACTTGTTTATCTTTGTCAGGAGTTTTTATTTTCAGACGATCAATAAATTCGTCAACAACTTTGTTTTCTTTCTGTTCGTTGATGAAGAACCAATTGGTAAGTTTTGGCAAAATACTAAAAGAAATATTCTGTTTAACAGACATCTTTCCCAGGATTCCTGATCTTTTTCTATCTTCAGGAATTAAGCCAATCTCTAACCGCATTGCTTCTAATGGATTGCATATTTTTACTTTTTTATTGCGTAGAAATATTTCACCGTTATGTATTCGGTCAATTCCAAAAATCGCATTGGCAATTTCGGTTCTTCCTGAACCAACTAAACCGGCTATGCCGAATATTTCCCCTGCATGTAGATCAAAACAAATATCCCTGATTAAGCTTGTTGAGACATGTCTCACAGAAAGTAACACATCACCATGACTGCCTTCGCGCGATGGGTACTCTTGGCCAAGTTTTCTTCCAACCATTAAGCTGATCAGTTCTTTGCGATCAGTTTCTTTTGTATTCAGTTTTTTTATTAGATTTCCGTCTCGCATGACAATAATGCGTTCGCAAATATTAAGAGCTTCTTCTAGACGATGTGAAATATAAATTACTGAAACACCCCTGCTTTTTAATTGATCGATAAGCTTAAATAGTTGGGCTACTTCATTCGGCATTAACGGTGCAGTGGGTTCATCCATTATTAGAAGCTTAACATCGTAACTGAGAGCTTTTGCAATTTCGACTATTTGTTGCTCAGCAACACTTAATTCTTTTATTGTCCTTTTTGGGTTGATCGAAAAACCAATGTCTGACAAAATTTTTCTTGTAGCTTTTTCCATTTGCCGACAGTCTAAGAATAAATTCTTTTCCATTTCTCTTCCCAAGAAGATATTCTCGGTAATTGACAAACTGCTTACCAGATTAAATTCCTGGTAAATGGCAATAATTCCAAAGTCAAATAGTGCTTCATGGGGCGAGTAACTTATATAAGGTTTTCCTTCGATAAGAATTTCACCTTTATCTGCCTGGATTGCTCCAGTAATAATTTTTATTAAAGTGGATTTTCCGGCGCCATTTTCACCTACGACCCCAAGGATTTCTCCTTTATTTATATCGATATTGATATTATTTAGCGCTTTTACACCAGGGTAACTTTTTGCAATATTCCTCAATGAAAGAAAAATTCTATTGTCTACCATTCACGAAAATCTCCTTTTTACGATAATGGAAACCTACTTGTAAAAACAGGTTTCCATTATCTTTTTAAAACATATGAAAACGGAATTATTTTTCAGGGACGTTTTCAAATGTAATTGTTTGCATTGGGACAGTAACTGATTCGTCTACATCCTCACCATTGATCAGTTTGTATGCCATTTCGACTTCCAATGCGCCTGCTCCGGCTGGATTTAAGTCTATTGTGCCGCGGAAAATGCCATTTTCGCGAATTTTATCGAACGCTTCTTCTGAACCATCGCTTCCAACAACACAGAAATCATCCAGGGATTTGCCAGATTGTTTAATTGCCTCGTAAATTCCTAGGGCACAAGCATCATTTACAGCAACAAATACTCTCAAATCGGGATTTGCTTGTAAAAGTGATTCTGCAACTTGCATCCCCATATCGGTAACGCCATTGCAGTCTTGCCGGGCGACCAGGTTGGCGTTTGGCGCTTTTTCTTTAACGCCATCTACCATGCCGTCGCCGCGTATGATTACATGTTCAAGCCCATCATAACCAAGCACTGCGAATTCGGCATTTTGTGCCAGATTATCTGCAATCCAACTTCCGGCAAGTTCACCAGTCATAACACCCAGTTCATACTCGTCTTGTTTAACGGTTGCGTTGACTCCTTCAAGATCGTGAATAGCAGCGATCACAACGATCCCTTTTTCCCGGGCAGCTTTCACATAGGATTGTAATGATTGTGGGTCAACTGCGCTGACAACAATGGCATTTACACCTTGAGAAGTCCAATCTTCGATGGCGGAAATCTGGCTTGCCGGATCTGATTTGCTGTCATGAACAATTAGTTCAATTCCAAGTTCATCAGCTTTTGCTTGGGCACCTTGTACTTGTTCATTCCAATACCCCATCGAGATATCTATTACAGAAAAACCGATTTTAATTTTATTCTGTGTTTCAGTTGTTACGGGTTCCACTGATTCTGATTCATTTATTGGTTTTGTGCTATTGCATCCCGCGACCATCAAGGATGAAAATAGAACAATCAAACAAACTAACAATTGAGCAAATTTTTTCATTTCTTCTCCTTATAAATGATTTTTAGATGGGTTTTTAATTGGCTGGACGTGATTAGCCGAATATTTTAGTAAATATCGATAGAAATTTTCCCGAGCAATTCTGCTTTAAGAAACTCTATAGGCTGATTATTACTGTCAAAAATGACGCTCTCAATATATGAAATACAGGTACCAGGTTCAATTTTTAATAGACGCATCGTCTCTTCAGAATCAACAATTTTTGGTTCTATTATTCGTTGTCCGTGTGACAATTTGATGCCGTATTTTCCCTCTAGAGTGTTATAAAGAGAATTTTCATTGAAGTCTATTTTTTCGATACCTATGAAAAAATTGTATGGGATGTAACTATGAACAATTAGTACGGGGTTATTGTCAACTGTTCGCAAGCGTTTTAATTTAAAAACTTGATCCCCATAATCAAGTTGGAGCTTTTCTCTTAATATTGGTGAAGGAATCTCAATAGTTTTTTCAAGAACTTGCGTACCATGAGGTATGTCTTTTCTACTCATTTCTTCAGAAAAGCAGCGAAGATTCCCAAGAAACTTTCTTTCAATTGGAGGACATTTAACGAAGGTTCCTTTGGCGCGTTCTCGATATAAATATCCTTCATTCACTAGGCTGTTTATTGCCTGTCTTATAGTTGCCCGGCTAACCTGGTACGTATTAATTAATTCTGATTCTGTAGGAATCGTATCTCCTGGCTTATAGGAGCCATCGGTGATTGATTCTTTTAAGATGTTTTTTATTTGATAGTAGAGAGGTAGCGGAATATCACGATTCACATTTTGATTCATAATTTTCCTATTGTTATAACATAATATTATTATAATGTACGTACATTATACATATATTTAAATTAAAATCAAGTAGGAATTTCCTTCCAAATAAAAAATCAGTATTAAAACCTTCCGTGCTAATTCGTCAACTAGAACTAATAAATCGATTTTTTTAATAATTAGCTATTCTGTTTTTTTGGATATTTCCCAAGACCCACTACCATACGTTGCTTCTCGCAAGGGCGAAAGCTTCTCCTGTAGTCTGACTATTCATTCACTCTGAGGGGGTATCACTCAAAATTATTATGAAGGCTATTGGGCGTAAGGTTGGTCATCTGTCCGCTGAATGTTGCAAAATTGGATAACCCTATGTCAAGTTTTTAAAAAACCGCCTTTCATGGAAGTATAATAATCAAATGTTCTTAAGGAGAGCGCTTGGATAACGAACCCCTTGAAGTAACGATCGGAAAACTGCTCCGTGAGCGCGGAATGCAGCTTGTGCTGGCCGAATCCTGCACGGGCGGCCTGGTCGGGCATTGGATCACCAACGTGCCCGGCTCCTCGGAATACTATCTCGGCAGCATCACCGCCTACGCTTACGAGGCCAAGCGCAAACTGCTGGGCGTCCATCAGGCCACCCTGGACCGCTACGGCGCGGTCAGCCGCGAGTGCGTGATCGAAATGGCCAGGGGCGTACGCGCCTCCCTCGCGGGGGAATTCCCCGTTGAAAACATCCTCGGCATCTCCATCAGCGGCATCGCCGGCCCCGGCGGCGGGATGCCCGAAAAGCCGGTTGGCACGGTCTGGGTCGGTTTGAGCGCCGTGGAAGGCGATCGGGCCTGGAAGTTCAACTGGCCGGGAAACCGCCTTCAGAACAAGGAAGACTCCGCCCGGGCGGCCTTGCAGTTGGCTCTTCAATATCTTCAAAATGACCTCCCGGCCGAATCCTATTCGTAAAGACCAATTCATCAGGACAAGAGTATGGCGGAAAAGAAACGTGTATTGATCATGACGGCAGACGCTGGCTTTGGCCACCGCAGCGCGGCGATGGCCGTGCAAAACGCCATCCTGGACAAATACGCCGACCGCGTCGACGTGGACCTGGTTAATCCGCTTGACCTGCCTGAAACGCCTCCCGCCCTGCGCGACACCCAATCGGACTACGACAAATACGTGCGCAACATCCCCGAGCTTTATCATCTCGGTTACGAGGTCAGCGACAATCCCATCCCGACCGCTTTTTTGGAGCGTTCCATCGGCGTGCTGCTGGTGGACGCCATGCGGGAGCTTTTCAAACAATATCGCCCTGACGTGGTGCTTTCCACCTACCCCTGGTATCAGTCGGCCATGACCACGCTGTTCACCAGCCGCAAGTACCGCGTGCCGCAGTTTACCGTGGTCACCGATCTTTCCACGGTGCACCGTATGTGGTTCCACAAGAAAGTCACCGCCTGCCTGGTG
>Ga0172371_10008098_pt1 | contig 14779 bp, 9 predicted proteins | sample Lak12m_FD_114543 | JGI IMG/M metagenome (GOLD analysis project Ga0172371, IMG submission 114543) | Freshwater microbial communities from Kabuno Bay, South-Kivu, Congo - kab_022012_12m | ecosystem: Environmental > Aquatic > Freshwater > Lake | place: Democratic Republic of the Congo: South-Kivu... | reverse complement strand
TCATTCCGTCAAGGGGAGGGTAGAAATCCTGGTAGTACCACGAGATGGCCGGCGAAGAATAATCGTGCTCGCCGTGTGCTCCTGTTCCCGAGTGCCAGTGCTGGTAGCCCGCTCGAATGCCTTCCAGGGTCGAAACGTCATAGCCCCCCACAATGAGATGGTCTCCCCACGGCCACAGAACAGCAGCCACGTGAAACGCTATCTCCCAGGGAATATGGGCACATCCGAACTGGCCGGCCAAATACAGGGTGGCCCCGAAGGTCAGGCCTCTCCCGGCAGTACAAACCTGGTTGACCCATCCACCGTATGCCAGTTCGAGTTGATCTGCATCGTTTATAAAATACCAGATTTGTCCGGACAGTGCCTGAGTATGCGTTGAACCGGCAGTGCGCTGCACGTAAATATTAATCTTGTCCTCCGCCCCCCACACTCCGTCCGTTCCCCAGAGGGCCGGTCCCCAAATATGGTCCCACCCGATGCCGTACACTGCGAACAGATAGGCCCAATCCGGGACGTCCAGGTACCAGAGGCCGTAGCTCCACCAGGCAACGTTGTCCATAGCGCCGTTCCATTCGAAGTGAATGAAGGCAAAATCAGTTTCCCAGGTTACGTCTACGGACTCAGCTTCGGCTGAGGGTACGACGCAGGTAGTCCCTACGACCATACCCAACAGAGCGACCAGCATTACCGCCCGACTAAGCCTGCAGGCAATGGAACGTGACATTCTTCACCCCCTTGACAGGACTATGTTGAAGGCCTTGGTTAATCGTCAAACATCCCCATACCCGACAGGGAGGAATATTCTTCTGCCCTTCTTCATATCATATCTCCAGCCCGCTTTTCCGTCAATAGACAACTCCCGGGCAAGGTAACCGATCACTTATCATAGGGGCGGCCTGCTCTTTGCCAAGAAGGCCTTCCAGACTACCTGTCCCGAAATGCCTGTTGGTTCCTTCTACGGACAATGCCTCTCACCGGCCCCTCAAAAAATCCAACAATGCACTATATTATCATGGTAGTCTATACGGTTCGTGATAACTGTGCCGGAGCGCAGGAGCTTCCCTCTGCCGCCGACAGGCGCCCCGGCCGACATGAAGATCTCAAGGGAGGATCGAAGATGACCCAAGGATCTTTCTTGAAGAACATCCCTTTCGCGGAGCCGCAAGTCCTCGCGGATCTTGTGGACTACCAGGAAGGCAGAGTAGTAAGCAGAACATTCGCCCAGACCAAGTCCATGAGCCTTACCCTCTTCGCGTTTGACAAGGGCGAAGGCTTGAGCACCCATACCGCGGCCGGCGACGCATTCGTACAAATCCTCGACGGCGAATCATCCATCACCATCGGGGAGAAAACCGTCGTGGTGAAGGCCGGTAAGGTCGTGGCCATGCCCGCCAACGTCCCCCATGCACTGCAGGCGGAGAGAAGATTCAAGATGCTGCTTGTGGTAATAAAAGCGGCTGAATAGAGCCGCAGAGGTTGTCGGGAGAGGACATTTGAAAAAGTAACCGGGGGACAACTTTTCTGCAGAAAAGTTTTCCCCCGGGGCCCTTTTCCAAAGACTCCCAGCTTATTGGCGGCTCCCGCTGGACGCCGCCGTACTTGAGGACTCGTACTCGATGAAAATAGGCAATCTTGAAGTCAACGGCAACGTCTTCCTGGCGCCCATGGCCGGTCTTACGGACCCGCCGTTCCGGAAGGTCGTCCAACAGTTCGGGGTGTCCGCTGTTTGGACGGAGATGATAAGCGCCAACGGGCTTGTCAACAATCGGGAGATATTCCGCACTATGGAGCTGGCCGGCCATGTGGTTCCCACTGTCTTCCAGATTTACGGCAAGGACCCCGACGTGATAGCGGAGGCCGCCCGTGTCGTGGTGGATCATGGAGCCGCAGCTATTGACATCAACATGGGCTGCCCGGCTCGAAAGATTGTCTTCAGGGGGGCCGGCGCCGCTCTGATGAAAGACATTCCCCTCGCGTCTCGGATCGTCCGCTCCGTGCGGCGTGCCTCACCGGTGGCTCTCACCGTGAAGATGAGGTCCGGCTGGGACGAGCAAAACCAGAATGCGCCGGAGTTCGCACGGGCCATTGAAGCAGAAGGCGCGGATGCGGTGATTGTCCACTCCCGTAGCCGTTCCGTGAGGCACGCGGGCCCGGCATCGCTGGACATCTTGTGCGAGGTCAGAGAAGCCGTCAAGATCCCTGTCATTGGCAACGGAGGAATAACCGGCGTGCACGATGCCGTGGATATGGTGACCCGTGCAGGATGCGAAGGCGTCATGGTCGGGAGAGGCGCTCTGGGCAGGCCCTGGTTGCCGGGGATGATTCTGAAGGCCCTCGCAGATGGGGACGGCTGCCAAGGACAAAGCATACCGATCCTGGAAGTGGTCCGAACTCATTTCCGCTATCAACTGGAATGGTTGGATACTCTAAAGGCCGTTCGCCGGATGCGCAAACACCTGGCCTGGTATTCAAAGGGCCTGAGCGAAGGTGCGGAATTTCGGCGCCGGGTATTTCGCGAGGAAGACCCCGAGCTTGTCATGCAGCTTGTGGAGGAGTGGTTTGGGGGAGTGACGGCTCGGATGGAGTGGGGTTCGGAGAATTGAGGCGGCCGGGCTTGACCTTTCGTGCACTTGCCGGCAGGCGCTGTCTCGGGTTTCCACGGAGGCCTGGTTTTGCTTTTCCCAAATACGGTTGCGTATTCCGGCTCTATGAGATTGCTTCGCTTCGCTCGCAACGACAAGTTTCGGGCATGTCGTTGCGAGGAGCGGAGCGACGAAGCAATCTCGATGGGTGAAAGATGCGTCACCGTATCTTCGAAAAGGTGCGCTTGGTCTTGGTGGGGCAGGCATCTTGCCTGCCGGTTAATGGCGGGCAAGATGAGACTGTCTCAAAACTGCGGCAATGGTTCAGATCGTGGCACGACCGCTACGTTAGAGCGGTGAGGAACTACAGGGCCGCTGATATGTCGACATTGCGGGATGGACAAAAAGCTGCTGTAGGGGCGGGGTTTATCCCCGCCCATTGTTCCAGGACTGATGAAACGGGCGGGGATAAACCCCCGCCCCTACATCACATCGTGCTACGATCTTGGCCGTTAACCGTTTTCTGAGACAGTTTCAGATGCCCGCCCCACCTGTGCTTCGCCAACATCGAGCATTATTTTGGACTATCACTATACTGAGCGGCCGCGAGCCGCTAGTTCCGAGGTGAACCAATGACTAGTGACGCTATATATTTCACTATTTCGGACGAGGTCTTTGAGCGGTTTCCCGGCTACGTCAGAGGCGTGGTGGTGGCTCAAGGGGTCACGAACGGGCCGTCCTCCGACGAGCTTAAGGAATTGCTCAGGGCAGCGGAAGACTCGGTCCGGGAACGTATCAGTCCCGAAAGCGTGGCCGAGCACCCGAGGATTGCTTCCTGGCGAGAAGCTTACCGGGCTTTCGGCGCCAAGCCGAGCAAGTTCCGTCCTTCCATCGAGGCCATGGTCAGGCGGATTCTGAAGAACGACCCCCTACCCTCCATCAGCGCCCTGGTGGAAATAGGGAACGTGGTCTCGCTCAGGCATTTGGTCCCTGCGGGCGGGCACGCGATTGACGTGGTCAAAGGCGATATCGAGCTGCGACCGGCGGCAGGGGACGAAGATTTCACGCCCTTGGATTCCGACCGGGTCGAACATCCGGCGGCCGGTGAAATCATCTTTGTGGAAGGAAGGGAAGTCTTGACGCGGCGCTGGACATGGCGGCAGGGCAAGCATACTCTGGTCGTTCCCGAAACTACCGCTGTCGAGTTTAACATTGACGGCATGCCCCCGGTTCCGGTCGAGGAAATCGTCGAAGCATGCGGCGAGATGGCGGAACTCATAGAGAGGTTCTGCGGCGGACAGTGCCGCTACGAAATCGTTAGCCGGGATGCGCCCAGGATGAAGCTGCGTTAGGCTTTTCTTCTAACGCTTTGATTCTTCGGTAGCAGGTGTGACCTTCACTTGTTCGGTCCTCAGGAAACTGCTATCCTGCCTCATATGTCAATAATGGATAGCGGTAATTTCAGCTGCGGAGGTGCTCTATGCTGAAGAGCTATGAGGCTGTATACGAAGACGGGACGTTGCGGTGGGTTCGAGAACGGCCCGGCGCCAAGCGAACGAGGGTGATCGTGACGGTGTTGGAAGAAGAGGCGGACTCTCAGGCTGCTGCCGCCAGGAAGGCTATCCTGGAGCGCTCGAAAGGATGCGTTTGGCCGGCGAAATCGAGTGACTGAATTGACTGCGCAGAAAGGGTCCAGCATGGGAAGCCGTTCTCCGCAAACAAATGTCGTGCGAACAATAAGCACGAGAGGAGTGTGGCGACGATTCGGTATGGTCTTCGTGCCGCTCTCGATCTTCCTGACGGTGCTTACAGGCCTTTGGTGTTACGGTAAGTACAAGGAGACGACGAGCGAGATCCTGACAACCCAGCACCACTGTCTGCTTCTAGCTGATCAAACCGTTCAAAACAACCTGAATCGCGTACTCTCGGACCTGACTTTCCTGACTCGCCAACGGGCCCTGTCGGAGTTTCTCGAGACGGGAGAGGACGCGTCACGCAAAGCCGTTGAACATGACTGGGTATCGTTTTCCGCAAGCATATCCTTGTACGATCAAATACTATTGCTCTATGCGGAAGGCATCGAAGTCATCAGAGTCAACTTCGGCGGGGGATCGCCCTATGTCGTGCCGGCCGCGCAGCTCCAGCAAAAAAGTGGGCGGCCTTATGTCAAGGAAACGTGGCAACTCGGCGCAGGTGAGATATATGTTTCTCCTCTGGATTTAAATGTGGAACAAGGTCGGGTCGAGATCCCCATCAAACCTGTTCTTCGCGTGGGAACTCCTGTCTTGGATCACTCCGGTAATAGGAAAGGCATGGTGATTCTCAATTACCTGGGCGAGATTCTTCTTGAAGACGTCAGGAAGTCATCTCTCGTCACCGACTGTCATCTCATGCTTCTCAATGACGAAGGCTTCTGGCTTCTGGGAGTAAGACCGGAGGATGAATGGGGATTCATGTTTGATGACAGGAAGGACCGAACCTTCGCCCATGACTATCCCGATGCATGGCAAATAATGTCCGCAGCAAAATCCGGTCAGTTCTATACCCCCCAAGGGATCTTTACATTCACTACCCTCGTGCCGTTTGAAAGTCGAGATCGAGTTCGCGGAGAGGGTATTACCAGGGGACCTGCAAGGCCGGGCACATCGGACCCGCAAGAGAAAGGCGCCCCTCAATGGAAGCTGGTCAGTTGGGTACCTCAGGCGACACTGACGAAGACAGGCATGAACATTATCCGGCGCTATGTTCCTCTTCTGGCAGTCTTTCTGGTGGTCACTGCGGGTGGGGTGTGGCTTTGGGCTGTTTCAGTTGAGCGACGCAGGCGGGCCGAGGAAGAGCTTCGGAAGGCCCATGATGAATTGGAAGAACGTGTTGAAGAAAGGACCTTGGAGCTTCACAGGTCCAATGAACAGCTCAGAGAAGAGATTGCCGAGCGCACCTTGACTGAAGAGGCCCTCCAGATGAGTGAAGAGCGTTTTCGCTCCACATTCGAGCAGGCGGCTGTGGGGATTGCTCATGTGGCGCCGGATGGCACATGGCTGAGGGTGAATCAGAAGTTGTGCGACATTGTGGGTTACGCAAGAGAGGAATTACTCCCAAAGACTTTCCAAGACATCACTTATCCGGATGACCTTGAGACCGATCTTAAGCATGTGGCTCAGATGTTGACCGGCGAGATACAGACGTATTCTATGGAAAAACGCTACATACGAAAAGACGGTTCCCTTGTATGGATCAATTTGACCGTATCACTTGTGCGCGATGCCTCGGAGGCGCCTGACTATTTCATATCGGTCGTTGAGGACATATCCCGGCGTAAGAGCGCTGAGCAATCCCTCGTTCGGCTGGCTACCGTCCTCGAGCAGGCGGCCGAATCCGTCATGATAACCGACACGGATGCCAACATCGAATACGTGAATCCCGCGTTTGAACGCATCACCGGTTACAGCCGTGAAGAAGTGATGGGAAAGAATCCCCGACTGTTGCGGGGTGGTGAACGCGACAACCGGTTCTACAAGCAAATGTGGGATACGCTCAGACGCGGGGAGGTGTGGGCGGGGCGCCTCATCAGCAAGAAAAAGGACGGGACCCTATTTCAGGAACAGGCAACAATATCGCCGGTGCGCGACGCAGCGGGCACAGTAGTGAACTACGTTGCAGTCAAGCGGGACGTTACGCAGGAAGTGGAACTGGAAAAGCAACTATACAAGGCCCAAAAGATGGAGGCCATCGGAACGCTCGCCGGCGGCATTGCACATGACTTCAACAACTTGCTCACGGTGACTTCCGGTTACGCCGAACTGCTCCTCCTCGAGATGAAGGAAGAGGACCCCGGATACTCGGACCTGCAAAAGGTTCTCCATGCATCTCGAAGGGGGGCTGAGCTTGTCAAGAATCTGCTCACATTCAGCAGAAAACAGGAGACCGAATTCCGACCCCTGAATCTGAACCATGAAGTCAAGCAGATGGCTGACTTGCTCGCCAGATCCATTCCCAAAATGGTGGATATCCAGCTGCAGCTCGGAGACCGATTGAAGACCATTGATGGTGATTCAGGGCAGATAGGACAGATCCTGATGAATCTTGGTGTGAACGCGGGACATGCCATGCCGGATGGAGGCAGACTGACGATCACAACGGGGAACGTTTCCGTGGACGAGGCATACAGCAAGACGGAGGTAGGGTGCACGCCTGGAGAATACGTGGCTCTGACGGTAGCAGATACGGGCCATGGAATGGACCAAGAGACATTGGAGCACATCTTTGAGCCCTTCTTCACGACAAAGGCCCCCGGCGAAGGGACGGGGCTCGGCCTTGCAACGGTCTATGGCATTGTCAAGAAGCACGGCGGTTACATAGCTTGTCACAGTAGCCGCGGACAGGGAACTGTCTTCCAGATCTATTTTCCAATTGCCGAAGAAATCCTATTTGAGCCGGGAAAAGTGGGTCACTCAACTGCACCACCGGGAGGAAGTGAGACCATTCTATTGGTTGACGACGAAGAGTTTGTGAGAGACCTTGGCGTGAAGCTGCTGCGAGGTGTTGGATACGGAGTGATCGCCGCTGCAAGCGGGAGCGAGGCACTGGAAGCTTACATCCCAGATCAGAAGAAAATCTCCCTAGTTATCCTCGATTTCATGATGCCTCAAATGAGCGGAAAGGATTGCCTCGCACGGCTCTTGAAAGTCAACTCCAGCGTGAAGGTGCTCATCGCCACCGGATTCGCCGTGGACCGCCCGACGAGAGAAGCCATCGAGGCCGGAGCCAAAGGATTCGTCAGTAAACCCTTTGATCTCAGGCAATTGCTGGGGACCGTCCGCAAGGTCCTGGATGAGGCGTGAGATGTGTCAGCCTAAATTACTCTCGGTCAATTCTTCCACGAACTCTCGCATCACCGGCTCCAAGGATTCGTTGAGATCCAGATTGCCCAAACAGACGCTTTTCGCTTTGTTGCCGAATCTTTCGAGAAGCCTGATGAAACAGTCGGAGCAAACCCTGATCCACTGGCCATCACTCATGGACATCAAGGTAAAGTTGACCTCTACATTGGACGTCTTGCATACGTCACAGTACGTGAGTTGTGGTCGCATCTTGTCTACCCCCCCTCTCCTGGTGCGCGGATGTCAGGGACTTCCGCCCCCCTTTAGCCCGACTTTCATGGGTCACGACCGAGCATCGCGACTGAATCTTCAGAGATCCGGGGCGACGATACTCGTATCATACGTTCTCATTCCCTGCAAGAAAAACCCGGCTGCAAGCCATTTTTCCTTGCGGCTCAGTCCGCGTCCAGCAGCTTCCGGACATTCCCAAGGATTTCCTGCATGTTAAACGGCTTCTTGACAAATCCTCCGGCACCTGATTCCAGACCGGCTTTGGCTTGAGCATCGGCAGCGAAGCCACTGGAGATGGCTACTTTCACCCTCGGGTTGATTCGGAGCAGCTCTCGCAAGCATTGTGCGCCGCCCATTTGCGGCATGATCAAATCCAGAATGACCAAAGCGATCTCATCCCTGTGCGTTTGATACACCTCCAGCGCCTCTTTGCCATTGGCTGCGGTGATTACCCGGTAGCCGGCCTTTTCCATAATCCGGCGGCCGAGCTCGCGAATCAGGTCCTCGTCGTCCACCAGGAGGATCGTCTCGGATCCACCCCGCATTATGGCGCCGTCAGTTGTTGTCGGGGCTTCCGGACCGCTCACTAGGGCAGGGAAATAGACTCTGAAGGTTGTTCCTTTGGACTCCTCGCTGTAGCACATGACATGACCGCCATGCTGTTTTACAATCCCGTAAACCATGGCAAGCCCCAGGCCGGTCCCTTCAGCAGGCCCCTTGGTCGTAAAGAAAGGCTCGAAAATGTGCAGCAGCGTCTCTTTGTCCATGCCGCGTCCCGTGTCCGACACCGTGAGCAACACATAAGGGCCCGGCTTTGTTTCAAAGTGGGTTCTACAGTAGTACTCGTCGAGTGTTACATTTTCCGTCTCGATAATCAGTCTGCCACCTTCGGGCATGGCATCCCTTGCGTTTATCGAAAGGTTCATGAGTATCTGTTCCATCTGAATTGAGTCGGCATTCACATTTGCCAAGTCTGATGCCAGGATGAGTTCAATCCGAATCATCTTCGGAATCGTTCTGGAAAGCATCTTCTGCAATTGTTCTATTCGCCTGTTCAGGTTGATGGGGCGTGGATTGAACTCGGTCTTTCTGCTGAATGTCAGCAGACCACGGACCAGATCGGCACCGTTGTTGGCAGCTTGGACTATTTTGGCCAAATCGTCTCTGTACTGCACGGGCACGTGTTCATCAGAGAGAATTAGCTCGGAATATCCCAGAACCACCTGTAAGAGATTGTTGAAGTCGTGGGCGACTCCCCCGGCCAGCGTTCCGACCGCCTCCATCTTCTGGGCCTGGTAAAGCTGCTTGGAAAGTTCCAAATGCTCCGTGATATCACGCTTCACGGCAACGAAGTTCGTAATCTCCCCCGAAGCACTGCGCACGGGGGAGATGGTTGCCTCCTCATGAAAGAGTTTTCCGTCCTTTCTTTTGTTAACAAACCGTCCTGACCAAATATTCCCCGCCTTGAGGGTTTCCCATAGTTCCCCGTAAAAAGTTGCCTCGTGTTCGCCGCTCTTGAATACACGCGGGGTCTTACCATAGAGTTCTTCACTCCTGAAGCCCGTTATCCGCTCCAGAGCCGGATTGACGTATTGGATGATTCCTTCCGTGTCTGTTATAAGCACTGCTTCAGCCGCCTGCTCGATGGCCGTTGCCAGACGCTTTTGAACTTCCTCCGACTTTCTTGCAGCGGTAATGTCACGAACAGAGGCTATTCTTGCCGAACCACCTTCATAGGGTATACTCTTTCCTTTTACTTGAACAGAAATGACTCGACCGTCTTTGCAAACCAAAGCAGACTCGTAGGTTTCTTCGCTCCCGGAAAGGACGTATTTCATTGTGATGTCTCCAAATTCAGGTGCCACAAGGTGCTGTATGTTCATCCCAACGAGCTCTTGCAGCCCATAGCCGGACAGCCGGCAGAACACCTCGTTGGAATCCAGAATCGTCCCATCCCGGCTGATCACCACGCCCTCGAACGCGCCCTCCGCGAGGATGCGGAAACGCTCCTCGCTCTCCTGCAGGGCTTTCTGTGCCCGCTTTCGTTCGGTGATGTCGCGAGCGACCACCTGAACTGCAGGTTTGCCTGCGTATTCAAAAGGCGCTGCAATTACTTCAACCGGGACAGCGGAGCCGTCAAGTTTGACATAGCGATGTTCCACCGGATACAATCCCGTTTCCCCGTTCATCATCCGCTGAATGCGATTTCTGGCTGCTTCCCAATTGTCGGGGTGGAGAATCTCACTGATGTGCTTACCCAGCAGATTGTCGGGGCTTTCGGCTCCAAGCATTCGGGCACCGGACGGGTTTACGAACACGAGCCTCCCGTCCTGCTGGACCGCAATGCCGTCAGGTGACACTTCAACGAGATGACGATATCGTTCTTCGCTGTCCTTCAGTGCCTCTTCCGCTCGCTTGCGCTCAGTAATGTCCCTGTCTATGGCCATAATGTATTTGTGGTCTTCAAGTTCCAGCAACTGAGCATTGATCTCCATGGTAAATACAGTGCCGTCCTTCTTCCCGTGGGTTACTTCCTCCCTCAGTCTTTCCCCCTTCAGAAGCCGCTCAATTCGTAGCGGCACCTTTGCGGCCGATTCAGGCGTATCCAGATCGGAGATCCTCAAGGTCAAGAGTTCCTCCGTCGTGTAACCATGCATTTCTGCTGCCGCCCTGTTCGCGGACAAGATTTGGCCAGCTCTGTCGCCCTCGGCCTCCAGAACATAGATAGCGTCTCCAGCAGTTTCAAAAAAGGTGCGATATCGTACTTCACTCTCCTTGAGGGCCTTCTCGGCTTGCTTTCGTTCAGAGATCTCGCGTTCAAGTTCCGCCTTGGCCTGCTCAAGTTCCGCTGTGCGCTCACAGACCCGTTGATCCAGAAGATCGCGGTTTAGCTTGAGGCTCAAAGACATCGCATTAAACGCCGCGACCAACTCCTGAAGCTCCTTACCGGTTGGGTCCGTGATTGTCCTGCCCAAATGTTCCGGGTGGGTTGCGATGAGTGTTGCCTGGTCTCTGATTTCCGCCAGGGGATTCAAGAAGTATCGTCTGCCCAGGGCTGCAAACAAGAGGAAAGAGGCGAGCAGAATCCCTATAAGCGCACCCGAAAGGTGCAATGAAAAGAGGTTCGCTCTCCCGTAAGCCGCCGCGAGGGGAATTCGCATGGAAATGGCCTGGGCCACCTCCCCAATATTACGATTGAAACTCCTCTCCGCGTCGTAATGCTTTACAAGATCACCGGGAGCCCGGTCGGGCGTGCTGTGGCAGCGCAGGCAAGATTCTTCCATCATCTCTCCACGGCGGAGGACAGTAAAGAACGGCTTGCCGTCGAAGGCACGTATGGCGACCCGCTGGGTCAGCTTTTCGTTTCCGGCCAAGTTTTGAAGAAACTGCTTCTCGAATGCGTCGGCTTCATTCTGGGGAGAACGGGCATTAATTGCCGCTTCCTTGTAATAGTACGGCTCCGTATTGAAGTGCTGAAAATACTTGTCAATCTCGCGGACTGCGTACGTCGAAGACATCCAAATGGGATCAAAGTACTCTTTCGATTTCAGGGGCGCAATTTCGTCAAAAAGTTTCGGCTTCAGGTCCTTGCTGAAATAGGTGTGGACGGCAAGATTCATGTCAAGGAGCAATCGGGCCTTGGACTCTGCTTCGGCCAATGCCTGCCTCTTCATGTCGTTGTTCACGAGAAATACTACTAGCGGGGCCGCGACGAGGAATATCAGGCCTATCCCTGCCGCGAAGTAAGTTGCAAGTCGCCGATGGCCGGCCATGGCCAACCTCCAATGGTCAGTTTACTTTTTTCTGAAAATGCTTCCGGGAGACAACTTTTCTGCAGAAAAGTTTTCCCCCGGGCCCCTTTTCCAAAGACTTCCAACATATTGGCGGCTTCCGCTGGTCGCCGCTGCTTCGTAGCCCACGTAGGATCCGGTGAACCAAGCGACCCGTATCTATCGAGCAATGCATGGCGGATCAGCTTTCTCATTATTCGTTGTGGCGATCTACGCCATGGGAGTTTTTGATTAAACATTCGGTCGGGAACATGAACTCACCGCAGCGAACCATTGCATTCTTGGCATACCAACTCAATTCCGGGTCTATGCCAGTCCCGACTGCCTTTCAACGAGCCCTTGGCACCAAATCCGGTCTCGCCAAAAACTATCCGACCGCTTCGTATCCTAAACGGCGATCCCCTGTCAGTCAAGTTGGACTGGAGACTGACGCGTTCAGTCGTGGGGCAGGTTCATCGTACCAGGGTGAATCTGTACGCAGCGGGACCAGAACCCTACGCAAAGAATTCTTTGTAATCACTGTTGACTCTGCTCGGCCCCCCCCCAATGCCGGTGACTTAAGCCACACACACCTTGTTCGGTACTTGTTACCTGGACGAGGCCCAGGCGTCGTCATTCCGGCGTACGCCGGAATCCAGTTTCCTCAATCCCGCCTCCAGCGGGATTCCTGGGCCCCGACTTTCGTCGGGGTGACGGTTCTGATCCCTGCCCTTATCGTTAAGTCACCGGCATTGCCCCCCCCCGCAGCGATTCATGTCTCCCTGTCGTTGCGAGGAGCGGAGCGACGAGCTAATGAGATTGCTTCGCTTCGCTCGCAATGTCAGAAGATCGGGGCGTTGATCGGATCTTCCGCGTTCGGCGGATACAATAAAGATAGATTGGTGTCTTCCGACCGGGTAGTTTATAATGTTTCTTGACCCGGTATAAAATTATCTTTTTCCTGCCCGCGGAGCGTATTATGACTGGCGGAACTCGAATTCAGACATACTTTGTAGTTTGGCTCGGCGTATTGGTCGTGGTCGGGGCAGCGCTGGTAGTCATTCTGGTTAACGGCACCATGAAGAATGAGGCTCTCGTTGAAACGGAGTCCGTCTCCATGAAGATGCCGCTCTCCAATGCCTATGAAAAGGCGGACCGTTCGTCCATCAAGCTTTCGGGATACATGGCGGCAGTGCTTTTCGCCCTATTCGGACTCTTCTTTATCCTTACAAGACGCTTCTTGTTGACTCCGCTGCGTGCCATTACAGACCAGGCACTGCTCATAATTGCACGGCCGGCGAACTTGGGCGCCCAAATCCCCGAACCGAAGGGAAGAGAGCTTCGGGAGCTTGTGGTAGCATTCAATCGGATGTCGGAAGAACTCAAGAAAGTGCGGGAAGAACTGGAACAGAGGGTACGGGACAGGACGACAGACATCGAGAAAGCAAGACTGGGACTGGAAAAGGAGATAGCAGAACGGTTAGAGATCGAGAAATCGCTGCGTCTTGCCGAAGCCCGTTACAGGCTTCTTTTCGAAAACATGGGCAATGCGGTTGCGATCTACCAGGCGCTCGACGAAGGTGAAGACTTCGTCCTCGTTGACTTCAACAGGGCCGCCGAGAACGCGGAGCAAGTGTCCAAAGAGAGCCTTATTGGCCGGAAGGTCACCCTGGTGTTCCCCGGCGTCGAAGAGTTCGGGTTACTTGAGGTTTTCCGAAGAGTCTGGCGCACGGGGCAGCCTGAATTATATCCCGTTGCCAAATACAGAGACGAGAGAATCGAGGGATGGAGGGAGAACTTTGTCTACAGACTTCCCAATGGTGACCTGGTTGCCGTATACAGCGATGAAACCGAACGCGTGAAAGCCCGGGAAGCGCTGAAGGACAGTGAGGCCAAGTACAGGGCCATTTTTGAGAATGCTGCAGTGGGTATACATTTGGTAAACGAGGAAGGCCGTTTTGTGGACGCGAATTCGGTTCTTTGTCATTTCTTGGGATATACTCCGGATGAACTGAACGCACTTACTATCTTAGATGTCACCCACCCTGATGACTTGGCGGCATCAAGGGCAAGGCTTCAATACCTGATTGAGGGAAAGGCGGATTCTTACCGGTTGGAAAAGCGGTACATCCGCAAGGATGGACGGCCCGTGTGGGCTGATCTCTCAGTTTCGGCCTTGAGAGGACCGGATGGACGTTTCCAGTCCACCATAGGTGTTGTAGCAGACATTACTGAACAGAGGAGACTGCGGGAAGAACACCGCCGAGTGTTCAATTACTCTTTGGACTTGCTTTGTGTTGCCGGATTCGATGGATATTTCAAACAGGTGAATCCCGCCTGGCAAAATACTTTGGGATGGGGTGAACAAGAGCTCCTGAAGAAACAGTGGATTGAATTCGTTCACCCTGATGACCGGCCGAACACTGAAGAGGCCTTGAGAAGACTCATGGCCGGGGAGACCGTTCGCTCACTCGTGAACCGCTATCAACATAAGGACGGCAATTATCGTTGGATTTCATGGAATTCGTTTCCCGTGGCCGATGAGAGCTTGATCTTCGCGGTTGCCAGAGACGTCACTCTGCAGCGGCAAGCGGAAGAAACCCTGCGGGAAAGCGAGGAGAGATTCAGACTCCTGTATGAAAGGAGTCCTCTGGGATATCAATCCCTGGACCAGCACGGCCGTGTCATTCAAGTTAACCAAGCATGGTTGGATACACTGGGCTACGAAAAGCATGAAGTCGTCGGTCGCTGGTTTGGCGATTTCCTGGCGCCGGAATCTCGCGAATTGTTCCGATCGCGCTTCTCGCGTTTCAAGGAATTGGGCGAAGTGCATAGCGTCGAGTTCCGGATGATTCGAAAGAATGGATCACTGCTGACAGTATCGTTTGACGGCAAGGTGGCTTATGACTCCGGCGGAAAATTTGTCCGGACTCACTGTATCATGACGGACATAGACGAACGCAAGCGCGCGGAAGAGGCCCTGCGGGAGAGCGAAGAGAAGTATCGAAGTATGGTGGAGACTATCCGCGACGTAATATACGAGATTGACGGCCATGGACACATCACGTATGTCAGTCCCATCGTCAAGGATATCCTTGGATACGGACCGGAAGACATCATAGGGAAGATTTTCATGCAGTTTGTGCATCCGGAAGACCAGGATCTCTTAATCAATAGATTTGAACGACTTAACTATAGTTTTGCACTTTGTGGATCACTAGGCTGATATTGTTTTTGATTCCCTTGAAAAACATCGGCGTTCCTGCCATAGACGGTTTGGCAAAAAACTGGGGGAGGAACGCCGATGCGCAAGGGG
>Ga0172371_10008090_pt1 | contig 14785 bp, 9 predicted proteins | sample Lak12m_FD_114543 | JGI IMG/M metagenome (GOLD analysis project Ga0172371, IMG submission 114543) | Freshwater microbial communities from Kabuno Bay, South-Kivu, Congo - kab_022012_12m | ecosystem: Environmental > Aquatic > Freshwater > Lake | place: Democratic Republic of the Congo: South-Kivu... | reverse complement strand
GTCATATTGGATGATCCCTGACTTTTCAAGATCACCTAATACCGTTGTTACTTTCTGACGGTTGGTCGCCGTCAGTTTAGCGATTTCATCATGGGTCAGGTTAAGGGTAATGGTCACCTCTTCGCCGTTTCCGATTTTACGACCATATTCGTTGGCAAGTTCATGTATAAACGATTTTATCCGTTTCTTCGCAGAACTGAATATTAAACTTTCAAGACGACTTTGAATTTTTTTCAATCGAAGTCCTACAAATTTTGTTATTCTCAGATTGAATTTCGGATTTTTCTCCAACATTTTCTCCAAATCTGAAATTTTCAACCCGCAAATTATTGCATCTTCAGTGATTTCAGCAATTTCACCCCGCTCTTCTTCACCGGTTAAAGCCAACTCACCGAATACTTCACCTGGACCAAGAATAGTGTGGATAATCTCCCGTCCATCTTCGGAGTATTTCGAGATCTTTACTTTACCCGTTTTCAGGAAAAATATAGTTTTTGAAGGATCCCCGGAAAAATACACTATACTCTTTTTTGGTGTTTGTTTCATAGAGACTTGCCGGCTCAATTGTTCTTTTTCTTCTTTTGACAGGGAATCCAGCAAATTGAAATTCTCCAGGTACCAGAGTTTGGAATTGGCTTCCATAAATTAAAGGTGGAATAAAATCAATCAAAATTATAAACTTTTCCGTTACTTTGCAGCCCGAAAATGGGTCAATATTTAATCCTTGCACCGGTACTGCTTTCTTTTCTAATTCTGATCATTCCAGAAAGAATCAGGCATTCCTATGTACTTATATTGACCCTCTTTATCGGCATACTTACCTCCATTCCCGCGGTCCGGCTGATTTTTGAACCCGGTACTGAAAAATACATCCTCCAGGGACCTTTTGGACAAATTGACCTGTTGATTGACGGATTGAGCGGTTTTTTTATCCTGGTCACAAATTTCACAATGCTAACGGGAGTTCTTTATTCCAGGGGTTATCTAAAGATCTACGAAAAAAAGAAAAACCAGGCCCAATTTGCGCTTCATTATTTTAGCTTTACATGGTTACACCTGTCGATGCTTGGTGTTTTGATGCTTCGCGATGGACTTTCATTCCTGATTGCATGGGAGCTGATGGCGGTCTCCTCTTTCATGCTCATTTTGTTTGAAGCCGAAAAGCGGGCGACACTTAAAACCGCCGTTAATTACCTGATCCAGATGCATGTCGGGCTGGTGATCCTGGTCATCGCCTTTCTTTTTTGTGAAGCAACAACCGGACAGATGAGTTTCGATGTGTTGCAGGATTACTTCTTACGAAATCATAATACCGGTTTATTCCTGTTGTTTTTTGCCGGATTTGCCGTTAAAGCCGGTTTCATCCCATTTCATACATGGCTTCCGGAAGCCCATCCTGCGGCGCCTACCCACGTTTCCGCTGTAATGTCGGGCGTGATGATAAAAATGGGTATTTATGGAATTATACGCGTTATCACTTATCTTCAGGCTGATTTTTTTCTCATCGGATGGATTATCCTCGTTTTTTCGGCAATTTCTGGCTTGCTGGGGGTGATGCTGGCAATAGTTCAGCATGACATGAAAAAGTTGCTTGCTTACCACAGTATTGAAAATATCGGAATAATCGGAATGGGTATTGGTCTTGGAACGATGGGTCTCGGGCTACACAATCCATTACTGACCTTGCTTGGTTTCACCGGCGGATTATTACATGTTCTCAATCATTCGCTGTTTAAATCATTGTTGTTTTACAGTACCGGCACTGTATATAAAGTCTATCATACAAGAAACATCGAACAGCTTGGAGGCGTGATCCACAAATTGCCTCATACCGCTTTTCTTTATTTAACGGGAGCAATCGCAATATGCGGAATTCCTCCATTGAATGGATTTATCTCCGAATTCCTGATCTATTCCGGGCTAATAAAAGGATTATCGCTTGGAAGTGCTTACCAGGCGATAACGGTGATACTTGCTATCATCTCACTGGTATTGATTGGCGGACTGGCAATTTTTTGTTTTACAAAGGTATTTGGGATGGTATTTCTGGGAACTCCGCGGGCAAAATTCGAAATTCCTGAATCTGGAAGTAACAGTGGAATGCTATTTCCTCAATACCTGATTGCTATGTTAATCATCATCATTGGATTGTTTCCGATGTTATTTCTCAGACCCCTTATCACATTTGTCTCTTACCAGTTCCATCTGACTACGGTTCATGAACTGGTTCCCATTTCTGGTATATTTTTAAAAATTTCAATGCTCTCCGTGATTCTGATTTTATTGGTTTTTGTGGTTTATATGATCCATCGTTTCCTTATTCTAAAAAGGAGAGTGATTTATGGGCCGACCTGGGGATGCGGTTATACGGCAGGGAGTGCACGCCAGCAATATACAGGAACTTCTTATGCCGATAGTTTCGCTGAGTTGGCACATCCGGTTTTACAGTCGAAAGATGAGTACAATGCAATCGGGGAAAAAGATATTTTTCCTTTACCGAGATCTTTCAGCCGCCATCCGAATGATGTTTTCCGGTTTGGTCTTAATAAGTTACTGGACTTCAATATGCTGATTCTAAAAAAACTGGCACGTCTTCAGACAGGAAATATCCAGCACTATATACTTTATGCTTTCATCTTCATCCTGATCATTTTCACACTGCTTTACTTGAAAATCTTATGACAGTACTTTTTCTTTCGATCCTGACCAGTGTTTTCTTTCCGGGTATGATTATCCGGGTGAAAAGCCTTCTGAGCGGAAGAAAAGGTCCGGGAATTCTACAGCCCTGGAAAAACATCTGGATTCTTCTCCGGAAAGGCAGTGTGATCAGCACCACGACTAGTTTTATCTCAAGAATTGCGCCTGTTATTTATCTTAGTACGGTGCTGTGCGCAATCCTTTTGTTGCCTTTTCCTGGTATTGCTTCTTTTTTCGGTTTTGATGCCGATTTTGTATTCTTTGCCTATTTAATCGCTTTGGGGAAGTTCCTCTTTATCCTGAATGCTCTTGATACCGGAAGCAGTTTCGAAGGGATGGGAGCGAACCGGGAAGCCCTTTATTCCCTGTTGGCGGAGCCGGCATTTTTCATCCTTTTCGGGACCCTGGCTCTCCTGACGGGAAACACATCCATGCAAGGCATTTTTACAAATCTGCAGTTCGATGGGGCATCCACCTATATTATCATCATCATCGCCATTTATCTGCTGGTCCAGATTGCCATGATCGAAAACAGCAGAATGCCTGTTGATGATCCAAAGACACACCTGGAGTTGACCATGATCCATGAAGTCATGATCCTTGACCATAGTGGTTTTGACCTGGCTCTGATTCAAATCGGAACGACATTAAAGTTTGCTATGTATGGGATCCTGATTGCAAATTGTACGATCCCAGTTGATATAGGTTTTGGTTGGCAGTTTCTATTATTCGTTGGTATTCAGATTGGATTTGCAGTATTAATAGGTATAATGGAATCTTTCCGCGCCAGGAAAAAATTAGCAAAAAATCCGCAATTCATTGTAACGCTTAGTTCCATTGCATTGATCGCTTTTGTGCTGGCTTTGTTGATCACTTTTAAAATGATCCCCTGATATGAGTATCTTGCTGGTGATAGTTTTTTCCATTACCCTGATTTACCTCAGTATTACGGAACGATTCATTATTTATGCGGGACTGATCGGATTCCAGGGACTTATACTATTCGCACTTTCGCTTCTTGAACTTCAAAAAATTACTCTGGGAACACTTCTCTTTGTAGCCATAGAAACCCTGGTTTTCAAGGTCATCATTGTTCCATATATGTTAAGACGGATAATTCAAAAAACTGGTCAGACAAAGGTTTCCGAGCATGCTTTACCTGGATTTTATTCTCTTTTGTTCGTAACATTCGGCTTACTGCTAAGTATTATCATATCGCTTTCATTAAAAACCCAACTGTCTACTTTGGTCTATTTCATTGTTTCGTTCTTTACAATTTACACAGGCCTCTTCCTGATCATTTCTCACCGGAAGATATTTTCTCACATGGTGGGATTCCTCGTAATAGAAAATGCGGTATTACTTCTGTCACTTGCCATTGGCAGCGAAATACCCATGCTCATCAACATCGGTATTCTGCTGGATATTTTCGTAAGCGTGCTGATTCTCGGAATCTTTGTAATGCGGCTTAAACAACATACCCATGAACTAACTCTGCTGAAGGATGATTAACCCATCTACCATACTCATCATCTTCTTTATTCTCACGGGGATAATGGCCACTGTCACCGGGCTGGTGCATTCAAAGCCTCTTGCCAGGATCCTGACGATCCTGTTCACTATAATGCATCTTTTCTTTACCGCTTTTTGCTGGTTACACCTGGGGGAGACAGCACTGGGATTTTTTACGTTTGATCCGCTCGGAGTGCTGCTTCTTTCAGTTCTCTCGATATTAACCATCACAACGGTGTATCACGGATTTATTTATGTTAAAGACGATATTCCCCGTACTTATTCCATATATCATGCAGCATTGATGGCGCTTGTCTTTGCGATGTCGGGAGCCTATCTTGCCAATGGGATGACGGTTGTCTGGATTTTTGTTGAAGCAACGACAATTGCGGTCGCAGCCCTGATCTATCATGACCGGACACCCGCTTCACTCGAAGCAACATGGAAATATATTTTTGTCTGTTCAGTAGGAATTGCCCTTGCCTATATTGGCATCCTTTTCCTTGGATTTACGGTTCGTGATGCCCGCCTCCTGCATCTTTCATTCGACAGTATTTCCGGGATTGCACGTCTGGCGAATCCCCTCTACCTCAAAATTGCCTTCGTTTTTGTTCTGATAGGATACAGCACAAAAATGGGACTTTTCCCTATGCATACTGTGACGGTGGATGCCCACACTGTCGCTCCAGCGCCAATCAGTGCATTCATTTCCACAACACTGATGAACGTTGGGTTCCTGGCCATTTTTCGAATCTACGCTTTGTTCTCGGCAACAAGTATCTTTCAATTCATGAATCATGTTCTGATCCTTTCAGGCATCTTGTCATTGCTTGTTTCCTCCGGCTATATGCTTAAAGCAAAACATAATAAACGTATGCTGGCATATTCAAGCCTTGAAAATATGGGTATTGTTGCAATTGCAGTCGGAATCGGGGGGATCGGTTATTATGCAGCCATTCTGCATATCATTTTGCATTCTTTCACAAAAGCAGGTCTCTTTTATCAGTTCGGGCAATCCTACAAAGTCATGGGAACTTACCAACTGGACGACTCCGGTGACTATATGACACTTTATCCGGCAGGGGCAACTGCATTGTTGTTAGGATTACTTTGTATTACGGCAATTCCTCCTTCCGGAATGTTCATTTCAGAGCTACTGTTATTAAAAGCAATGATCCAGAGCGGTCAGTATATTTATCTTTTAATTACTGCCGTCTTGCTTTGTTTTGTATTGTATGCCTTGCTTACCCGTGTATTGCATATTGTCTTTTCACACCCACGGGAAGCAAAAACATTATCTCACCAGCAGGTAAACCCATGGCAGACTATAACTCAATTTATCCTTTTCGGATTAGTAATCTTTATCTGTTTTGTCCAGCCTGTCCAGTTGCGTGAATTAATTTATAGCATCATTAAAGTATTGCCAAAATAACGGGTAGATGGGAAGCTCTTTTGTTGTAATCGAAAATAATCCTGCAGCAGTTTCGCTAAAGGATATCCCCGTGCTGGAATATCAACAATTTTTCGATGCAGTTGATGGATTGATGACTTCCGGAGCAGCACATTGTTTAACTTACTTTGTACTTCCGTGGAATAATGTTTATCAGTTTATCTGTTTTATTGCAGATGATACAAATGAAAAGATCTTTGCTTTGTCGCACAAACAGCTCATCAAACCGGAGCTTATTCTTGAATCGATAACAGCAAAACACTTCCCTTTCCATATATTTGAACGTGAGATCCACGAGGAATTCGGGATAAATTTTTCAGGTCATCCCTGGCTGAAACCGGTACGTTATGCATTCTCCAGGGCAGACAGAAGCCATATCATCGATAATTATAATTTTTTCCATATTGATGGAGAAGAACTTCATGAAGTAGGGGTTGGGCCAATCCATGCAGGAATTATAGAACCGGGATATTTCCGTTTTATCTGCAACGGAGAAAAAGTACTGCATCTCGAAATTCAGCTGGGGTACCAGCACCGCGGTGTAGAACAGATGTTTATCGGGGAAGAATCAGTTCTTAAGAAGATCGTTCTATCTGAAAATATTACCGGAGACACCGCAATCGGCCATGCCCTTTGTCATATCCAACTGGTTGAATCCCTTGCAGGGATATCTGTATCCTCAATCCTTCAGAAAGAACGTACCATCGCCCTGGAGTTAGAAAGAATCGCTATCCATATCGGGGATACGGCGGCTTTATGCGCAGATATCGCATACCAATTCGGTCAGGCAGTGAATGAGGCTTTGCGAACGATCGTTATCAATACGATGCAGCAATGGTGCGGTAATCGTTTTGGTAAAGGATTGCTCCGCACGGGTGGAAGCCATTATCCATTGACGTCCGGTTTATCACAAGTTATACTTCTCAATTTGACAGAAGTCGAAAAAAGATACCTTCAAATGGCCGACAGGTTGTTCTCAATGCCAGTGTTTTAAGCCGGTTTGAGTCGACCGGAAAAATTACGACGCCCCAGGCGGCATTGTTGGGAGCAGTAGGAATGGCAGCGCGGAGCAGTGGCCTCAAGAGAGATATCCGTTGGTCTCATCCTTTTCAGGCTTTCAGGGATCATAAATATGAACCCGTCATCCTGGAAGAAGGAGATGTCTGGGCAAGGTCTATGCTAAGGAAGAACGAAGTTGAAAAATCCTTCCAGGTCATCCGGGGATTATTGTCGGAATACCCGGGACAAGAACAAGGGAAAAATCCAAGGTATGATCTTGTGTTAACGCCTGCTACCATTGCAATTTCGGCAACGGAAGGCTGGAGAGGAGAGATTGTTCATACTGCTGTGACCGATGAAGAGGGAAAAATCATTCGTTACAAGATCAAGGACCCCTCCGTACATAACTGGATGGCGCTGGCAATTGCCATGAGGAACCAGGAGATCTCTGACTTTCCGTTGTGCAACAAAAGTTATAATCTTTCGTATTGCGGGCACGATTTATAATTTCAAAAATAGATGAAGGAGATATCCATTTATAGAATGCATGGCAGGCAATATATCAAGGACCTAAGGAAAGCTGGAGTGGCAGCTCCGTTCCGGGGCCGGCCTGTCATCAATGGGGATATTACACCTGTAGAGGCTGAGAGAGTCGCTACTCTTTGTCCAAGCAGGGCAATTCATTCATCTCCTTTTCATCTGGATCTTGGAAGGTGCGAATTCTGCAGAGAGTGCGAATTTATGCTACCGGATAAGATCACGTTTACCAATGACTACAGGTTGGCCAGCAATATCCGTGAAAGGTTGATTCAAAAACCCGGAATAAATGAACTGATTCAACTGGACCGGGAAAAAATCAGGAAAGAGATAAGGACATTTTTCCGCCATGCTTTAAAGTTACGGCAGGTCTCTGCCGGTGGGGATAATACTGCAGAGATGGAGTTAAATGCTTGCGGTAATGTAAATTTCGATATGGGTCGCTATGGCATCGAATTCGTTGCCTCTCCCCGCCATGCAGATGGATTGGTCATTACAGGGCCCATCACGGAAAATATGTCTGAAGCCCTGAGAATCTGTTACGAAGCAGTACCCGATCCTAAATTAGTGATCCTGGCCGGAACTGCTGCCATTAGTGGCGGCATTTACCGGGATAGCCCTGCACTTGATCGTAGTTTCTTGGAAACCATCCATGTCGATCTTTTTATACCGGGGAATCCGCCTCATCCTCTGACTTTTATCATCGGAATCCTCGATATGATCGGTAGATAATCTGACCGATTATTATCCCGAAATCCGGTTATTTCGGAAGGGTAAAGATAAAACTGCTGCCCTTGCCTGGTTCACTTACCACCCTAATGGTTCCTTTGTGTTTTTCGATGAACTCACGGCAAAGGATCAGTCCGAGACCTGATCCCCGTTCCAGGGCTGTTCCTTTTCGTGTATATTTACTATCGAGCTGAAAAAGCTTTCCGATGTTTTCTTTGGCTATCCCTATACCGGTATCCTTAACCACTACCTCAAAATTGTCCACTTGTTCTTCTGCTGTCACTGTAACCTGCCCCTGCTGGGGTGTGAACTTGATGGCGTTGGTAAGGAGATTTCGCAAGACAGTGTCAATCATACGTGTGTCGCCGGTCAACCGGATAGGTTTTTTTCCCAGATAGATGACTTCAATGTTCTTTTTCTCCGCCTGGCTTTTAACCACATCGATATTATCAAGGATCAGTTCGGACAAGTCGACGGAAATCGGATGGAACTCCAGGGTATTGGTTTGGGACCTTGCCCATATAAGAAGATTCTGGAGGAGATCAAAGGTGTGTTTCGAAGCCTCACGGATATCGGTGACAGACTTGCGGATTTTTTCCGTGTCAGTCTTGCCAATGTTCCCGAGCACCATTTCAGAAAGCCCCAGGATGGTATTAAATGGATTCCGCAGATCGTGGGCAATGATGGAGAAGAACTTATCTTTGGTTGCGTTCAGGGAGGTGAGTTCCTTGTTCAGGTTGCTCAGTTCCTCATTTTTCTGCATAATCTGTGTATTCTGGCTTTCGATCTGTTGGGTGCGTAAATGAACCTTCTCCTCAAGAACATCCCGTTCATGTACCAGTTTCCGTTCGCGTATCCTGATATACAACAGGATGGCTCCCACCAGGAAAAGAATGTAAGCTATCCATGCCCAGCTACTGCGCCACCACGGGGGCCTGATGATGATCTTCAGGCTGGGCCCCGATGCATTCCAGATGCCATCGTTATTCGAGCCCTTGATACGGAAGGTATACGTTCCAGGAGGGAGGTTCGAGAATGGAACGAACCGGCGAGTCCCGGTTTCGATCCAGTCACCGGAAACGCCTTCAAGCATATATGCATAGCGGTTTTTCTCCGGGTTAGTGAATTCCAGAGCAGCAAATTCGATGGTGAAGGTATAGTCGTTATAATCAAAAACTACCTCCCGTCCATTTTCAACATCGAGATACACTCTATCCGTTTTATTGGTCTTGTAACATGAAGTAAAGACGATTTCAGGGATATTGGGATTGTCCCTTAGCGAATCGGGGTAAAACGAGTTAAAACCGTTCATACCTCCGAAAAAAATCTCACCGTCGTTGCTTTTGCAACAGGTATTCAAGTTGAATTCCTTGCTCTGCAACCCCTCTTCTACCGAATAAGTCCTGAATCTGCCGGTCAACGTGTCGAAGCGGGACAGGCCATTGCCGGTTGCAAACCAAAGGTTCTGCCTGTCATCCTCCACGATCATGTAGATCAGGTTATTGGGAAGGCCGCTCTCCTGGGAATAGTATATGAATGTTGAATCACGTTTATTAAATTTGTTCAAATAGGAGTTAGTGCCGATCCAGATATTCCCGTGATGATCTTCACATAATGTGGTTACAAAATTATCACACAACGAATTAACATTTCCAGGATTTTTCAGGTAATGTCTCAATTTTTTCGTTATCGGATCATAAACGTCCAGACCGCTGAGCGTAGCGATCCAAATCAGCCCTTCATGGTCCTCGAGCAGGCTATACACCAGATTCCCACTTATGCGATGGTCATTTGACGCCTCGGCAGTGAAAATTTCGGCTACCTTGCTTTCAGGCCATAGATGAAAAAGGCCATTTTGTGTCCCGATCCAATAGCTGTTATCCCGGTCACGGATGATTGTAAAAATACGTATCCCGCTGAAATCGGGAAGATGGTTGTTATGGAAAAATTCCCTGAACCGGGTGAATGTTTTTCTCGTATGGTCGTAAACAAAAATCCCGTCACGTGTACCTATCCAGAGGTTCTGCCGCGCATCGGGGAAGATCACATGCACGAAATCGTTGGGAATAAAATGGTTTCCCTTAAGGTGCGAGGAAAAATGTTCAACCTGGCCTGTCTTCCTGTTCACGACATTAAGCCCCTGTCCCCAGTTGCCTACCCAGATCAGTCCACTACTGTCCTTATAAATTGAAGCGATCACATTTCCAAGCAGGTTGGTGGGATTAGGGGTATCACTGGTGCGATAGAGTTGGAATTTCCGAGGTTTCAAGTCGGTCTTTCCTAGTCCCTGCAGGGTTCCGATCCACAAATTTTCCGAACGATCGACCATTAAGGCCAATACAATATTATGACCAAGGCCGTGCTGTTCGTTGGTGAAATGTTCCATGATGAGCCTCCCATCTGTCGACCATATGGCACGGTTAAGCCCGCCTCCTTCGGTTCCAATCCAAGATCTTCCTGACAGGTCACCTGTAATGGCGCGGATAAAGTTGTTACTCAACGACTGGTGATCTCGAGGATCGTGATAGATCCGCCTCAGCAGATGACTCGTTTTATCATAAATGTTCAGCCCGTTAGAGGTCCCAATCCAAAGTGTACCGTCAACACCTTCATATAAGGATGTGATTACGTTGTTACTGAGTGAATTGCGGTCATTTGTTTCCGGTAGAAAATAGCTGAAACTTTCTATACGGGGGTTGAAACAAGCCAATCCCCTTGTCGACCCGATCCAGATAAGCCCCTCCTGGTCTTCCAGCAAAGGAATCCGGTTGTCCTTTACCGCTCCATCATATTGGAGTATACTGGTGTAATGCCGGAAACTTTTTCTATCGTGATCAAAGATGGTTAAAATCGGCGGGGTGTTGATGATAATCTTTCCATTTTTTAAAACCCGTGCATCATAAATATAATCGGTCACATAATTTGGGTAACCGTTGATCCAGGTGATCCTGCGGAACCTTTTTTCATCTCGTATATATTGATTCAAACCCCCTTTTGTGCCGATCCAAAGATTGCCATAGCGATCTTCATCGATCGAATAGATCCAGTTATTGGAAATGGTATTGGTATCGGAGGGGTTGTAAGAAAAAATCTCAAAATTGTAACCATCGAAACGGTTTAACCCGTTCTGCGTTCCCACCCAGATGAATCCCTTATGATCCTGGAAAATGCAGTTGACAACACTTTGTGAAAGACCTGCCTCGATAGAATAACGGGTAAACAAATTATTTTGAGACCGGGCATTCAGGGAAGTGACAATTATGAAAATGATGATGACCAGCCATCTGTTCCGGACAACTTTCCTGACTGGAAGATGTCTATAATTCCACAACACTTCCTGAGAATTTAATTTATAAAGATAGGATAATTATATAGGACAATAGAAAAATCTTTGCCAGTGTTGTCTATATTCGACCATCGATTAAATTTTGCTTTAATGGGAATGTCGGTTGGTCATAATTGTCTACTTTTACATAAGAAAAGATGAAATATCAAATATTGTAAGAAACCATCATTATGAAAATAGTATACTTCTTTGTATTTCTTTTGACAGGAGTCTCCGCTATTGCGCAACAACAGATTTTCACGCCAGCCTTGGTGCAAAAACCAGTTTATTTTGATATTTCACCACCTTTACGTGATATAGTCAATTTAAAAGACTTTCGGGCTGACGCTACATGGAAAGACGGGGTTGTCAAAAACAATTTCAACAACAGGCATCTCAACGGGCAAGCTTCACCAATACCGGATTTCACCGATCCCTATCTCCAGGATTATTTTGGATTGTTGGAGACCGATACTACAATTCAGAATTTTGAAGGATTGAATGGGGGTAGTTTTATTCCACCCGACACAGATGGTGATATCGGTCCAAATCATTATTTCCAGGTTGTGAATTGTTCTTATGCCATCTATAATAAAGGAGGGGTGAAAATACTTGGTCCTCTTGCTAGTAGTTCTGTATGGAACGGTATGCCAAACAATTCCAATGATGGAGACGCAGTCGTTCTTTATGATGAGCATGCAAACAGATGGTTATTTACCCAGTTCTCATTGCCTAATTTCCCGAACGGGCCATTTTACCAGATGATTGCAATATCACAAACACCCGATCCAACCGGGAGCTGGTATCGTTATCAGTATTTGTTCAGCACAATGCCTGACTATCCAAAAGTCGGGATATGGCCTGATGGATACTATATGTCGTGTAACCGGTTTACGGCAGGTTCAACATATTATACAGGAACAGGAGCCGCCGCTTTTGACCGGACCCAGATGATTGCCGGAAATCCGGATGCACTGATGGTTTGGTTCACGCTTTCTGCATCAAATGAAGCTTTCTCGATGCTGCCGTCTGATTGCGATGGATCTTTTCCACCGGTAGGTACACCCAATTATTTCACATATGAGTATGATGCAACACCCTATCATTTGGGAATACTTGAATTCAATGTAAACTGGACCTCCCCGGGTAGTTCGACTCTGGGTAACTTACTTTCTCTAGATGTAAATAACTTTAATCCGGATATTGGCAATGGGATTCCTCAAAAAGGGACCAATGTAAAATTGTCAACATTGAGCGATCGACTCATGTATCGGCTTCAATTCCGGAAGTTTAATGATCATTGGTCGATGGTTTGCAATCATTCGGTGAATGCAGGTTCCAATATGGCCGGAGTACGTTGGTACGAGTTGCGTAAAACAACCGGTGCATGGAGCGTTTTTCAGCAGGCGACTTATGCACCATCGGATAATAACTGCCGTTGGATGGGGAGTATGGCCATGGATTCAGCGGGTAACATTGCATTAGGATATTCTATTTCGAGCAGCACATTGTACCCTTCAATCCGGTATACTGGCCGGTTAAGCACAGATCCACTAAACCAGATGACCATCAGCGAACGTGGGATCATGAACGGCGGAGGTTGCCAGACAAGTAATACCAGAAGATGGGGAGATTATAGTTCTATGAGTGTAGATGCATCGTCACCAACTACTTTCTGGTACACCACGGAATATTATTCGACAACTTCACCAAGCAACTGGCAGACAAGAATTGCTTCTTTTACCTTTTTAAATATTTTTAGCTCCTATGCTTTTGCAGATCCTGTCAAAGTCTGTATTGGTGATTCCTCACAACTCAATTCGGTAGCTTATGGTGGATCCGGCAGCTACACCTATTCCTGGACATCAATTCCTGCCGGATTTACATCAGATCTGAAAAATCCGAAGGTTGCACCTGTGGATACAACAAAATTTATCGTAGCAGTCGGTGACGGGAGCCAAACACACTACGATACAACCCAGGTTATAGTTATACATCATCCTACAGCTTTTGCAGGAAATGATACCACCGTATGTTCTGCCATACAGTCCATCGAGCTCCATGGCACTGCCTCCAGCTACAAGATGTTCGGGTGGGGAACAACAGGCGACGGATATTTCAGTGACCCTGACACCCTGAATACAACATATACTTTTGGACCACATGATTACCAGGTAGATTCGGTCGACCTTATCCTCGTTGCATTTGCAATAGGTCCATGCACAGGTAAAGTTACAAGCACAAAACATGTCACAATCGATCCCTGCAGCGGGATACTGGAAACAGCAACGGATGATCCTTATCTTCTCATACAGCCTAATCCTGCCAGGGAATCCGTCAGGATAATTATTCACGGAGTGATAAACAAATCAGCCTTAATAACGCTGACAAACATGAAAGGACAGATTTTCTTTTCTGATAATATTACCGCATCGGCTAACTCTGTCACAAAAGAACTTGACTTGCATGAATACCCCGCCGGCATTTACTTTATTAAAGTAAGGACCGATAAAAAAATTATTACGAAACAACTTGTGGTTTATTAAAATGATTGTCTTTTTTTTGGAATGACCGCAAGTTTTGTCGGGTTTAGTTGTCTAATTTTACAAAGGACTAAACGAAGTATTGAATAATAAGTTGATTAAGTGTGCGTTTTAAACCGGAAATATCCTGATTGAGAAACATGCTAAAGAGAGTCGGATATATTTTCATAATCCTTTTGTTGCTTTTCGGCACAAGCGGATTGACAATTACAAAGCATTATTGCGGCAGAAGTCTTGTTCACATTTCAATATCCTCGTTACCCGATAATTGCTGCACAGGAAATTGCCAGGGTTGTCATAATGAAAAGATTAATTTCCAGATTACCGATCAATTTGATTTCTATCCGAGCCAGATAGATTTCACATCAGGTTTTACTACCCTGTTAGAACAACATTCCTTGCCGACTGTCCTGGCATTTTCAAATACAGTAATCGAAGCATTATTAAATAATACTTTAGGAGACCATTGTATCAAACCCTCTACAACTAAACCCATTTGTGCAGGACAATCTACCCCGTTCCTGCAAGTTTTTCTTTTCTGAAAATTTATTTCTTTTATCCCTTGAGTGATATACCTGAATTGGGAGTATTTTCCAGAATTTGATCTTACCATTAACTTCAAATTCCGAGTAAATATAATTTCACTATTAATCATAATGGATATCCAATGTGACTAATGAAAAATAAAATTATTAAAAGATGAAACCAAAAATTATTTTAGGGATCCTAATAGTGATTCTGTCTGGCAGTACGTCAATAGGACAATATCCGCAGCATGACAATCAAATGACCGAGACTCGAATCTTTAATAAGAAAGAGTACCAGGTTCGTGACACCGGATTTATCACTATATATTCCAGGGATGTACCAAGGACGAAAGTTAAAAAAATGGTAGAAACTCATACTGAAACAATATTTTATTTTAGTAAAACAGCTGATTCCGACATTTTTCTTTTAACCATTACGAATATTGAAAGAGCATTTCCAACTGAT
>Ga0172371_10008089_pt1 | contig 14786 bp, 15 predicted proteins | sample Lak12m_FD_114543 | JGI IMG/M metagenome (GOLD analysis project Ga0172371, IMG submission 114543) | Freshwater microbial communities from Kabuno Bay, South-Kivu, Congo - kab_022012_12m | ecosystem: Environmental > Aquatic > Freshwater > Lake | place: Democratic Republic of the Congo: South-Kivu... | reverse complement strand
TGGAAACCAACGATCTCGGCTTCGTTGCCAGCCTGCTGTTCGTTCTGGTTCCGGCCGTGTTTCTGATCGTGCTCTACATCCAGACCAGCAGCCGCCAGGGGGGCTGAGCCAGGCACCAGCCTGCTGCCAGGTCCACCGCCGGCAGAGACGGGGGCGGGCGTTTCCTGGCCCCGGGCTGATCAGGCCCGGACTGGTCTGTCAACGGAGCCGGATGCGCCGGAGATCCCCGCAGGCGGGCTCGCCCATGGGGCCCGCCTCCCGCGTCAGCGTTTCTCAGGCTCCCGTACCAGCAGCACCGGAGCGGGAACATGCACCCGGATGTAATCGCTCACCGAGCTGCCCAGCAACCGATCCAGGTCGACCAGACCCTTGGCCACCAGGGGACGCCGGTCCTGGGAGGCGATGACCACGAGATCAGCCCGCACCTCCTCCGCCGCCGCGCACACGGCGCGCCCGATGTCGCCGCTGCGATGCAGGGGTTCCAGGCTGACACCGAAGCTGCGGGCCCGCTGCACGGCCCTGGCCAGAACATCGTCGGCAGGCGCTCTGCCCCCCCGTGACGGACTGGGGTCCTGCCGGGTGACATGCACGCCGGTGAGGGTGCCGCCGGGAATCCCCGCAACCAGCTCGCAGGCCAGGCGGATGGCGTCGTCGCCGACGCCGGTGCCATCCACCGTGACCAGCACGCGGTTGATGGCCCGGATGTAGCGGTCGTCGCGCACCAGCAGCATCGGCCTGGTGGAGAGCTGGAAGACGTACTGGCTGGCACTGTTCGCAAGGATCGACTGCAGGCGGCCGAGGCCGCGTGATCCCATCACGATCAGGTCGGCGTCGAGTTCGTCGGCCACCTTGAGCACGGTCTGCTTGGTGTCGCCTTCGCGCACGATCGCGTTCACCTGGGAGGGTTCCAGGCCCATGCGCCCGATCGCCTCGGCCATCAGACCCTCCAGCTTCTGCCGGTGCGCCCGCAGCTCATCGGCGCCCTGCTCGTTCATCACGTGCAGCAGGTTCACGCGCGCCTGGCGGCAGGGGGGGATGTCGCGGAGCGTACGGACCATCTCCTCCACGTGGCCAGTGCCGGAGTCGGCGATGAGAAGGTTGCGGAACACGGTCTGAAAGGCAGCGAGGTCAGCCTATGGCTGATCCAGGATCGCTTCGGCGCCCGCCCATAGAGCTTGATGAACCGCCCCGAAACCGCCGCAGCCTCGGCGTCATCCCAGCCGGAGCCGCGTCCGTGGCTGCTGCGGCGCCGGGTGTTGCCGCAGCACACCGACCATGCCGGGGTGGCGTGGCACGGGGCCTACGTGGCCTGGCTGGAGGAAGCCCGGGTGGAGGCTCTGGCGGCCGTGGGACTTGCCTACAGCGATCTTTCCGCCCGCGGCTGCGAGCTGCCGGTGGTGGCCCTGGCGATCGACTACCGGCAGGCGCTGCTGCATGGCGACCTGGTGGTGATCCAGAGCTGGGCGGAGCCACGCCGCGGCCTGAAGCTTCCCTGGCGCAGCCGGCTGCTCGATGGAGCAGGCCGCCTGGTGGCGGAGGCGAGGGTGGATCTGGTGCTGGTGGCACTGGACCCCGCTACCGGCCTGCGCCGCCTGCAGCGGCGGCTGCCGGCGGACCTGGCGGGCGCGGTGGAGGCCCTGGTCGCCGGCCCGGCAGACTAATACAGGTGTACTGTAGGCGCTGCCGGGGTTTTCGCGCTGGTGTCGCTGTTTTCGCTGCTGTCCCTGCTATCGCTGCTATCGCTGTTGTGCCATGGGTGAACTGGTTCAGGGCTGTTTCGCCAATCAGGCCGGCGCGGGCTGGGAGCAGCATCCGCGATCCGCCGGGGGGGCGACGCACTGGGGCCGTGAGCAGCGGCTGTGGTGGCTGCTCTGGAGCCGCTGCCCAGGGGTGGGCTGGGTGCGGCTGCAGGCTCTCGCCGAGGCCAGCGGCGGCGATCTGGCACGGCCCTGGGGATGGCCGCTGCAGGCCTTCGCCGCTCTGCCGGCCTGGCATGCCGGGCTGTTGCCGGGCCTGGATCGCTTCCGCGGCCGCTGGGGCACTGATCCCCTGGCCGCCCTGGGATCGGCCGGGCAGCGCGTGCTCCTGCCCGGGGATGCCCACTGGCCGCAGGGGTTCGGCAGAACAGAGGGCGTGCGGCCCCCTCCGGCGCTGTGGTGGGAGGGACGCGGCAGCCTCTGGCCCTGCCTGGCCAGGCGCCGCGCCGTGGCGGTGGTGGGCACACGCCGGCCCTCGCCCCATGGGCTGGCCAGGGCCCGTGTGCTGGGCCAGGCCCTGGCGGGGGCCGGCTGGCCAGTGGTGAGCGGGGTGGCCGAGGGCATCGATGCCGCTGTCCACAGCGGCTGCCTGCAGGCCGATGGTGCACCGGTGGCGGTGCTCGGCACCCCCCTGGAGCGGGTCTACCCCCGCCATCACGGGGCGCTGCAGGCCGAGGTGGCCCGCCGTGGGCTGCTGATCAGTGAGCAGCCACCGGGAGGGATGGTGCGCGCCGGCCATTTCGCCCAGCGCAACCGGCTGCTGGTGGCTCTCGCGGCGGCGGTGGTGGTGGTGGAGTGTCCAGCGGCCAGCGGCGCGCTGCATTCGGCCCGTCAGGCCTGGCGCCAGGGGCTGCCCCTCTGGGTGGTACCCGCCGATGCCGGCCGCGACTCGGCCCTGGGCAGCAACCGGTTGCTCGGCACCGGCGCCACCCCGCTGCTTGATCCCGGCGATCTGATCCGTTCGATCGGGCCGGGTCCGCTGGCTTCCGGCCGGCCGCGCGCCCGGATCGAGCGGAGATCGGGCGAGAGCGGCCAGGCGCAGCTGCTGGCAGCCCTGGGCGGCGGTGCCGCGCTGGAGGAGCTGAGCCAGGCACTCGGCGAGGATCCCGCTCTGCTGGCGGCCCGCCTGCTCGACCTCGAACTGGCCGGCCTGGTGCGTGCCGAGCCTGGCCTGCGCTGGCATCCGTGCTGAGGGTCTTCCTACGCTGCAGGAGGTCGTTGTCGTGAGCGACTCCCCTTCCATGCCGGCCCTCTCTGCCGATCCTCAGACCCTCCTCGGTGAGGAGCTTCTCACCTGGCGGCGCGGCCTGCTTGCCCAGGGTGGAAACAGCGCCGATCTCGACTGGCTGCTGGACATGGCCGGGGGGCTGCGCTGGTCCCGGCTGCAGGAGCTGCATCTGCACCCCCGGCGGCGCGTGCGGCTGCACCGATCTCCGGCCTCCCTGGAGGCGCTCTGGCGGAGGCACCGCAGCGAGGCAGTGCCGTTGCAGTATCTGGTGGGGCTCTGTCCCTGGCGGGACCTGGAGCTCAGCGTGGCCCCCGGGGTGCTGATCCCCCGCCAGGAAACCGAGATCCTGGTGGATCTGGCCCTGGAGAGGATCCCTCCGGTTTCCCCGGCGGCACTCCACTGGGCCGATCTGGGCACGGGCTCCGGCTGCCTGGCGGTGGCGCTGGCCCGCGCGCTGCCGCAGGCGCAGGGATTGGCCGTGGATCGCAGCAGCAGCGCCCTGGCACAGGCCGCCGCCAACCTGCACCGCCTCGCTCCCGCCGCTGCTGTGCGCCTGGTGTACTCCGACTGGTGGAGCGGGCTCGAATCCTGGTGGGGAGCGCTGCATCTGGTGGTGGCCAACCCCCCTTACATCCCCACCGCCGTGATCGCCGGCCTGGAACCAGTGGTGCGGGAGCACGAGCCGCTGCTCGCCCTGGATGGGGGTGGCGATGGCATGCAGGCGATCCGGGCGATCGCCGCCGGCGCGCCACGCGCGCTGGCTCCAGGCGGCATGCTGCTTCTGGAGCATCACCACGACCAGAGCGACGCCGTGCTCGCCCTGCTCGCGGAGGCAGGATTGCAGCAGATCAGCGCCCATCGGGATCTGGAGGGGGTGCGGCGGTTCGCCAGCGCCGTGCGGGCCTGCCGCTGATGCCAGCGATCCTTCCCGCTGCCGCCCTGGCCGAGCGGCTGGCCGCCGGCGAACCCGCCCTGTTTCCCACCGATACCCTTCCGGCGCTCGCTGCAGCACCCGCCGCCGCAGCGGCCCTCTGGAGGCTGAAGCAGCGGCCCGGCGACAAGCCCCTCATCCTCATGGGCGCCGACCTCGAACAGCTGCAGCGCTGGCTCGGGGTGACCTGGCTCGAACCCTGGCTGGATCAGGCGCTGCGCTGCTGGCCCGGGGCGGTGACCCTTGTGCTGCCGATCACCGGCCGCTGCACCGAGGCTCTTCATCCCGGTGGAGCCACGCTGGGGCTGCGTGTGCCCGCCTGCTCCGAGGCCAGGGAGCTGCTCCGGCTCAGCGGCCCGCTGGCCACCACCAGCGCCAACCGCTCGGGGGAGCCCGCCGCCCGCAGCGCCGCCGAGGCCGCCGATCAATTCCCGTCTCTGCCCCTGCTGGCTCCGCTGCCCTGGCCCGCCGGCAGCGGTGAGGCCAGCGCGGTGCTGGCCTGGGAGGCCTCCGGAGAGGCTGGCTGCGCCAGTGGCTGGCGGGTGCTGCGGCCCGGCGGACCGGCCGCCGCCGGCGGAGCACCGGAGCCGGGCTCTTCCGGCGAATCCGCACCGGGGAGGCAGGGCTGATGCTGGCCCTGCTGGTGGTGGCACTGATCAGCGTGGCGCTCACGCAATGGCTGCTGCAGCCCCTCTTGCTGCTGCTCACGCCGCTGCTCGATCTCTCCTGGCTGGGCTGGGCCGCCCTCGCCGCGCTGCTGTGGTTGCTCTCCGGCACGCCAAACGGCCCTGCATCCGGCCCTGCATCCGGAACAGCGGCGAAACGCTCCGGTGGAGGAGCCGATGAACGCCCACCCCGCTGATCAGCGGCGCTGCATGAACGTCTGCCAGTCGTCTTCGTTGACCGTTCCGAGGATCCGCTCGCTTCCCCCGGGCCAGCGCACCAGGATCAGATCCGGCCGCCCCGAGCGGACCCGGATGCCCTCTCCCACAGGGAAGCTGCGCTCCCCCTGCAGGTGGCTGAAGAAAAGAACCCGGCCATCGAGGCTCTCCACCTCCAGCCAGCTGGGCTCGCGGCTGCTCAGCCGCAGCGTACCCGGCGCCACGGGGGCGGGCTGGGCGATGCGGGGCGCAGTGGCAGCGGCCGGCCGGCCGCTGCGCTGGCCCGGTCCAGCGGCCCCGCCCCGCAGCAGGCTCTGCCCGAGGGGGAAAGCCACCGCACATCCAAGTACCACCCCGGCGGCAAGCAGCCAGGGCCGCGCGGGTCGCTCCAGCCACAGGCGATGAAACCAGCTGGTGCGCCGTTCGGCCGCACGATCAGGGCGAGGGGAAGGGGCTGGTGGTGGTGACGATGGTCTCCAGTGATCCAGTTCAGAAGCCCCGGCCGGAACGAACGGTTCCGCCGGCAGCGGAGCGGCCGGCACGGCCGGCGCAGCCGCCGTGGCGCTGGTGCGGGAGGGTGGGGCCGACACCGCCGAAGCCTGGGCGCCGGGTGGCTCGGGCGGCAGGGCGGCCCTGCCGCCGGGCGACTCAGCCGGCAGAGCCCGCCGGATCTGCTCGCGCAGCGCCAGGCCCTCGAGCTGCAGCTGCTCGTTGCGCTGCAGCAGCGGGCGCAGCCTCTCGCGGAACTTGCCCTCGAAGATCTGGGGCAGATCCTTCAGCAGGGCCTGGTAGCTGTCGCGTCGGCGCTGAGCTGCCTCCAGCTCCCGCTGCAGGGCCTCGTGGCGCAGCCGTTCGGGATCAGACGGCTCTGGCATGGCGGCAACGGGGATGCGGATCTGCGCCTCAGGCTAGGCGCGGCCGCCAGGGGGCCCGCCGTTCAGGGTGCGGGGGCCGCAGCCGAGGCTGGTGCTCCGCCCGTGCTGGCCGAACGGGGCTGAAAGCGCACGCTGCAGCGATAGCGGTAGGTGAGCCCGGGCAGGGCCACGTCGTTGCAGGTGCTGGAGAGCACCTGCGCTCCCGACGGCACCTTGGCCGTGGCATCGCGGAGGGCGCTGGCCTGGTCGATGACCGATTCCGCCCAGACCTCATTCGCCCGTACCGGGGCCGGAAGGATCAGGGCCAGCAGGGTGAGCAGGGGGGTGAGGGGCAGCAGCGCCCGCAGGCTGGAACGACTCGGCATGGTCCGGGTGACGGCGGTGGAGATGGAGGGAGGTGGTGGAGGGGCCCGCACGCCGGTGTTCCGAACGCGCTCGGAACCACCATCCTGAAGAGGATCTCCGCTGCCGGCATCCCTCCATGGCTGTGGCCAGCCCAGCCTCGATCGCCGTGATCGGTGCCGGCGTGGCGGGCTGCGCCCTGGTGGCGGGTCTGCGCCGGGGAGGCTTCGAGGGCGCCCTGAGCCTCTGGGAGAGCGGCCGCGGCCCCGGCGGTCGCACGGCGACCCGGCGCTCCCGCCAGGATCCGCAGCTGCGCCTCGACCATGGCGCCCCCCTCTTCAACATCGGCCCCGCCGACCCGCCGAACCTGCTCACGGCCCTGCTGGCGGAGGGTGCCATCGAAGCCTGGCAGCCCCCCCGGGCCGTGATCAGCGGCAGCGGTGAGCTGAACAGCCCCGATCCCGGCGATCGTTTCGCGCAGGGCCGCCTGTATCGCGGGCGTGGTGGCATGGAGCAGCTCTGCCGCGGGCTGCTGGCGCTCGCCGGGGGCAGGGTGGAGGAGCACTACGGCCGGATGGTGCGCGATCTGGCGCTGGCGCAGAACGGCCGCTGGCGGCTGCTCGATCGCGACGGCCGGATCCTCGCCGAGGCCGATTGGCTGCTGCTCGCGGGCACCCTGCTGGCTCACCCCCGCAGTCGCCTGCTGCTGGGCTGGCCCAGCGTGCCTCTGCAGAACGCCGCCCGCAGCCTGGGCGATCCGGATCTCGATCACGCCCTGGCGGCCATCGCCTCGATCCGCAGCGAGGCGCGCAGCACCCTGCTGCTGGTGGCGGAGGGTGCCGCGGCCGAGGTCTGGCAGCGCGTTCCCTTCCGGCTGCTGCGCTTCGATGCCGCCGCCGAGCAGCGCTGGCGCCTCTCGCGCCTCTCGATCCAGCCGCTGGAGGATGGCCGGGTGGCGGTGGTGGCCCATTCCAGCGCCGTCTTCGCCGAGGAGCACCGGAGCGTCTACGGCGCCCGCTCCTCGATCGCCGCCCAGCTGGAGCAGCGGCCTCCACAGGAGCAGGAGGCTGCTGTGATCGAGGCCCTGAGCGAGGCCCTGGCGGCGGCTCTCGCCCCCTGGATCGAGCAACGGGCCGTGTTCGGCAGCCGGCGCGAGCTGATGCGCTGGGGGGCCGCCTTTCCGCTGCCGCCCGGGTTGCCGCCGGCGCTGAGCCTCTGCTGCAGCAGCCGGGTTGGTTTCTGCGGCGACTTCGTGGAGGGGGAGGGGTTCGGCCGGGTGGAAGGGGCCCTGCGCAGCGGCTCAGGCCTGGCCGAAAACCTGCTCGCCGCGCTGGGCCGGGCGCAGCAGGGCTCCGCTCCGCCGGATCCGCCGGCCGGCACCCCGGCGGGGGCCTGAGCCGGCTCCAAGCCCGGCGGCCTCAGCACCGTCGCGGCCGGGGCGCGGATCCTCAGTGGGCCGCGTCGCGCATGCGGGCCAGGAAGGCCGCCTCCTGCTCGGGGCTGGCCAGATGACCGTCTTCCACGATCACGATCCGATCCGCCACATCGAGGATGCGGTTGTCATGGGTGACCATGATGATCGTGGTGCTCTGTTCGCGGGCGAGCTGCTGCATCAGCTCCACCACCGTGCGGCCCGATTCCTTGTCGAGGGCGGCGGTGGGTTCATCGCCGAGCAGGATCTTCGGGCTCGCCACCAGCGCCCGGGCGATCGCCACCCGCTGGCGCTGGCCGCCGGAAAGGTTGGCGGGCATGTAATCGATCCGCTCAGCGAGGCCCACCTTGGTGAGCATGGCGGCGGAAAGGGCATCCATGTCCTGGCCGTAGAAGCGCTCGTGCAGCTCCAGCGCGAGCCGCACATTGCGGCGGGCATTGAGAAACATCATCAGGTTGTGGGCCTGGAAGATGAAGCCCACATTCAGCCGCAGCGCCGCCAGCTGCTCCTTGCTGGCGCCATTGAGCTCCTGGCCGAGGATGCGCAGGCTGCCGTCCTGGCAGGAGCGCAGGCCGCCAAGCATCGTGAGCAGGGTGGTCTTGCCCGAGCCGGAGGGACCGGTGCAGATCACGATCTCGCCGGGATGGATGTCGAGCGTGATGTCTTTGAGGGCGTGCTTGCGTGCCTCGCCGCTGCCAAACCAGTGGTTGACATTCTTCAGCGAGATCACCGGCTCGCCGCTGGCAGCGCCGGGGGCCATGCCGGCCGCCGCCTCGCCGGCCCGGGAGGGGCTCAGCGGCGGGATTGGCGAAGACTGGTTTTCAGAAGACATCGGCCGGATCCAGCTGCACGAGCTTGCGGGTGGCGAGGCTGCCCGAGCCCACGCACATCACGAAGGTGAGCCCCAGCACCAGCAGGGCACGGTTGAGGGTCATCAGCACCGTGAGCTTGGTGACATGGGCCAGCAGCGCATAGAGGCCGCAGGAGATCAGCACGCCGGGGATGAAGCCCACCACCGCCAGAATCGCCGACTGCTGGATCACGATGCCGATCACGAAGGGATCGCGATAGCCCATCGCCTTGAGGGTGGCGTACTGGGGCAGGGAATTCATGACATCGCCATAGAGGATCTGATAGACGATGATGCTGCCCACCACGAAACCCACCAGCACGCCGAGCGAGAAGATGAAGCCCACTGAGGAATTGCGCTTCCAGTAGTTCATCTCCCGCTGGGCCAGCTCTTCGCGCGTCAGCACGATCACGCGGCCGCTGCTCAGCAGGGGCGCCATCGCCGCCTTCACCTGCTGCGCCGAAACGCCCGGCTTCAGGCGGATCAGGCCGATCTGGATGGTGGTGGGATCGGCCTTGGCAAACAGGTTCAGAAACGTGTTTTCGGCGGTGATCAGATTGGCATCGGCGGCGAAGGTGGCACCCATGCGGAAGGTATCGATGATCTGCAGACGCCGCTTGTTGACCTCCACGCTGAATGCCTCGCCGCGTTCGAGACTGCCGACCACATCGCCATACTGCTGTTTGGAATTGCGATCAAACAGGGCATTGCCGAGCACCTGCAGGCGGCTGCTGTTGGCAGCGATCTCGGGAAAGCTGAGCGAGGGCTGGGCGAGATTGACGCCATAGACATAGATATCGAACGACTGCTTGCTGGCCGGTGTGACCCAGGTGCCGCGCCCCACCCTCAGGGGCGACACCGCCTCAACCCCATCCACCCCCAGCACCTGATACAGGCGGCTGCGGGGAAAATCCTGGAGCGAGCCGAGATTGCTGTATTTATCGCTCACCATCACCAGATCCGCCCGCAGGCGGTCGATCGGCTGGCGGGCGCTGTTGTAGAGGCTGTCGAGCAGGCCGAGCTGAAAGAACATCAGCAGATTCTAGAAGCTCACCCCGGCGATGCCGATCAGCAGCTTGGCGGGGTTGTGGCTCACCTGCAGCCAGGCGATCGGGGTGCGCTGCAGCAGCCGCGGGAGCGAGCGCCGCATCAGGGTCTCCCCGCCGGCGTGGCGCTGCCCTGCACGGCGGGGCTGCCGATCGGCGGTGCGCCGGAGCCGCTGGCCTTGGCGGAGGTCGGTGGAGCGCCCGATCCCGCCTGGGGCGTGCCGGATCGGCGGGCCCGCTCCTCCGCGGTGAGCGGTTCGAAGATCACATTCACCTGAAGGTTGGAGGCGTAGCCGATGCGGCTCTGCTGCAGATCGCCGGGGTTGATGCGCAGCCGCACCTGAAACACGCGCTGATCCTGGTTTTCGCCCGCCTCGCCGGCGAAGATCGACTGCCGCTGCACCTGCGGCAGCACCTGATAGACCGTGGCGCGGGCGGTGCCCTTGAAGCCGTCGGCGCTGATGGTGGCCTGCTGGCCGGGGCCCACATCGCTGATGTCGGTCTGATACACCTCGGCCGTCACCACCATGCGGCTGGTGTCGGCCATCTCGAGGATGCCCGCATCGCCCACCTTGTCGCCGGGTTGCACCACCACCTTGAGGATGCGGCCATCCTGCGGGGCGAGCACGGTGGCGAAGGCCAGCTCCTGCTTGGCCCGGTCGCGGGAGGCGATCGCCTTGCGCAGCTCGCTCTCGGAGGCGGCCACATCCACACTGCGCACCTCACGGATCTGGGCGAGCTTCTGGCGCTCGCTCTCGATCTCCGAACTCAGCGAGGCGAGGCTGCCGGCCCGGGTCTCGACCGCGCGGGCGAGATCGGCCTCGCTGGTCTGGGCGCGGGTGCGGTAGCGGTCGCGCTCCAGCTCGGAGGCACCGCCGCTGGCGAAGAGCGCGGCGTAGCGACTGGCCTCGGTGCGCGCCTCCTGCATCGAAGCGCGCTTGCTGTTCACGTTCTGATCCTGGGCGAGGCGTTCGCCGGCGAGGCGCCGCTCGAGGCTCTGCACCTTGAACACCTGGGCATTGATCTCCCCTTCCTTGGCGCCCGCCTTCACCTGCTCGAGCTTGCGTCGCGCCAGGGTGACGCTCTCCTCCTCCTCGGCCAGGGCCGCCGCCAGGCTGGCCCGGCTGTTGAGCACCGCCAGGGGCTGGCCTTTCTTCACCTCCTGCCCCTCCTCCACCAGGATCTCCTGCACGCGGTCGCCACTGAGCGAGGTGGGCACCGACACCTTGCGGATGCGGGTTTCGGGCTCGATCCGCCCAAGGGCGGACACACGCCGCGGCCCGGAGGCCGTATCGGGCGGCGGTGCCTGCCGGCAGCCCGTGAGCAGGGCCGGCAGGGGCAGGGCCGCCAGGAGCAGAGGCAGGAGCAGGCCGTGCAGCCGTGCCCGGCGGCGGCGACGGGAGGTGTGGAACGGGCTGGGGCAGACCTTCGGGCCGGCCCAGGCAGAGCCTTCCCGGCCGGAGCACGTGATCAGCTTGGAATTCACGCGAGACCGGGCGTTCTGCCGGTTCAGGCTAGGAAGCGCGGCTGGATTCTTCACCCCTGCTTGCCATGCCACGATCAGCCGGTTGGATCCGGCACTGATCCTGTGCAGGGCAACGGCAGCCTCCGCACCCCAGCACCCCCGGCGGGCACCCATCTGGTGCTGGCCGGCGGGGGCCACACCCATGCGCTGCTGCTGCTGCGCTGGCTGATGCGGCCCCGGCTGCGGCCGCCGGGGGCCTGGATCACGCTGGTGAGCCGCTCCGGCACCGCCTTCTATTCGGGCACCCTGCCGGCCCTGGTGGCGGGTCTGATCGATCAGGATTCCTCCGCCATCGACCTTCGCTCGCTCTGCAGCCGGGCTGGCGTGAGCTTCGTGCAGGCGGAGATCACCGGCCTGGATGCCGGGGCACGGCTGCTGCTGCTGCAGGGCCGCCCGCCGCTGCGCTGCGATCGGCTCAGCCTCGATGTGGGGGCGGTCACGGCGATGGCGGCGGGGGAGAGCGGCCAGCCGGTGAAGCCGCTGGAGCCGTTCCTGGCCTGGCTGGCGGCCCTGCCCGCAGGAAGCCCGGTGCGCATCCGCGGCGGCGGGGCCTCGGCCGTGGAGCTGGCCCTGGCGCTGCGGCGCCGGGGGATGGCGCCGCTCCTGCTGCTGCGCAGCCACGAGCTGCGGCTCGGATCCGCCGCCGCGCGGCGGCGGGCGGAGCGGGAGCTGGCGGCGGCGGCGATCCCGGTGGAGCGAGGCGCAACGGCCACAGCGCCTGCGGATCTGATCTGCACCGGCAGCCGTGCGCCGCAGTGGCTGGCAGCAGCAGGATTGCCGGTGGATCCGGCCAGCGGTCGTGTGCTCTGCGAAGCCAGCCTGCAGGTGGTGGATCATCCAGGGCTGTTTGCGGTGGGCGACTGCGCCCTGATCGCCGCCGATCCGCGGCCCGCCTCAGGGGTGTGGGCCGTTCGCGCTGCCCCCCTGCTGGCCCGCAACCTGTGGCGCAGCCTGGCCGAGCCTGCGCAGCCGCTGCGGGCCTGGCGTCCGCAGCGGTGGGCGCTGCAGCTGCTGGGCGATGGCGGCTGGAGTGCCGCCGGGCCGCGGGCCCTGGCCTTCTGGGGGCCGCTGGCCCTGGGCCCCAGCCGCTGGCTGTGGCGCTGGAAGCAGTGGATCGACAGGCGCTTTCTGGAGCGCTTCCGCCCGTGGCCGGCGCCGGTTCCGGGTGGGCTGGTGTGCCGCGGCTGCGCCGCCAAGCTCGCATCCGCTCCCCTGGCCGGCGCCCTGGCGCGGCTGGAGAGGCTGGAAGCGGATGCGCCAGCCGCCGCGATCGCCGGCCCGGCGGCGGTGCCCCTGGTGCCGCAGGCCCGCGATGCGGCACCGGTTGCCGCGCTGGCCGGGGGGGGACTGCTGCTGCAGAGCGTGGATGGCTTCCCGGCGCTGGTCGACGACCCCTGGCTGAATGCCAGGCTCACCACCTTGCATGCCTGCGGCGATCTCTGGGCCAGCGGGGCCGGGGTGAGCAGCGTGCAGACCCTGGTGACGCTGCCGGTGGCAGCCCCGGCGCTGCAGGAAGAGCTGCTGCTGCAGACCCTGGCGGGGGTGCGCTCGGTGCTCGATCCGCTCGCGGCCGACCTGCTCGGGGGACACACCCTCGAGGGCCGCGATGGCGCCGGGCTGTCGCTGGCGCTCACGGTGAACGGCTGCCTGGCCGACGGGCGCCCCTGGAGCAAGGGGCCTCTCGAGCCCGGCGAGGTGCTGCTGCTCTGCGGTCCGCTGGGCAGCGGGGTGCTCTTCGCCGCCGCGATGGCGGGCGCCGCCCGGCCCGCCTGGATCGAGGCCGCGCTGCAGCGGATGCAGCAGGGCCAGGCGGTGCTGCCGCAGATCCTGGCCGCCCATGGCTGCCGCCACTGCACCGATGTGACCGGCTTCGGCCTGCTGGGACATCTCGCCGAGATGCTGGGGCCGGCCCGCCCTCGGCAGCCGGTGGTGGAGCTCGATGCCGCGGCGCTGCCGCACCTCGCGGGGGCGCTGGAGCTGCTGGCGGCTGGCTGGGCCAGCAGCCTGGCTCCCGCCAACGCCCGCGCCCTGGCGCTGCTGGAGGGCCCCGTGAGGCTGCACGACTCCGCGACAGCAGGCGCTTCCGGCCGCCTGCCGGATGCGGCCCTGGCGGCCCTGCTGGTGGATCCGCAGACCTGCGGCCCGCTGCTGGCGGCCCTGCCATCCGCCCGTGCCGCGGCCGCGCTGGAGGCCGTGCAGCGCGCCGGCTTCGCTGAGGCCGCCCTGATCGGCCGGGTGGTCGCGGGCTGAGCGCCGGGGCGTGGTCGCCTGCCTGCTGCGTGCTGCCGGCGTGGCTCCGTCGGGTTGACTTCAGGCGCTGCAGGCGGTGGCCTCTGGGGCCATCGGCCTCACCAGACCCTGCGCCAGGAGCAGCTCCGCCGCCAGCGAGGGCGCGAGATCGCCGTGCTCCACCGGCTCCACGGCGTGGCTGCTGAGGTCGTGGTCGTAGCAGCGGTCGTAGTAATCGAGCATCTGGCGGCAGGCGCCGGCCCAGTCGGCGGCGGCGATCGCCTCCAGGGCGGCGGCGGTGCGCTGGGGGCCGAGCCGGCGGGCGATGCGGCGGGTGGCCTCGGCCAGCGCTTCGGGATCCTGGCGGCCGTACACCGCCACCAGCTGCTCCACCCTCCAGGCCAGGGGGCGCTGCACCTGCAGGGCCGGGGCTGCCTTCATCTGGCGCCAGAGGCCGGCGGGGATGCGGCAGCGGCCCACCTGGGAGCTCTCGGCCTCGAGCCAGATCTCGCTGGCGTCGCCGTGGGCGGCGAGATCGGCGGCGAGCAGGTTTTCGTAGTGCTCCACGCTGGGCTGGGGGGGCAGGCCGAGGGCTCCGAAGCTGCTGCCGCGGTGGTTGGCACGGCCCTCGAGATCCAGCACCGCCACGCCCCGCTCCCGCAGCGCCAGCAGCAGATCGGTCTTGCCGGTGCCGGTGCGGCCCCCGAGCAGCCGCAGCGGCCAGGGCCGCTCGAAGCCCTCCAGCACCCAGCGGCGGTAGGCCTTGTAGCCACCCTCCAGCAGCAGCGCGGGCAGCCCCAGCTGCCCCGCCAGCCAGGCCACCGAGCCGGAACGCATGCCGCCGCGCCAGCAGTGCAGCCGCAGGCGGGGGGAAGCTGGGCTGGCGTGTGCCGAGAGGGCAGCCAGCAGCGAGCCGGCGAGCGCTTCCATGCGCGGGCCCACCAGCGCCAGCCCGCGCAGCACGGCGGCCTGGCGGCCCTCCTGCTTGTAGAGGGTGCCGATCTCGGCCCGTTCGGTGTCGTCGAACAGGGGCAGGTTGCGGGCGCCGGGGATGTGGCCCTGGGCGTATTCCGAGGGGCTGCGCACATCGATCAGCGGTCCCGCCGCCGCCAGAAAGGCCTCCACCCGCTGGGGCTCCTGGCCGTGCGGAAGGCCGGCGCGGCCGGTGGCGGCAGCCCCGGACGCCAGGGGCAGAGCCTCATCCGGCCGGCCGGCGAGCCCGAGGTGGCTGGAAGCGGCATCCATCAGGGCGAAGCCTGGCATGGAGGAGTCCGCAACGGTGCGGGAGTGAAGGCGCTTCGCTCTGCAGGCCTGGTGTTGTTGCAGGGGGTGGAACCCATGCATGTGGGAGGTGCTGCAACGACCCGCCAGCGCCAGCAATGGGGCATCCCTTGCAGCGCTGCCTCGGTGGCGACAGTTCTTGGAATGTTTGTGCCATACAGCGCGCCACCTGGGGGCGCGACGCTGAACTGGCGACGCGATCCCGGTTACGAGCAGCGGATGAGAGACACCGAGAGCGAAATCTTGCGCGTGAGCAAAGACAGAGCGCAGATCGAGACAGAAACCGAGCAGCTGAGGCGCGAGAACGCCAGAGAGAAAGCCTTGAGCGCCTTGATCAGGCAGCGTTGCTTGCCGCCCGAGTCCAGCTCAATCCCTCCGCTGGCAACCGAGAGCGATTGTGGGAGTTCCT
>Ga0172371_10008087_pt1 | contig 14787 bp, 22 predicted proteins | sample Lak12m_FD_114543 | JGI IMG/M metagenome (GOLD analysis project Ga0172371, IMG submission 114543) | Freshwater microbial communities from Kabuno Bay, South-Kivu, Congo - kab_022012_12m | ecosystem: Environmental > Aquatic > Freshwater > Lake | place: Democratic Republic of the Congo: South-Kivu... | reverse complement strand
TGAAGCGCTTCCAGACTTGGGAATATTGCTGTTAAGAGTTGAATGACAATTGAAGCATTAATATAAGGATTTAAACCTAATGCCATTATAGAAAAATTAATTAATGTACCTCCTGAAAAAATATCAAGAAGTGATAAAAACTGACTTTGAGCAAATAAAGCTTTTAGTTTAACTAAATTAATAGCTGAAACTGGTAAAAATGCAAAAAGACGAAAAGCTAAAAAAATAAATAATGTGAATATTATTTTCTTTTTTAATTGAGGATCTCTAAAAAGTAGGTTAATTTTTTCGAAAACTTTTTTAAGCATTTTGCCAATTATTAATTATTATTAGAACCCTTATTTATTTGTTTTTACTGATTTTGATGTCTTAATCTTAATATCGAGTTTTTTGTTTAACTTACCGGAATTTAAGATTTTAATATTTAGTTTTGCTTGGTCTTTATCAATTATTCCTTTTTTAATCAAAGAATCTTTATCTACAATATCGCCATCATTAAAAATATTCAATCTATCCAAATTAATTATGACGGTTTTTTTATTTATAGATTTATTTTTACCTTTACCCCGAAGAAGTGGAAATTTTTTTACCATTCTACCCTGTCCTCCTTCAAAATGTAATGGTATATCTTCACGAGCTTTTTGATGACGGGTTGTACCTCTACCTGATTTTGATCCCTTACCACTTCCTAATCCTCTTCCTTTCCTTTTATTTTTTCCGAAAACTATCTGTGGTAGATTTGATAAAAAGTTTTTCATATTTTTTTTAATTTTCCTAAAGCTTCCATAATAGCATAGGTATTTACTACTTGATTTCTAGATTTGATAATTTTACCAGACGCATTCTCAATTCCAGCTAAATCTAAAAGAACACGAGCGACACTTCCTACCTTTAAACCTGTTCCTTCGGGAGCTGGTTTAAGTAATACATAAGCTGCCTTAAATTTGACTCTAACCTCATGAGTGATTGATTTATTTTTAGTTGGAACTAAAATCATATGTTTCTTTGCATAAGCAATAGCTTTTTGAATAGCGGGTGGTACTTCAAGACCACGACCAATACCAATGCCAACCTTACCTTTCTTATCTCCTACTGCAACAAGAGCTGAAAATGTCACATAATTACCACCAGTAATCTTTTTAGAAACTCTTTTTATCAAAAGAACTTTTTCTTCTATACCTGATTCATTTGGTTTTCTTTGTGCGTACATAATATCAAATTAAATTTTAATTCCTCCGTCTCGTAAACCGTCACATAATGACTTAACTCTTCCTAAATAAGTGTAAACATTTCTATCAAAAACTGCTTTATCTATCTTTTTTTCTATTAATATCTTAGCTAATTGTTTTCCAATTTCTTTTGCTTCTTCTGATTTTTTCATTTTTTTATAATCTTTGTCTTTCTTTAAGATTAGGCTTGAAAAAGAAGCTATTGTCTTTCTATTAATATCATCAATTGCTTGAGCATATATAAAACGATTTGATCGAAATACAGAGACTCTTGGTTTATCAGCTGTTCCATGAATCGTACTGCTAATTCTTATTTTTCTTCTAGATTTTCTGTCTAAATTAATATTTTTCATAGATATTATTAAGCAGCTGCTGCTCCTGCTGCTTTAGCTTTTTTACCTGGCTTAATTCTTAACACTTCACCCTCATATTTAACACCTTTTCCTTTATAAGAATCTGGTTTTTTTATTAATCTCATCTGATATGCTACCTGTCCTACCAACTGTCGATCCGCGCCAATAATCGTAACCTTATTTTCATTAGTTTGATATTTTATTCCAATTATTTTTTTAAAAACCACTGGATGGCTATATCCAATCTTAAATACTAGATCTTCTCCCTGCATTTTAACATTATATCCAGTTCCTACAATTTCCATTGTTTTTGTCCAAGGAGTTTCAACGCCTGTCACAGCATTTTGTACTAATTGACGATAAAGACCGTGTAAAGACTTTGTTTTTTTGTCATCATTCGATCTTGTAATCAAAACAGTATTATCTGGATTCTTTACAATTGTTAAACTAGTTGGAAGAGTCAAACTTATCTCTCCTTGACTACCTTTTATACTAATCAATCTGTCTTTGATTGTTAGATTAACTGAACTTGAAATATTAATTGTTTTTTGTCCTATTTTCGACATAGATTTACCAAATATTAAATAATAACTCTCCACCTAGTTTTTTTTCTTTTGCTTCTTTATTTGTAAAGATTCCCTTCGGGGTTGATAGTATTGAATAACCATAACCTGAAACAATCGGTTTTAATGCTCGATAGGATACATAAAATCTTCTTCCTGGTTTAGAAATAATTTGTACATCTGTTAAAGCAGGAACTCCATCTTGGTAAACAAGATTCATAATAATATTCTTTTTTAGATCACCTTCAATTGTGTAATCTTTAATAAATTTCAAACTTACTAGTTTTTTCAAAACTAATTCTTTAAATTTTGAAAAAGGTACAGAAACAACGTCATTTTTTGCTAAATAACCATTTTTAATTCTAATAACCAAGTCAATTACTGAGTTTTCCATATTTTTTATGTCGCCTCAACGACTTTCTTAGTCACCTTACCATGGCTTCTAAATGTTCGTGTTGGTGAAAACTCACCAAGACGATGTCCGACCATTGATTCAGTGATTAAAATTTCTATATGTTTTCGACCATTATGAATCGCTATTTTATGACCGACAAAGTCTGGTGAGATCTGCGATCCTCTTGCCCAAGTTTTTAATGCATCAGATCCACCTGTCTCTTTTTGTTTTAAAACTTTCTTTAAGAGATTTTCATCAATATAAGGTCCTTTTTTTGTTGATCTTGACATATTTTTTAATTACCAAGAAATTTTTTTAACTCCCGGAATCTCTCCGTTTAATGCTTTCTCTCTAAAACAGATTCGACACATCCCAAATCTTCTCATATAACCTCGAGATCGACCACATAAAGCACAACGATTATGCTGTCTTACTCCAAATTTTTGTTTGTGTTTAAACTTTTCAACATCAGATGTCTTAGCCATAATTATTTTTTGAATGGAACTCCTAATAATTCAAATAACTTCTTTCCCATATTATGATCTTTCGCATTCGTAACTACTGTCACCTGTATACCTCTTACTTTATCAATTTTATCAAACTCGATCTCAGGAAATATTGTCTGCTCTGAAAAACCAATATTTAAATTCCCGTGATTATCAATACAAGATTCCTGAATTCCTTTAAAATCACGAATACGAGGAATTACTATTTTAATCAATTTTTCTACAAATTGATACATTTGATCTCCTCTTAATGTCACCTTAACTCCGATTGGTAACCCTTTTCTAATTTTAAAAGCCGATACTGAAACGCGTGCTTTAGTAATGACGGCTTTTTGACCGGAAATAATCGCCATCTGTTCACAGATTTTCTCAATAGCATTTTTATTAACCACAGCCTCTCCTGCGCCTACGTTTAAGACTACCTTAACTATTTTTGGAACTTGAAAAGAATTTTTTAAATTCAATTCTTTCATTAGTCTATCTTTAATCTCCTTATTGTATTGGTCTTTAAATGTCATATTTTACTTTGGCATTTTTTACAAATTCTAAATTTCTTATTTTTTTCAATTTTATAACCTATTTTTACTAATTTTGTACATTTTGGACAGATAAGTGATATCTTTGATACGTCAATTGGTCTTGGTATATCTACTATTCCTCCTTGTGGTAATTTATCATTTTTTTTAATATGTCTTTTATAAAGATTAGCACCAGTAATAATCAGTTTATTAGCTTTTACATAAACTTTTTCCACCACTCCCTGCTTACCTTTATCTCGACCTGCTGTAATTTTTACCTTGTCACCTTTTTTTATTTTCATATTTAATAAATTTCTTCAGCCAAACTGGCAATTTTTGAAAAACCATTATCTTTTACCTCTTTAGCAATTGGTCCAAATATACGAGTTCCTTTTGGATCTTTAACCTCTTTTGATGCTAAAATTACACAAGCGTTATCATCAAATCTAATATAACTACCATCTGGTCGGCGTTTTTCTTTATGAGTTCTCACGATCACTGCTGGTAATACTTCGCCTTTTTTTACTGCCGCATAAGGAATTGCTTCTTTAACAGTAACATGAATTGTTTCTCCTAAATATGCATAATGACGATTGCCTTTTTTTGCCATACCAATCATAGAAACTTTTTTTGCTCCTGTATTATCAGCAACGTTTAAAATTGATCTTATTTGTAACATATTATTTTATTTTATTAATGACGATAAAATGCTTATCTTTTGATATGGGTCTTGTTTCTTCTATGGTCACCATATCACCAATATTTAAAGATAAACTTTCATTATGTGCTTTAAATTTTTTATGTCGTGTAATAACTTTTCTATATATTGGATGACGAAATTTATTCTCAACATTAACAACTACCGTCTTAGTCATTTTATTTGATATCACCTTACCTATTAGAGTTTTTTTCATTTTTATTTTTTTAATGTTTCGGCTGTCTTCTTTTCAGTCAAAACTGTTAACATAACTGCTAATTCTTTTCTTTTTTTATGTATTAAGTTTGTATCCTTTACTCCTGATGATTTCTTTGATAAAACCATCTTTGCGATTTCCAAACGTAAAACATCGCTTAGTTTTTCGATTTCTTTGACAGTTTTATCTTGATATGTTTTAGTAATTTTTTTCATATAATATCTTTTGTAACAAATTTTGCTTTAACAGACAATTTTGATGCTACATTTTTAAAAATTATTCTACTTTCTTCAAGTGGTAAACCATCAAGCTCGAATAAAATTTTACCAGGAGTCACTGATGCAACAAAATAAGCAACATCGCCTTTACCAGCTCCCATGGTTACTTCTGGTGGTTTTTTAGAGTATGGTTTATCCGGAAAAATTCTTATCCAGAATTTACCAGTTTTCCTAGTTCCTCTAGCTAAAATAACACGAACTGCTTCAATCTCTCTATCTTTTATCCAACCAGTACTTAATGATTTTAATCCATAATTACCAAAATTTAGTCTATCTCCTTTTACGGCCATTTTTCGCCAGATACCTCTAAATTGTTTTCTATATTTTTGTCTTTTTGGTGATAACATATTTTTTTATCTACATAACCAAACTTTTACTCCGATATAACCTGATCTTGTAAGTGATGGACAACGAGCAAAATCAACCTCTTCTCTTATAGTTGAGGTTGGAATTGTTCCTTGAAAATATTTTTCTCTTCTCGAAATTTCTGCTCCATTAATTCTTCCACCTAATTGGATTTTTACACCTTTTCCACCTGATTCCATGACCCGATTCATAGCATTATGAACAGTTGATCTATGCGAAAAACCACGAATTAATTTTTCAGCGATTGTCGATGCTACATAATACGCGCTTAAATATGGTCTTTTTACAGGTTCAATTTTAATATCTAGTTTTATATCTTTATTTTTTTCTCCGCCTTTTAAATATTTACCAATATATTTTTTAATATCTTCAAGCCCTTTTCCTCCACGACCAATTATCATACCTGGTTTAACCGAATAAATAATTAAGGTAATTTTATTAATTGCACGTTCAATATCGATCTGAGTCACAGATGCAAAGGCTAATTTTTCCATCAAAACCTCTCTTATTTTTACATCTGATGCCAAAGATTCACGATATTGTTTTTTATCAGAAAAATACCATCTAGAATTCCAATTATAAACAACTCCTATTCGCAAACCTTTTGGATTAACTTTTTGTCCCATTTACTTTTTATTTTTCTTAATTTCTAATTTTGGTTTTATTTCATCTACTTTAGACTTTGCATTATCTTTTAATATATTTTCTTTTTTAACAGAAGCAATCTTGTCTTTGTGTAAAACCTTAGTTGTAAGGACAATCTTAATATGACTATTTCTTCGTTTTATTGGTTTTACATTACCTCTTGATCCAGGAATATATCTTTTTAATTTTTGACCCTCTTCAATTGTTAAAAGTTTAAAGTCTAACAGATCAGCGGTTGTTTTTAAAGACATAACTGCATTATTAATTGCTGACTGAATAGCTTTATAAAAAATACGGTTTGCTCTTTGCTTACCATAATAAAGATATTTCAAAGAATCATTAGGCGTCATCTTTTTAATAGATGCCAAATAATATCTTAGTTTTTTTGGTGAAAGTTTGATGTTTTTTAAATAAGTTGTTGATTCCATATTATTTCCTTTTTATAATAAATTTTTTACTCCAAATATTTTTATGTCTTGTTTTTGTACCTCTTGCTGACTTACCCCATGGAGTCTTAGGATGCATACCCTCACCAGATCGGTTTTCTCCTCCACCATGAGGATGACTACGTGGGTCTTGAGCAGTGCCTCTTACTGTTGGTCTAATACCTCTTAATATATTTCTACCAGCTGAACCTACTATCTCATCTTTATGGCCAATATTACCAACTTGACCAACTGTTGCATAACAATCATTCATAAAACGTCTAATCTCTCCGGACTGTAATTTTAATTGTACATAAAGATCTTCTTTAGCGATTACTGTGGCACCTGTACCTGCACTTCTTGCCATTTGGCCACCTTTTCCAGGAAATATTTCGATATTATGAACCATGGTACTTAATGGCATGTTTTTTAAAGGTAAGGCATTACCTATTTTAATATCTACGTTATTACCTGAAATTATTTTATCACCCGGTTTTAAACCTACTGGAGATAAAATATATCTCATTTCACCATCATTATATTTGACTAAAGCAATAAAAGAATTTCTATTTGGATCTTTTTCGATTTGGATAATAGTACCCTCGATATCTCGTTTATCTCTTAAAAAATCGATTATTCTAAAATACCTCTTTTGTCTTTTTCCCTGGTGTCGAACAGAAATTTGACCAGATGAATCACGTCCTGAATGTTTTTTTAATAACACTCTTAAATTTTTATTTGGTTTAGCGTTTTTTTTCAAATATTGATCTTTCATATTTTAAGCCTGAGGAAAAATATCAATTTTTCCTTTAATAACTTTTACATAAGCAATTTTTGTATCTTCCTGTTGTTTTGTGACCATGCGTCTACCTACTCTTATTTCTTTTCCTTTACGAATCATTATTCTTACTTTGGTAATCTTAACGCCGTATAATGACTCTAAAGCAGATTTTACCTGAGGTTTTGTTGCCTTATTATTTACAATAAACATATAAACTTGGCTTCCTGCAAGGGTAGTTGCTTTTTCAGTCAACACTGGCGATAAAATTGTATTATTTATTTTCATTTGTTATTTTTTAAAAAAATGGTTAATCATCAATTTAATAGCATTTTCAAAAAATATAATTTTGTTAGCCTTCAACATTTCATAAGTGTTTAGTGTCGAGTAATTTGTTATGTAGATATTTTTTAAATTTCGGCAGGCTTTATTAAAATTTTCTGAACTTTCTTTACCGATGATAAAAACAATTTTTTTGTCTTTAAGATTTATTGATTTTAAAAAATTGAAAATTTCTTTAGTTTTTTTAATGTCTATCGCTGATTTATCTTCAATACTTATAATCGATTGATCTTTAAGTTTTAAAGATAAAGCACCAAATAAAGCCTTAGTTTTTTGATTTTTATTTAACCTTAATGAATAATTTTTTGGTTTTGGTCCACCGACAATTCCTCCACCAACAAAAATTGGAGCTTTTATGTCGCCATGACGAGCTTTACCAGTTCCCTTTTGTCGATAGATTTTTCGTGTAGATCCCGTCACCTGCCCTCGAGTTTTTGTTGAAGCATTACCTTGTCTTTGATTTGTTAGATAAACATGAACTGCCTGAGCTAATAAACTAGGTTTTACAGAAACATTAAATATTTCCTTTGGTAAATCAGTTTTTCTAACTTCTTTGCCGCTAATATCAAAAACTGGAATACTTAATTTAGCATCGATTTTTTTAGTTTTTATTTCTTTCTTATCCATAATAAAAAATTAGTTTTTAACCTCAATTAAACCATTTGTTGGTCCTGGAACTAAACCTTTCAGAGTTAATCCCTTATCTGAAATATCAACGATAATAAGATTTTTTACAGTAACCCTATCTTGACCCATACGACCAGCCATTCTTTTTCCTTTGAAGACTCTTCCTGGAGTTGTTGTCATTCCGATTGATCCAGGAGCACGTTCACCACGAGATTGACCATGTGTATGTGGTCCGCCTTTAAAATGATGTCTTACTACCGGCCCTTGAAAACCTTTTCCTTTTGAAATACCTGAAACCTGTACTTTATCTCCTTTTTTAAAAAATAAGGTTGGTTTAATCTCTTCTCCAATAAATACCTTAACTTCCCCTAATTGAATACCTGTTTTTTTATCTTCAGTAATAACCTTCACATTTTCACCATATTCCTCAAGACGAAACTCTCTTAAAAAACGAAGCGGGGTTTTTATTCCCGCTTTTTCTATTTCTCCGCGAACTGGTTTTTTAATATTTTTGGTTTGACCAAATCCAAGTCGTAATGAAAAATAACCATTATTTTCTTTGGTCTTAATATCAATTAAATAACAAGGAGATGTGTTAATGAATGTTGTTGGGATACGAACTCCTTTTTCATTAAAAGTTTGTGACTGAATTGATTTTGCTCCTAATATAAAACCTATCATAAGACCAAAAAAAATAGCCCCAGATTGAGGCTAAATTTCAATCCGGACAACTATTAATCCTAAGTTCCCGAACAAAGGATAATTAACATGTGCTTTTCATTATATAATACGATTGTAAAATGTTCAAGAAGATTTTTTACATCTTTACTTCGACTTCAACGCCTGCTGGTAACTCAAGATGCATTAAGGAATCAATAGTTTGATTTGTTGGATTCATGATATCTATTAATCTTTTATGAATCTTCATTCCAAAATGCTCTCTAGCATCTTTATCAATAAAAGATGCTTTATTAACAACATAAACCTCTGTTTTTGTTGGTAATGGTATTGGACCGACAATTGAAGCACCTGTACGAATAGCTGTGTCAACTATTTTTTGACAGGTTTCATCAATTAATCTATGATCGTATGATTTTAGTCTGATCCTTATTCTACCTTTAGGCATAATTTAAATGTGCGAAAAATTTGTAGGGAAGAAAGCAAAGCTTTCCTCCCTACATTTTAATATGTTTAACAAATTATTTAATAATTTTTGTGACTACTCCAGCTCCAACAGTATGACCACCTTCACGGATAGCAAATTTTAATCCTTCTTCCATGGCCATTGGATAGATTAGTTTTCCTGTAACTTTTACGTTATCACCAGGCATAACCATCTCAACTCCGGAAGGAAGTGTTACCTCACCGGTAACATCGGTAGTTTTAATATAAAACTGTGGTCTGTAACCTTTGAAAAATGGTGTATGTCGACCACCCTCTTCTTTTGTAAGGACATATACTTCTGCTTCAAATTCAGTATGAGGTGTAATTGAACCTGGTTTTGCAACAACTTGACCTCTCATAACGTCGGTCTTTTCTATTCCTCTTAAAAGCAAACCAACATTATCGCCAGCTCGCGCCTCATCTAATGTTTTTCTAAACATTTCGACTCCAGTTATAACAGTTTTTTTAGTCGCCTTAAGTCCTATGATCTCAACTTCTTCATTGACCTTAGCAATACCACGTTCTACACGACCTGTGACAACTGTGCCACGACCTGAGATTGTAAAGACATCCTCAACTGGCATAAGGAATGGTTGATCGACTGGACGTACTGGTTCTGGAAAATATTCATCAACCTTAGCAATTAATTCCTCAATTGATTTAACTCCTTCCGGATCATCGCTTAATGCTTTTAAAGCAGATCCACGAATAACTGGAATAGTATCGCCTGGAAATTTATATTTTTTTAATAGATCGCGTACTTCCATTTCAACTAAATCAAGAATCTCTTTATCTGCAACCATGTCAACTTTATTTAAAAAGACAATGATACCTGGAACATTTACCTGACGTGCTAATAAAATATGCTCTCTTGTCTGAGGCATTGGACCATCTGGAGCAGAAACAACTAAAATAGCACCGTCCATTTGAGCAGCACCTGTAATCATATTCTTGATGTAATCAGCATGTCCTGGAGCATCAATATGAGCATAGTGTCTTTTTGCTGTCTCATATTCACTATGATGAAGGTTAATAGTGACTCCACGAGCGCGTTCTTCTGGAGCTTTATCAATATCTTCATATTTTAAAAACTTTGCTCCACCTTTTTTTGACAAAACATAATGAATTGCTGAAGTGAGAGTAGTCTTACCATGATCAACGTGACCAATGGTACCAATATTTAAATGAGGTTTATTCCTCTGAAATGTACCGTCTGCCATAATTATTTAAAAAATTAATTAATAACAAATAAAAGATAAAGCCTTAAATATTATAACGAAAAAAATCTAAAATACAAGAAGGCTTTTGCTTTACTTTTTTATAATAAGTGTTTAAGAACAAAAAGTCAAGGGGGATGTCATAATTTTATTTGATAAAATAAGTCCATGAATGATGAGCAAAAAAAGGCTGTTAGGTACAATAAGGGACCTCTCTTAATCATTGCTGGTGCTGGAACTGGTAAAACAACCGTTATTACAGAAAAAATAAAATTTTTAATTAAAAAAAAACTTGCTAAACCTGAAGAAATTCTTGCGCTTACTTTTACAGAAAAAGCCGCAAATGAAATGGAAGAAAGAGTTGACCAAACTATGCCCTATGGATATTTTCAGATGTGGATTTCAACCTTTCATAGTTTTGCCGACAAGATATTAAAAGAAGAAGGTGTTCATATTGGCCTAAATTCTAAATATCGTCTCATGAGTAACGCAGAGACAATCTTATTTCTAAAGAAAAATCTATTTTTGTTTAATTTAAATTATTTTCGACCACTTGGAAATCCAAATAAATTCTTAGAAAATTTAGTTGATCACTTTTCCCGTTTAAAAGATGAAGACATCTCCCCTTTCGAATATAAAAATTTCCTTAAAAAAAATTTTAATATTTCTAAAATAAAAACTAAAAATAATGAAGAAGCACTGGAATATCAAAAATCGTTAGAGTTGGCTAATGCATATAAAACATTTCAACAAATAAAATTAAAAGAAAACCTTCTTGATTTCTCTGATTTAATTTTCTATTTAAATCAACTTTTTAGTCAAAGAAAAAATATTCTAAAAAAATATCAGAAAAAATTTAAATATATCCTCATTGATGAGTTTCAGGATACAAATATCGCTCAATACAATTTAATAAAACTTCTCTGTCCTAAAAAAAATAACCCTCGAATAACAGTTGTTGGTGATGACTCTCAAGCTATTTACAAATTTAGAGGAGCATCTGTTTCAAATATTTTAAATTTTATAAAAGATTATAAAAACGCTAAACAAATTACTCTAATAAAAAACTATCGTTCTAACCAGTCTATTCTAGATACTGCATATAAATTAATAAAAAATAACGACCCTGATACGCTTGAGGCAAAATTAGGTATTTCAAAAAAACTTATCGCAGTTAATTCAAAGGTCGTTAAAGAACCTGTAAGTTTCTATTTAGCTACTTCACCTGAACAAGAAATTAATTATATTATTTCTACAATAAATAAACTCAAAGATGATTACTTATTTTCTGATTTTGCCATACTGGCTAGAGCTAATAACCATGTTTATCCATTATTAAGAGCGTTGATACAAGCAGGAATACCTTACCAATTTTTAGGACCCGGCATGCTATTAAAACAACCAGAGATTAAAGACTTAATTTCGGTTATTAAATTTTTATCTAATATAAATGATTCCCCGTCTTTTTTTAGATTGATTAATATGGAAATTTTTGCATTAGATATTGTCGATATTAATTTACTAACCTCATTTAGTAAAAAGATAAATCAACCTCTTTTTCAATCTTTTAAAATATGTTTAAGTTTTTATTATAAAGATATCAACGTTGACGAAGTCGAAATTTACAAAAATTTTTTACCCCTTTTAAGTAAGGAGTCCAAAGAAAAACTATATTATATATATACATTATTAGTAAATTGTTTTTCGCGCGTAAAAAAACAAAGCGCAGCAGAAATATTATTTTACTTTTTAGAAGAGACAGGGCTTCTTAAAATAATTGCTAATTTTAAGACTGAAAAAGAAGAAAAAATTGCATTAAATATTACTAAGTTTTTCAATCAACTAAAAACATTTGAAACTGAACATGAAGATAGCTCAGTTAATGCAATCAACGAATTCATTGATATGAGCTTAGACTTAGGTGAGTCGCCAACAATTTCCAAAACAGATCCTGTACTCGACAATGCCGTAAATATTCTAACTGTCCATTCATCAAAAGGTCTTGAGTTTAAAGTAGTTTTCTTAATAAATCTCGTCAGTGGTCGTTTTCCAACAATAAATCGAAAAGAAACAATTCCAATTCCTGAAAAACTAATAAAAGAAATTTTACCAAGTGGCGACTACCATCTCGAAGAGGAACGAAGATTATTTTATGTTGGACTAACTCGAGCAAAAGAGAAACTATTATTAACAGCTTCAAAATATTATGGTACTGGTCAACGGCAAAAAAAAATTTCTCCCTTTCTCTATGAGTCAATAGACGAAAAAATAATTTTAAAAGAATTAAATAAAAATGTCGATCAAAAGTTACAGCTATCTTTATTAGAGTTTAAACCAAAAAAACAATTAATAATTAAAAAAAATAATTCTATTAATACTTTAAATGCTTTTTCTTATACGCAGATTGAAACCTATGAAAGATGTCCTCTACAATATAAGTTCAATTATATTTTAAATATTCCAACATCAGCTACTGCCGCCCTTTCATTTGGGAATACTATACATCATACTCTTGAAGATTTTTATAAAGAATTTCTAAAAAATAAGTCGGTAGATTTAAATTTCTTAACCGAAGTTTATAAAAAAAACTGGCTTCCTATCGGTTACTTATCAAAAGATCATGAAGATAAAATGAAAAAAGAAGGTAAGAAAATATTAGAATCTTATTTTAAAAAATTCCATAAAAAAAACCTAGAAATTCTTTTTTTAGAAAAAAAATTTAAAATAAAAATTAAGGATTTTTATGTTATCGGTAAAATTGACAGAATTGATAGATTGCCAGATAACAAGATTGAGATAATTGACTACAAAACGGGTAAAAAACCTGAAGACAAAGAAATTAAAAACAAAATGCAATTAATTATTTATACTTTAACGGCTGTAAACCCAGGCTTATATAAAAAAAATTTAAAAGATGTGATTTTAAGTTTTTTTTACCTAAATTCTGGTGAAAAAATAAGTTTTTCCAAAACGAAAAAAGAACTTCAAGAAACAACAGGTCAAATTATTGATATAGTTTCGCAAATTAAATCTTCTAACTTTAACCCTAGCCCTGGACGCCATTGTGATTTTTGCCAGTATAAGATGATCTGCGATTTCTGGAAATAAATTATTGATATAATATCTTCTATGACGGAAAAACTTGTCACATCAAGGTTATTTATTAGATTTCTTGAAATGATTGTCCCTGGCCTATCGTGGATAATGATTACTCTTCCTTTGTGGCTTTCTCCTTTTCATCCTGCGCTAGTTGCCTACTTCATCATCGCCTACGATTTATATTTCTTTTATAAATCTTCAACTACCGCCTACTATGCTGTAATTTCGTACAAAAAAATACTTGCTTACAATTTAATAAACTTTGTCACAAGACTGAAAAAAATTCCTGAATCTTCGACGATAAATCATTTTATTATTGTTCCAAATTTTAAAGAACCAATACACAAACTTGAATCAACCATTAACTCCTTCATAAAAAACGATTATCCTTATAAAAATATTTATCTTGTCCTTGCTTTTGAAGAAAGAGAAGAAGATATTATAAAAAAATCACAAACATTAACTAAAAAATTTAAAAAATATTTTAAAGATATAATATGCAGTTATCACCGTCTTTATTCCAATGAAGAACCAGGAAAAGCAAGTAATCAGACTTTTGCTTGTAAACAGGTGGATGAATATGTTGAAAAAATAAAAGGAGATAGAAAAAAAACAATAATTACAATCTGTGATGCTGATTCTTATCTACCAAAAAACTATTTTTCTTATCTTACCTATGAATTTCTAAAAGATAAAGGTCGAGACTACCATTTTTATTGGGCGCCTGTTTTACTTTATAATAACTTTTGGCAACTGCCTTTATTTATACGTATGCAGGCAACCATGTCTTCTATACTGAGGCTTGCTTTTTTATCTCAGAAAGAAAACCTTATTCAAGTATCTACTTATTCAACTAATTTAAGTCTCTTGAAAAAGATAGGTTTTTGGGATGTAGATATAATCCCTGAAGATTGGCATATATATTTTCAAGCTTTTTTTACATTTGGTAGTAAGGTAAAAACCCTACCATTATTTACAATAGTAAACGGAGACGCTGTATATTCAGGAAAAGTCTTAAAAACTCTCGCAAATCGATATGAACAGGAAAAACGTTGGGCTTGGGGTGTCTCAGACGTCGGCTATGTCTTAAAAAGGTTTTTTGTCACCCCTCATATAGATTTTAAAACTAAATTAAAAAAAATTATTTTTGTTGGAGAAACACATCTTCTTTGGCCTGTTTCCTTCTTTATCTTAACCATATCGGCATCGATTCCACCCCTTATTAATCCTATATTTAAACGAACCGTACTAGGCTATCTTCTACCTAATCTGTCAGGAATAATCCTCACCTCATCTTCTTTAATGTTAATACTTTATATTTATCTTGATATAAAACTTCGACAAAAAGTGAATTCGAAAACAGATTTTC
>Ga0172371_10008085_pt1 | contig 14790 bp, 15 predicted proteins | sample Lak12m_FD_114543 | JGI IMG/M metagenome (GOLD analysis project Ga0172371, IMG submission 114543) | Freshwater microbial communities from Kabuno Bay, South-Kivu, Congo - kab_022012_12m | ecosystem: Environmental > Aquatic > Freshwater > Lake | place: Democratic Republic of the Congo: South-Kivu... | reverse complement strand
TGTTCGTGCTGAACCATCGGATTATCTTCTTTTGCAATAAACACTGCAAGCTTTATGCCAGGGTCTATATTGATTCCGGCATCTTTAAGGATTATATCACAATTTTTGCCCATATACCCTTTTACTATTTCGCCGTCTTTAACAACTACATTTATTACTTTTTGAGCTTGTTCTTCACTTAAAACTATAGTTTTGTTTCTGGCAAAAGCTGCCAGCAGCCTGTCAGCTACGCTTCTCATGCAGATACAGATCTTTTCCTCATTGCAGAGTATGTTGTTATCAAAAGTAGCTCCGGCCATTATATCTGCTGCAGCTTTTTCAACATCTGCTGTATCATCCACTATTACCGGAGGATTGCCGGGGCCGGCACCCATTACTCTCTTGCCGCTTTTCATAGCCAACCTTACAATTCCGGGACCGCCGGTTACCACCAGAAGGTTTACATCGGGACTCTTGAAAATCGTTGCTGTATTTTCAATTTTTGAAGCTTTGGCCGCTGTTATCAAATTTGGCGGACCTCCGGCATTTACTATTGCTTTGTGAACCATCTTAAGCGTTTCAAGTGTACAGTTGTGTGCTGACGGATGGGGTAGAAATACGATTGAGTTTCCGGCAGATATCATTGCTATCGTGTTATTAATGATAGTCGGTCCGGGATTTGTCATAGGTGTAATAGCTGCAATAACACCGAAAGGTGCACCTTCAACAGTTACTATACCTTTTTCATCACTATATGTCTTAACCTCAAGCTCTTCAGGTCCAGGCGTATACAGTGCAGATACCTCTATTTTCAGGATCTTATCTTCCGTCCTGCCCATTTTAGTTTCCTCAACAGTCATGCGTGCAAGTCTTTCCTTATTGGCCTGGGTTGCTTTTCTTATTGAATCAACAATTTTATATCTTGCTTCCCTGCCCAGATCAACAAATTGTGCCTGAGCAACTTTTGCAGCAGCTATCGCATCGTCTATCCTGTCAAACAATCCTTCGTTTTCTGCAGAAGGTTGTGAAGTTTTTAGTTTTGAGACATTTTGGTTTGAAAGTAAATTTTCAACAACACCTCTTACTATTTTTTCGATTTGACTCTCATCTATTGCCACATTTTACCTCCCCTGTCAATTTTTATGGTATATATGAAATTCATCCTAAAAGTTTTACTTGCTATTTTATTTTATAAATTAAGTTAAATATGTAATTTTAATTCCCCTCGCAACAGCTTCATCTCTGGCAAGCGGGCTCAATATTACATTGGACGAAACTTCTATGCCGGTTTGAGCATAGTTATTTAGGTTTTCCATTGTAATAACTATCTTTTTAGTCAGCCCTGACTGTCCATATTGTACAGCTCCAACACCTGGTCCGGTCCTTGCTCCAGCTCCTGCAGATGCTGCTGCTGGGGCGCCCGTAATCTGTTCCTTGTGGCATTGCTGTCCGGTAGATAGAGCACACATGTTCCTAAGCAGGTTTGTATCTGCCATTTCGCCCGAAAAACTTCCATCAGGTATAGACGGTGGGGTGTGTTCCTTATCAGCCATAGTAACTGATATCGGGGACACACATGACGCATCAACTATTTCAACCATTGTTCCGTTAACAATATCTGCAGCATTTCCATCATCAGTATCAACATGCAGCTCAGATTTAAAATCTGGTGCCACCCTTATCTGAACATTATTAAATGTCAATCCTTTGGGCCCTCCAACTCTGACATCAACAACCTGGTTATCCTTTATACCAAAAAAATCAGCATCTTCACTGCTTAAGTGCATGTGCCTGTTTGCTCTTATTACACCCTCATTAAGATAAACAGCACCCCTGGGACCTATCAGAACGGCTGATGCCGAACCGGATGTTTCACCTGAAGGCCGCACAGGAGCATCAATTCCAAGTATTATGCAGTCTGTTTTTGCAAGTTCGACCTGAGTCTTGCTTCTCAAAGGACCAAGAATTCTCACATTCTGGATAGCATTTAGTTTAGGACCAACAACAGTCAATGTTTCCTTGCAGGCATAGCCCGGATTATATAGATCCCTCAATACATTGAGGGTGTAACCTTTCCCAAAAAGGATATCCAGGTGCTCACTGCAAAGATGTATATGCCTGACAGATACACCGCATACTATTTTTCTATCAGTACGTTTGAGCTGACTTAAGTCTCCCCTGACTGTGGAAAGCACTGATGCAGAGCCTGACGATGCAACCGATGCTGAACCTGGGGACGAAGCTGCTCCTGCAGCCCGCCTGTCTCTTTCCAGCTTCTCCATTACATTTTTAACTACATCTCTAATTAATTGCTCGGTATCCAATTTAATACCTCACTTAAATCTGGTATGTTTTAACTTTATAAATACTACTGTAGTTTTCTATTTTCTACTTCTCTTGAGGTAAAATCATATCCAGCTCAGGATGCGGTCTTGGAATAACATGAACTGAAATGAGTTCTCCAACTCTTTTTGCTGCAGCTGCCCCTGCATCAACTGCTGCCTTAACAGCGCCGACGTCACCTTTAACTATAACTGTTACCAGTCCTCCGCCGATCCTTTCTTCACCCATTAAGGTAACATTTGCAGCTTTCACCATAGCATCTGCTGCCTCGATTGAACCCACAAGGCCCTTGGTCTCGATCATACCTATTGCTTCACCTGACATTTTGTTCTTCCTTTCTTTTATTACTAATTCATTTTTGAATTAACTTAAGCATTCAAGCCGCGCAGTTATAGAAATATAGTCTGCAAGGCTTATTAATGGCTGGCTTTCAAATCATTGCCAGACAAAATATTACTTATAATAATAGTTACCAATTTTATCAATTTATCCCTTGTTATTACAATACTGTCACCGGAAACCTGTTCGCTTTCAGCGTCACCGCTTTTTATAAATTTGCCATCAATCCTGCAGCCGGGATAATTGGCGTTTTCAAGTCCAAATTTTCCTCTGATGCCAATCATTTTTCTGACATTATCCTCATCTATAACATTAACATTTCCCAGCATTCTTGCCACAAGATTTATTTTAGCAAAAAGCTCAAGACTTTCCATCCTGTAATATGCCTGATATACATCTTTTCCTATGGAAAGAGCTCCGTGATTTTCCAGGAGAAAAACATCGTGTTCCTTCAGGTAGGGCCTTATGTTGTCCGGAAGCTCTGAAGTTGAAGGGGTTCCGAATCTGGTCAGCGGAATTGAGCCTAAAGATATAATTATTTCAGGCATTACACATTCATCAAGAGCAATCCCTGCAACCGCAAAGCCTGTAGCATAAGGCGGGTGTGCATGAAGTACGGCACCAATATTTTCCTTACTCTTGTAAACATCCAGATGCATTTTTACTTCTGAAGATGGCTCCAGTTCACCATCAATTTTATTTCCATCCATATCAACCTTTATAAGCTGATCGGTTGTAAGGTAGCCTTTGCTCATGCCCGTTGGGGTGCACAATACGGTATTTGGACCAATCCTGATTGAAACATTACCATCATTTGCTGCTACCCATCCGTTTGCGTGAACCCTTTTACAGATATCTATTATATCGTTTCTATACAGACTTTCGGTTTTTTCCATTTTTTCCCCTAAATTTAATAAATTAACACATGCACATTGATGGCTCCAGCCATCTAAGCAGATCCTTGTCGGGATTTGCAATAATCCTGAACGCAAGCAAGGCCCCTCTTTCGCTTAAAAAACTAACCGCATTCCTGCAGGCTTCATTTACAGATGCAAGGTCTCCCGTAATTATATAAAAGCTGTTTACTCCACAACCTTTACCCAATCTTAATTCAACAATTTCAACTTCAGCACTGTCAAGGCTTATATCAGCTGCATTTATCAAATTTGCCATTTGAATGCTTTCAATAATGCCAATGGAATCCGCAAGCGATTTAGCTGCATTGCCGCTTATTGCATCTATTACTTCTTCATTAATCCCGCTTACAACAAAAGAGCTGAATACCTGCCTTCCTCCAAGCCTGTCAGCTGCATCCTGTGCTTTTTGGACTGCTGCCACATCACCTTCAACAATAGTAAGATATTTCCCGGGACATAGTGTAGTTCCCAGAACAAGTCTGACATTTGCAGCTTTTAATATGGCATCGGTAACTATCAAGCCCCTGGAAATGCTCTTGAATTCAACTACTGTAATATTTCCTTTGTCTTCCGCCACTCCCGCTGTCCTATTCTTTTATTATTATATATGAATCAGTTACTTCAGATACAATGCCATTTATTGAGCTGTGAATTTTAGCGCCAAGTTTACCCTCGCAAATGTCCGCTACAAGCTGGCCCCTGGTGACCATATCTTGCGTCCTGACAACCGGTACCGAAGGTGCCCCAACGTGCTGAGAAAGATATAGTTTGATTTCGCTTATTTTTACATTGAAACCACTTATTGAAGTTATGCTGTGGTACCTGTCAACTTCCAGCCTTTTTTCAAGCCTGTCTACCGGGACTTTCCTGTAATCCCTGAAATCATTTACAGTCAAATACTGCCTGTTATGAGGATTTTTTACATCTTTTTTGCCAAGCTCAGCCTTTATATAATTGAAAAGTGACCTTGCCGACAAATCCACTACACAGCTGTAAAGCTCGCACAATCCGCAGTCACAGCATAAAAATGCAAAGTCAAACTTTTCCAATTCTGAATCAGCCAGTTCTCCCCGATACATTTTTTTCATCATTTCATCCGGGAAAAGTTCATGTCCTAAAAGATATCTGGGGCATAAATCTGTACACAGTCTGCAGCTCAGGCAAATTGCCTGTGCCCTTTTAACTGCTCTGTGTATGCTTCTTCTTTTATGCTCGACAACTATGGAGTCTTCCGGCAGTACAATTATGGATTTTGTAGTTTTCTTAACAGCGTATTTATCCATATCAATGATTTTACCCATCATTGGCCCGCCATCAAGTACTGCATACTCACCGCCGGTTATAACGCCACCGCAATACTGGATAAGTTTTTTTACCGGAGTTCCAACCGGAACTTTTAAAGTCATCGGACTGGCAACTTCACCATTAACAGTAACATATTTTTGCGTTACATTTTCACCGCTGATAGCATTTGAAATATTAAGAAGAGTTTCTACATTTGTTACAATTACTCCTATCTGCAATGGGATGCCGCCTTCCGGCACTATCTTGTGAGTCACTTCATAAACAAGCACCTGCTCGTCCCCTGCGGGATAGAAGTTGCCAAGCTTGAATATTTCAAAATTAAAGCTATCTGATTTACCGCTATTTTTAAAATCTTCCAGTACTTTTATGGCATCTTTATATTTTGCTTTAAGAGCAAGCACAATTCTTTTTGCTCCTATCAAGGCAGCGGCAGTTTTCATTCCTTCATAAACTTTGCCAAAATCATGTTCCAGCAAAAGCTTGTCAACATGAATCATCGGCTCGCACTCGGCACCATTTATGATCAGAGTATCTGCCTGAGCATTAAATTTTACATATGATGGGAATCCTGCACCGCCAGCTCCAACTATTCCTGCATTTTTTATAATTTCGATTTCCTGTTTATCCATTTTTAAGATTTAAGGCTTATTAAACTATATGATTTATATTCTCCAGATCTATTCTTTCCACTTTTGCCACAATAGCAGCATCAATATTCCTGTCTTTAGTTATATCAGTTCTTTTAGCTGTACTCCCGGTAGCTATAAGCCCAAGTTCTCCTTCTCCAAGGCCAACCGTATCAATTGCTATATAGAAATCATTTCTCTCTGTAAGATCAATATTAACCATTTGAACAAATAAGAGCTTAACCCCTTTTAAAGAATCATCTTTTATTGTAGATGTAACACTACCGATAACTTTAACCATTTTCATAACTTGTCAGCCTTTTATCACCTTTTTCAATTTTTCCATATCTATCTTATCTATTATGCCCATAATCGAACCTCGCAGTGGTATATTTTCCACTCCCATTGCATCGCTTATTATCTGACCATCAGCGCCCCAGATCACCAGGCTGCCAACAGCAGCATTCAGAAAATCACCAACTATTTCTTCCTTGCCGATAACTTTTCCATCAGGATCCAGCGGTTCAACAATCATCAGCTTTATGCTTTTTAATTTCTCATGCTTTATTGTTGAAATTACATTTCCTTTAACTCTTCCAAATCTCATTTTCTGCTACCTGTATTTAAATTTTTCCCAAATTCCAAAATTTACGCCAGTTTATTAGTATAATCTCTTGATTTGAATTTTCAATCATAATCTTCTTTATTGCAATATCTGTCAACAAAAAATGCTCTCATCCATTGGCTTTAGCTGCTTTGAAATTACAGGCTCAAAATCCATCTGGCTAAAGATATCTTTTTTAATATCCATACCTGGAGCAATCTCGGTCAGTACTACCTTGCCAGCCTTTAATTCAAAAACAGCTCTTTCTGTAATATAAAGTACGACCTGTTTGTTTCTGAATGCATAGTTTCCGCTAAACGTAATCTGCTCTACAGATTCCCTGAATTTTTTGTGCTTTCCTTCCCTGGTAATTTTTAATTTTCCCTTATCGATAGAAATTTCAAGGTCACCTGATGTGAAGGTGCCGCAAAAGACAACTTTTTTTGTATTCTGGCTTATATCTATAAAACCGCCACAACCGGCTATCTTATCTCCAAACCTGCTGACATTGACATTTCCCTGTCTGTCAGCCTGTGCCATACCCAGAAAAGCGATATCCAGCCCCCCGCCATCATAAAAATCAAATTGAGCAGGCTGATCAATTATGCACTCCGGGTTATATGAGGCTCCAAAACTAAGCCCGCTTGCGGGAATCCCGCCGGTAACGCCGCATTCTACAGTGATTTTCATCAAATCAAGCATTTCTTCCTCATTAGCTACCATGCTGATTCCTTCCGGAAGTCCGATACCCAGGTTAACTACCATGTTTTCCTTTATTTCTGCCAGGGATCTCCTGCAGATTATCTTTCTTTCATTAAGGCTTAATTTTGGTATAAAATCCAAAGGTATTTTTATCTCACCGCTGAAAGAAGGGTTATATTTTTCGTCAAATGTCTGCCATTGGTCTTCCTCGTCTGCAATTACAATATAATCCACCAAAATGCCTGGCACTTTTACCATCCACGGATTTAGCGAGCCTTTCTCCACTATTCTTTCAACCTGGGCAATTGTAATCCCTCCTGAATTTCTTGCAGCCTGTGCCATTGCCAGCATCTCAAGTAAAGCTGCTTCCTTTTCCATTGAAATATTACCATCCACATCCGCAGATGTTCCTCTTATCAAAGCAACATCTATTCTAAAAGCTTTATAAAAAAGCCACTCTCTACCACTTAGCTCTATAATTTCAACCAGTTTTTCAGTTGTTTTTTTATTCAGTATCCCTCCCGAAACTCTTGGGTCTACAAAAGTATCAAGCCCTACGTGAGTTATCGTTCCCGGTTTCTTTGAAGCTATGTCACGATAAAGATGTGAAATAACTCCCTGAGGAAAATTGTAAGCTTCTATTTTATTTTCAACTGCGAGCTTTGTCATTTTTGGTGCAAGTCCCCAATGCCCGCCTATGACCCTTTTTACAAGGCCTTTATGCGCAAGATGATTGATCCCCTTTTCTTTGCTATCTCCCTGTCCTGCCGCATAAACTACCGTAAGGTTTTTTGGCCTGCATTCCGATATGAAACTCTTTTCAATTTCTTTTGTAAGAATCTCGGGATGACACAATCCAACAAATCCTCCGGTACAGATTGTACTGCCGTCTTTTATATGCTTTATTGCATCTGAGGCACTTACAATTTTACTCATGGCATCAAAAAGCCTCCATTTACATTTATTACTTGCCCTGTTATATATTTTGCATCATCTGAAGCAAGGAAAACAGCAAGTTTAGCTATATCTTCTGTCAAACCATATTTTTTCATTGGTATTCTGGATACTATCTTTTCTTTTACTTCTTCCGGAATTTCCTTTACCATTTCTGTCTCAATAAAACCCGGAGCAATAGCATTGACGGTAATTCCTTTTGCAGCACCTTCATATGCAAGTGACTTGGTAAAGCCTATCACCCCGGCCTTGCTTGCAGCATATGCTGTCTGGCCGAAATTTCCGCAAAGTCCGATTACTGAAGCAAGGTTTATTATTCGCCCATAACCGTTTTCGCGCATGTTGACAATTGCCTCCCTGCAACAATAAAAAACCCCGTTCAGATTTATTCTGAGAACATCATCCCAGTGGTATTTTATTTCCATATTATGGAGGGTTTTGTCCCGCAATATTGCAGCATTGTTTACCAGGATATCTATCTTTGACGCGTTTGCGTATAAAAATTCAAACATTTTTTTTACTTCTTCGTAATTTCCCACATCGGCAATATAGCTGAAACATTTTGCACCGATTTCCCTAAGTTGACTGCAAGTCTGGCTGGCATTTTCTTCATTTACATCATTTATAAAAATAATTGCGCCCTCACGTGCAAATTCAAGCGCAATGTTTTTCCCAATCCCCCTTGCGGAACCGGTTACCAGAGCCACTCTATCTTTTAACTTCAATCAAGTCTCCTTAATATTAATGCCATACCCTCACCTGAACCTATGCAAATGGAAGCAATACCATATTTGCTCTGTCTTTTTACCATCTCGCTTAGCAAGGTGATAACTATTCTTGAGCCGCTTGCTCCAATCGGGTGACCGAGGGCAATTGCGCCTCCATTTACGTTGACAATGTCCTTATTAAGTTTCAAATCTTTGAGTACGCATAAGCTTTGAGCTGCAAATGCCTCATTTATCTCAAAAATATCTATATCTTTAAGTTCAAGATTTGCATCCTTCAAAGCTTTCCCGATAGCCTTAACGGGAGCAATTCCGAAAAGCTTTGGGGGAACTCCAACTTCTGAAATAGCTACAATCTCGGCCGCGGGTTTTAAATTAAATTCCCTTGCCTTGCTTTCGGAAGCAATCAGAAGTAATGCCGCCCCATCATTTATGCCTGATGAGTTGCCTGCAGTTATGGTCCCGTCCTTTTTAAAAACAGGCGGCAGTGCCGCTAATTTTTCAATAGTTGTATCTTCTCTCGGATGTTCATCGGTATCAAAAACACCAACCACATTTCCCCGTCTGTCCTTAATTTCAACAGGGATGATTTCATCTTTAAATTTTCCACCCTTTATTGCAGAAGCAGTTTTTTTCTGACTTTCATAACTAAATTCATCCTGATCCTGGCGGCTGATTTTATAATCAGCAGCAAGTTCATCTGCAATCTCTCCCATGTGGAGATCATCGAAGGGGCACCAAAGTCCGTCAACTATGATATCATCAAGTAACCTGCCATGACCTAGCTTGTAGCCCCATCTGGCATTACCTGCAAGATAAGGTGCGTTGGACATGCTTTCAATTCCACCTGCCAGGTAAAGGCCGCCTTTGCCGCTCGTAATATCTTTACAGGCAACATCAATTGATTTTAATCCGGAACCACAAACCTTATTAACAGTAAAGCAAGGTGTTTCAACACTCAAACCGCCTTTTAGCGCACATTGCCTTGCAGGATTCTGGCCCAGACCAGCCTGCAAAACATTGCCCATTATGACTCCGTCAAAATTGCTGTCGCTAAGCTTGTTTTTCTCCATAATTTGTTTTACCAGCAAAGAACCCAGCTCAGTAGCTTTAAAATCCTTCAACGCTCCGCCATATCTGCCTATTGGTGTTCTCAAACCATCAATTATGTAACATTTTTCCATCTTTACCCCTTCAAGTAATATCCAGTATTAGTTCTTTAATACTAATTTATTATCAAATCCGCTGTTTTGTATTATCAAATCCGCTGTTTTTTTAAGGTAATAGCTTGTATGCCCCGGCTATTGTGGGCCAGGTCTTGCAAAGCTTGAAACCCTCCGCATAAGCACAACCCGGAGTACCTGCCTGAACAGCAAGCAGTTTTGCTTCTGATTCCATCATATCCATGTATGAAACACCAAAAGCATCCCTGCACCAGTCACCATGCTGGCTTGAATGGCACTCAAACAATTTTCTCTTAGTCTCATATGTATCAGTTATATCCACATAATATTCACAAGCGAAATTAAGGACGCCTAGAGTAGTATAATGAAACAGAGCTGCCATTTTTTCTGTTGGGGGATGCTCTGTTTCAATCAATTTTATCCCGGCCAGCACTCTTGCTATAAAAGCAAGATAGCCTGTTGTGTTGTGATCCTGGTTATAGTCATTGTAAGGATCATGAGAAAATATAATATCAGGCTTTGCAATTCTTATTGTATCTATAAATTTTAACCTTGTTTCTTTGTTGTCAAATAAGAATTCGTCTTCATAGCCAAGGTAGATTAATTTTGCACCTATTAAATCAGCAGCCGCCTGTGCCTCTTTATTTCTAACTTCAGCAATTTCTTTTTTACTCATCCTGAAAGAACCAATATTTCCATTGGTAGCAACCGCCATGTAAATTTCATCACCACGTTTGGCATATTTAGCCAGAGTTCCGCCTATCTGAAATTCTATATCATCCGGATGTGCCCCAAAAGCTAAAACACGCATTAACAAAACCTCCTCTAAAATTTTTTTAAGTTTAAATTCTCAATAACTTTTCTGACAATAAGCTCAATATCTTCTTTGCCGGGAGCAGATACAGATTTTGCTCCACCCGATTTTCCTGCAGAGCTGAAGGTATCTATATCGAATTTAACCACTTCAAGAAAACCGCCAATTATTGCCTTGAACAATTCCGGCACATCCAGTGTTCCACTGTATTCCGGATGCCTTGCAAGATAATCAAATGCCTTTTCCTTGCCCACCCCGCACATTTCAGTATAAATGCAGATTTTGGGACAACCCTCGGCTATCAATCTCTTTAAATCCCCGGGTGCAATGCCTGTACCTCCATGCAAAGTAAAGAAAACATTTTCTTTATGGCTTAAAGCTTCCTTGATCGACCTGAATCTTTCGAAATCAAGCTTTGGAACTCCTTTGTAAAACCCATGGGCATTCCCGATTGAAACTGCAAAAATATCAATATTTGTTTCTTCAACATATCGCCTGGCTTCATCAGGATCTGTCATGGTGCTTTTTATTTCTCCGGTAGTACTGCCTACAGCTCCAAGCTCACCCTCACAGGCTACACCGTGCTTGTGACAGTATTCGGCTGCCTGGCGTGTCAGTTTCACATTCTCAGCAAATGGCAGCGAGGAACCGTCAATCATTACTGATGTAAAACCTGCCTTAACACACCTTTCCATGGTAGCCATATCTTTACCATGGCTTAAATGAAGTCCCACCGGGATTGAAACCTTTTGGCCAAGTGCCCGGGTAATAATGCCTAAATCACTGAAGCTGCAATATGACTCCAGCACTGCCGGTATTGTAATTAGAACAGGAGCCTGCATTTTATCGCTAAGTCTTATGATTGCAGCAGCCTGATCAAGACTTAATACATTGTATGCTCCAACACCATATTTCCTGCTTCTTGCATCTTTTAAAATATCAATTGTACTTACAAATGGCATATAATCTACATCCTTTCAATATTAACTACCGTTTAAAATATCCCCACAATTGATTGTAAGTATTTTTATCTTGGAAGTATTTTTTCAATTTCTTCGTGGGGCCTTGGTATAACATGAATTGAAATTACTTCCCCAACTCTTTTTGCAGCAGCGGCACCTGCATCAACAGAAGCTTTAACTGCAGCTACTTCACCTTCAACAATTACGGTCATAAAACCGCCACCGATACGTTCTTTTCCTATCAGGTGAACATTTGCTGCTTTTAACATTACATCAGCAGCCTCTATCATCCCTACCAGGCCTTTTGTTTCAATTAATCCGATAGCTTCTTGCATACTTTACCTCTAACTTTTGTAAACTGTTTTCAAAAATTATTTCAATTTAATTTGCTTTAATACTTCTTCCGTAATTTTATCTATAAGCTCTCTGCTAAAATCGGCATCACTGCCTCCCGTACAGAACTTGCAGGTGCTCACCTGAGCAGGAGCAGAGCTAATCTGCTTGCCCATTTCCCTGAACCTGTTTGAATCTCCAATAACATCAGGATTTATGATTGCTTTTGGCATTTCTCCTTTAAGCAGGGCAAAAAAATCATCAACAAGCATGTTTGAATGCCTGTATACAACTTCTAATCCAGCGCCCGCAATATGTGGGGTCAAAACTGTGTTATTCATTTTCATGAAAGGATCATCCACTTTAATTGGTTCCTGATGAAATACGTCAAGAGCTGCTCCTGCAACTTTGCCACTGTAAATCGCTTCACGCATCGATTTCTCGTCTATGATTGCTGCACGGGCATTATTTATCAAATAGACTCCATGCCTCATAAGCGCAAACTCTTTTTCACCAAGCATGCCCTTATTTCTTTCGTCCCCTCGTGCATGAATAGAAATGATATCAGATCTTCGACACAAATCTTCAAGAGTTACTTTTTCAACCCTGTGCGCTACAAATGCGCAGTCTCTTTGATATGGATCATACGCAAGTACTTTCATGTCAAAAGCTGCAGCTCTTTTTGCAACTTGCTGCCCTACGGTTCCAAAACCAACCAGTCCAAGGATTTTACCTCCAAGCTCGATTCCCTTTCTGGATTCCCAGGGACCTTCAAGGCTCATATCCCATATTACATCTTTTTCGCTTCCATATTCACCAGCCGGTGCTGTGAACTTGCCGCTTCTTAATTCCCTGTCTGTCCTTACTATTTGCCTGACCAGGCTGATAATCTGACCCATTGTGAAATCTGCAACCGGAATTGCTTCCCGGCCTAACGTATAAATAACAGGAATTCCAAGTTTTGTTGCAAAATCTACATCTATGTTTGCCCTTGGGCCTCCTCTTATTGAACAGATTATTTTTAGGGTGGTGTTTTCAAGCACTTTTCGGGTCACTGGTTCATAACCGACAAATAGAACATCAAAACCTTTCAACCCTTCAAGTAACTGATCTTCCGTACAAATATCATGTGTCGCCCCCCAGCAACAATATCTTACTTCATGGCCTGCATCGGTAAGCCTCTTCATTCCTTCTTCACTGAAATCTGCAGTAATAAATACTTTCATATTTATAACTCCTCTGGTACTAAAATAACTTTTATTGCTTTTTGTTTTCTTACCAAATCAAATCCTTCTTTCCACCGGGAAAGAGGAAGTTTATGTGAAATCATTGATTTCAAATCAAGAGAGCCTTTCTCTGCAAGTTTGATGCAGTTTTTCCAGGAAATATAATCATAACCGAAATGCCCCTTTATGCTTACACCTTTGTCAATTATCGGATCAAGTGAAAAACCGAGAGGCTTTTCGTCATAGCCTATTTTTACAATTTGCCCTGCACTTCGAACAATATCAATTGCCTGTTTTACAACAACTGCAACTCCTGCACAATCCACAACCAGCGCAACTCCTTCACCTTTTGTTATTTCCATGACTTTACCTGCAACATTTTCTTTGTCTGCCATTATTGTATGGGTTGCACCAAGTTTTTTGGCTATTTTAAACCTTTCCTCATCATTTGAAAGGCCTATTGCTATAATATTTGCAGCTCCTGCTATCCTGCCCACCTGTATTGAAAACATTCCCAAAGGTCCGACACCAAATACTGCAATATCTTCACCCGGGAGAAATCTTGATTCCTGCACAACTGCTTTGTAAGCATTGCAGCATGGGTCTATAATTGCTGCTTCTTCAAAAGACATCTCTTCAGGAATTGAAAAGAGGCAAGTTGGCATCCTTTTTAAAACATCACCTGATATCTTTACATAATTTGTAAAACCGCCGTCCATGCCATAACCAATGCCAAGCCTTGAAGGACAGCTCAGGTAATCCGCAATTGAGCATGAGTAACATTTACCACAAATGTAGCCTGTATTTTCAGAAACTACTCTGTCCCCAACTTTCCAATCCTTTATATTTTTACCAACTCTGGAAATTATGCCTGAAAATTCATGACCCAGTATTACAGGAGGATTCAATAAATTCTCATGCCCCCCATTATCAAATGCTATATCGGATCCGCAAATTCCCGCAGCTTTGACCTCAATCAGCAGGTCGTCATCACCAATTTCAGGTATCGCAACATCTCTAAGCTCGGTTTCACCTTTGCCGTATCCATATTTAACCAATGCTTTCATCTTTGTATTCTCCTTCTGTTTATAGATATTTTAAAACAGTCGGGTCGGAAATATTCTTTGCTGTAAAGAAGTGGATTTCCTTTCTGATCGTATATTACCTGCTGTATAGCCAGAATGGGCTTGCCTTCCTCATATTCAAGTTTTTTGGCAAGATCGGCTGTGCAGCATATTGGTGTTATCTCTGCCAGGCTGTTGCCTATCTTTATCTTTAATGTTTCTTCAATGCATCCATATATGGAAATATTTTCTTCATTGCTGCTTAGAAAGGTATTTACAAGTGATGGTGAAAAATAGTCAATTGAATACACAACAGGCCTGTTGTCTGCTGTCCTGACTCTTTTACACACAAGGATATCTGAACCTTCGGAAACATTTAAAGACTTAACAAGATTAATATCAGCTTTTACCAATTTTCTCTCAAAGAATTTAACCCCCGGTTTGTATCCTGCTGAAGTTATCATCTCGGTTATTCCCAGATTCATATCAAGCGTATCGTTTATCTGCTCAAAATCACTTGATAAGAAAGTACCGATACCATGAACAGTGTAAATAAGCCCTTCTTCTCTGAAAACCTTTAAAGCTTCCCTTAATGTCAACCTGCTGACATTTAACCTGCCCGCAAGGTCGGATTCCGGAGGGAGTTTATCACCAACTTTTAGATTTTTAATTCTTATATAATCCACCAGCGACTTTTTAATTGTTAAATATGT
>Ga0172371_10008083_pt1 | contig 14796 bp, 17 predicted proteins | sample Lak12m_FD_114543 | JGI IMG/M metagenome (GOLD analysis project Ga0172371, IMG submission 114543) | Freshwater microbial communities from Kabuno Bay, South-Kivu, Congo - kab_022012_12m | ecosystem: Environmental > Aquatic > Freshwater > Lake | place: Democratic Republic of the Congo: South-Kivu... | reverse complement strand
CCCATATTTTGTCCAAAAGTATTATAACAAGGGAGTAAGCCTTTTTCACTTTCTAATTTTTATTATCCTATCGTTTATAATGAGTTATAGAATCTGATGGCTGAAATTTGGGGAAACTCGACAGCCTGATTGACACGCATGTATTAGTATGCTATACTTAGTTTCACAAAAATCAGGGGGAATATATGGCATTTATGACTTACCGCAGGCTTAGAATGCACTTCATGGAACATTGGGTTAAAATCCTTGTTACTTCAATAGTAATAATACTTATAATCTTGTCTATATGGGGGATGATGTCCCTGGAATCATTCTATCGCAATCTCACAATAGCCCAGATGCCTATAAGTATACTTCTGGCAGGCCTTAACGCAGGTATATTTGTATTCATGTACATGATATTCCTGCAGGGCGGTTTTTCAAAGATAAAGCAGACAACAATAAAAGGCGAAAACGTAAATATCCACTGGGATGACGTCATAGGGATGGACGAAGCAAAACAGGAATCGCTTGAGATTGTGCAGTTAATAAAAGACAGGACCAAACTTTTAAAGATAGGCGGAAAGATACTGCGGGGCCTTTTGATGGTTGGGCCTCCAGGCTGCGGAAAGACATACCTGGCTAAAGCTATCGCAACAGAAGCGGGCATCCCTTTTATATCCATGTCGGGCAGCGAATTCACTGAGATATTTGTAGGCGTGGGCGCGTCCCGCGTAAGAAAATTATTCAAAAGGGCCCGCACCCTGGCGTATGGCTATGGGGCGGCTATTATTTTCATAGACGAATTGGATGCCATAGGCAGACAGCGCTCATTCAGTTTTATGGGCGGAGGCCAGGAGACTAACAGCACACAGAATCAGCTTCTCGTAGAAATGGACGGACTGCAGGACAGGGATTGCAACGTCATTATTATAGGGGCTACAAACGCGGCTGAAGGCGTGTTAGACGAAGCTCTCCTTAGGCCCGGAAGGTTTGACAGAAAGATCTATATAGACAGGCCAAACCTGCAGGAAAGAGAAAAGGTATTTGAGTATTATCTTAAAAAAATAAAGTATGACGCGGATGTTGATATAGGCAAACTCGCCAGGCAGGCGGTGCATAAATCTCCGGCCCAGATTGAAAATATGATAAAGGAAGCCGCGCTCATAGCCACCAGAAACGGAAAAAACAGCGTCGGGCACAAAGAACTGTCAGAGGCCATGGAACGCATTGATATGGGCTTAAAACACAGAAAGCACATGACAAAAGAAGAGAAAGAAATGGTGGCTTTTCACGAAACAGGCCATCTTGTCGTGATGTATATACTGCACCCCACGGACGATGTCTTTAAGGCGTCTATAATATCCCGCAGAGAGGCCCTTGGGGCAGTGCATTCCCAGCCAAGAGAAGAGCTTTACACCCATAGCAAAGAAAGGATTCTCGCAGATATAAAAGTAAAGATCGGCGGTTATGTGGCGGAAAAGATGAGATTCGGGACTACAAGCGACGGTGTTTCGTCTGATTTTCGAGGAGCAATGTGGTTCGCGCATAACATGGTCTGGAAAATCGGGATGAGCGAAGCGGGCTATATTGGCGATTACACAGTTATACCTGAGTCACAGATATCAGAATCATTAAAAGAGAGGCTGAACGCTGAAACAGATAAGATAATGCAAGGCTGCCTTAAGGATGTGGAGGCCCTTCTTAAAAAGGAATGGCCTGTTGTAGAGCGATTCGTAAAAGAACTGCTTGAAAAAGAAGAACTGGACTACGACGAGATTGAGACAATATTCAGGGAATGCGGAAAAAGCCACAACTTTAAGAAACCTGAATGAGCGAGCTTTTGAAAAAATATAAAATATTAGTTATTTTCTTAACTCTCCTTGGCCTCATAGGATGTAATAAACCTACCTACCCGGCAGGAAAGATAAAAGAATCAATCCTCAAACTCTGCAAAGACGAATACAAGCTCGACAATGTAAAGGTAAAGATAGCCGGGTCTACGTTGGGCGTTTATATCCCTGTCGAAGGCCTTATTGATCCTAATCTGAAATTAAATCAGAAGGCAGGCGAAAAAATAGAAAATGTGGCCCTTTCTATTCATCGCGTCGTAACCAGCACAGACGACCCTTTAAAATTTTATATCCTTACAGCCAGGGATACGAAAACCACAGGAGCGGAATTTATACTGACAGGGTTTATATATGACGTGATAAGAGTCAGGCTTTACGATATATCGAGAGGAGAGTATTTCCAGAGGGTCCTGAGGGATTTCAGATTCAACCCTTCTGCGGCAGGAGAACTAAAAGTAAAAGAAATATTTAAAGCCTTAAACCAGAATACCTCTATAGCGGAAAACCTGAAGCCGATATTTTATCCTATATATGTCATAGGCAAAACAGGCTCCCAGAAAATAGATATTACAGGCATAGAATCAAAAGAGATATCAGACCACGAGTCGCTTCACTATGTAATAACAAAAGAGGAATACGAGCCCTCGCCAGGATTTGAGGCATACGCAGCGATTTTTCCAAATGGATTCAGCAACGAATACCTTTTTCTTATAGATATGTCCTTATTCCAAAGCCCCGTAAAAGAGATTGTATCAAAATATTTTTACTCTAATAATGAGATAAGGCAGAGAAACCTGAAAGATACTTTTGAGCAGTATAAGGATTCAGGCATTATAGGCGCGGACGGTTTTCCGACAAAAGACCTTGACCTTGGATGGTTTTTAAGCCAGCAGCTTGCCAGAAGGATAAAATCGCTTTTTGAGGAAGACAAAAATTTAAAAAATAGTTTCAAGGTGGCATCATCCACAGGCGAAATAAATGACGGGGTTTTACGTTTTAAGTTTAATATAGCCTCGTCTGATAATAACCAGGCAATAGATGAAAAGGCCGTATTTTCAAAGATAATAAAACTGGCAGGGACAATCCTTCATCTCTACAGATTCGAAAGCTACAAAGGTGTTGAATTTATTAATTCGGCCGGCACAGAGAAAAAAATATACATTACCAAAGAAGACCTGGAGATGTTCAGAAAAGATAAAATAAAAATAGAGCACCTGTCATTATAATATCCTTACCCTTCTTCCTTCTATCTTTAATTTTCCGTCTATGAATAATTGAATAGCCCTGGGATAGATCTTATGTTCTTCTTCGTGGATAGCCTCTGCAAGAGTCTCTTCTGTATCGTCTTCTGTCACCTTGACAGGTGACTGCAATATTACAGGGCCCGCATCCATGTCCTCTGTAACAAAATGCACTGTTGGCCCTGTGATCTTTACCCCATACTCAAAGGCGTCTTTTATGCCGTGACTGCCCTTAAAAGAGGGCAAAAGCGCGGGGTGTATATTTAATATCCTGTTTTTATATACGCTGATAAAATCCGCTGATAGGATTCGCATATAACCTGCGAGGGCTATAAGGCCTATATCTTCTTTTTTAAGCGCCTTTAATATCTCTGCCTCAAAATCTTTTTTTGTTTTGAAATTCTTTCTTTCAACTGTAAGCGCCTTTATGCCGGCAGCCTTTGCCCTTGTGACAGCGTAGCAATCAGGCACGTCTGACACAACAAGCCTTATGTCTGCCTTTATATAGCCTTTTTTCTGGCTGTCTATTATGGCCTGAAGATTGGTCCCGTTGCCTGAACAAAACACCGCAATATTCAAACCCCGCCTCCGTTATGTCCTGCTGCGTCGGCGGGATATATTCCGCCGACGCAGCGGGACAACACGCTTAAATAAACGCACTCTCTATCTTCTTAAGTATATCCCTTTTGGAAGCAGCGCCCACTATCCTCGCCACCTCCTCGCCTTTATTAAAAAATATCAGCGTAGGTATATTCATTACGCTAAGCCTGGTCGCCACATCCATGGCATCGTCTATATTCAGCTTGGCTACCTTATACTGGCCTTTATACTCATTGGCAATCTCTTCTATTGTAGGCGCTAACATCTTGCAAGGCACGCACCACGCAGCCCAGAAATCCACAATCACAGGCCTATCTGATTTCAACACAACCTCTTCAAAATTATCACCCCTTACTTCCAGAACATTTCCTGACATTTACCCCTCCCAAATTTTGCGAAGCCCCGCCCTTTTAGCAAGTCTTCTTAGTAAACCCGCCCAAAAGGGCGGGACGAAGCAAAATTTGACCCCGAATTCCTCGCCGCAAAATTTTTACTGTCTGGCGGCTCGGAATGAGGGATCTTTTTACTCCTTTACTATACATTTAGTTGGACACTTTTTAATAACAGCCTCCCAGACTGTATCAGGCGTTGCCTTGCCATAGTCTGCTTTAGACAGATTGTCTGCCACGATAAATACTCCTCCGGAAACCCTCTCGCAAATCCTGCACCCTATACATCCAACAGGGCATATAGATTTTACCACAGCCGCCTTATCCTGCGAAAGACATTTCACGTAAACCCTGCGATCCGCCTTTTCCAGAATAATTATCTTTTTCGGGCAGGCCTTAACGCATTTTCCGCAGGCAGTGCACCTGAAGCTATCAACTACAGGTATATTATTCTCATTCAGCCGGATCGCGTCAAAAGGACACGCCGCTACACAGTCCCCGAAACCAATGCACCCAAATCTGCATTCCTTTTGGCCGCCCGCCAACAAATCTGCCCCTCGGCATGTCTTTAAACCAACATATTCGCATCTATCCGAAGATCTCTTCCCGCCATTGCACCTTACCCTTGCTATCTCTTTATGCCTTACCTTTACATCCACTCCGAGTATCTGTGAAATTTTATTATAGACCTCCTGGCCTCCAGGCGCGCAGGCTGTAATATCAGATTTCCCGCTTACTATCGCTTCCGCGAGACTGGCGCAGCCTGCCATTCCGCATGCCCCGCAATTCGCGCCAGGAAGGGCCCGCATCACCATATCTATCTTTGGGTCTATATTCACCCTGAAAATCTTCGAGGCATACGCAAGCCCCAGGCCAAACAAAAGCCCCATTATTGACATTGTTAATATAGGTATCAACATAATTAAAATCTGAACCCCGCGAATCCCATAAATGCCATTGACATCAAAGACGCTATTATAAAGGCTATAGGCACGTCTCTAAAAGACCCTGGTATATCGCAAAGCTCCAGCCTCTCTCTTATCCCAGACATTAGCAGCATTACAAGCACAAAACCTAAGCCCACGCAAAAACCCTGCAGAGTTGACAAAGCAAAACTGGTTAAGGAATTAATCCCTGGTTTAAAAAACATCTCGCTGTTTAAAACAGCCGCACCAAGCACCGCGCAATTGACAGTAATAAGCGGGAGATATATGCCAAGCGTCCTGTAAAGCGCCTGGCTGAATTTTTTGATCACCATCTCCACAAACTGGACAAAAGACGCGATAACGAGTATAAAGGAAATCGTCCTGAGGTATTCTATATGGAACGGCACAAGTATAAAATTATAGATTGCCCATGTAATAATAGATGCGCACGTGGTCACAAATGTGACTGATATCCCCATATACAGGGCAGGCCTTGTCTCCTTAGAAATGCCTATAAAAGAACAAAGCCCTAAAAATTTCGAGAGTATAAAGTTATTAATAAATATGGCGCCTATTATTATTGAAAGAAACATACTAACGTCCATTCAGCCCATACCTCCTTCTCGATATAAAATTTATAGCGCCTATTAAAAGGCCTATTACTAAAAGCGCGCCCGGGGCCAGCACAAGATACAGGACTGGCTCAAAGCCCTTTATAATTAAAAAACCGCATAGAGTGCCATTACCAAGAACCTCTCTTATGCTGGAGATAAGTAAAAGCGCCAGTGTAAATCCAATCCCCATACCCAGGGCGTCCATAATAGATGCGGATATGCCTTCTCTTGAAGCGAATGCCTCTGCCCTCCCGAGCACAATGCAGTTTACTACGATAAGAGGGACAAATATGCCCAGCGCCTTTGACAGTTCAGGCGTATACGCCTTCATGGCAAGCTCGACAATCGTGACAAAGGTGGCTATTATAACTATAAAACACGGTATTCTGATCTGGTCAGGGATAGACCTCCTGATCAGAGATATAATAACATTTGAGCCTAATAAAACAAATGTGGCCGCGATCCCCATGCCAAGCCCATTGATAACGCTTGTAGAAACCGCAAGCGTCGGGCAAAGCCCAAGTATCAGGCGAAATGTAGGGTTCTCGCTCCCAATACCTTTAAAAAATTCCTTTAATAGCTTTTTCATACAGCCGACAACTTTCCAGGTTTACACTTGGTTAAACCATATTTCCTGGTTTTTGTAAACCTGTCTATTATGGGGACAGCCGCGTTCATAAATAATATTGAATAACAGACACCTTCAGGATAACCTCCCCTTAGCCTTATAATAGCCGTTAATAACCCGCAGCCTATGCCAAAAATTATCTTGCCTTTTTTTGTAAGGGGGGAAGTAACATAATCTGTCGCCATAAAAAACGCCCCGAGAATAAGCCCGCCTGAAAGCATATGAAAAATAAAATCCCCTTTAAAAAACCCGTCCTTTCCGAATACCCACGAGATAATTCCGACTGTGCCTATAAAACTCAAAGGTATGTGCAGAGAAATTATTTTCATGGCTAAAAGATAGGCCGCGCCTATAATCAGCGCTATGACACATACCTCTCCTATACACCCTCCCCTGTTGCCCAGCAAAATATCCATATAAGTAAAATGGGTTGAGCCTTCCTTGGCTAAAGGTGTCGCGCTCGATACCGCGTCAGGCCACCATCTCGGATTTGTCCATGTAGTCATATAAACAGGCCAGGATATCTGGAGGAATGCCCTTCCTACAAGAGCTGGATTAAATACATTCTGCCCTAATCCTCCAAAAATCTGCTTTCCTAAAATTATACTAACCGCGCCCCCTGCCACAGGCACCCAGAAAGGTATTTCAGGCGGTAGATTATAGGCTAAGAGCAGGCCTGTCAATACAGCGCTCCCATCTAAAATGGTTTTAGGGTCCCTGCCCCTGAATCTTAAAAATAATGCCTCTGTAAAGACGCAGGAAAATATAGATATGATTATTATATTCAAACTTGAGATGCCGAATATATAGATGCCTGCTATGCCTGCCGGCACAAGAGACCATACTACAGCCCACATGATATTTTTAGTGGTCTGGCTTGATTTTATATGAGGGCTTGGGGAAACAGTAAGCTTATTCATCGCGATTATTTAATACCTCCAACCCGCCTGATTTTATGGAATCCAGCACTGCCCTGGACGATATGGTAGCGCCTGTAATAGCATGGATCCCGTTTTTAGACAATTCCAGCTCTTTTATATTCCTGTTTATAAATTGTTCTGTAAAATACGGGGGCAGAATTTCTTTCGGGCGCTTTTCTCTCGCAAAAACTTCTCTCAAATAATTAAACAGGGTCCTGGTGGAAATAACCTCTACAATCTTTGCACCAAGCCCAGGTGTCTCGTTTTGAGACAGGACCCTCACGCCAGTAACAGTCCCATCCTTTCTAATCCCAACCATTGTCTCTATCACGCCCGCATATCCGTATTTTTTAGCGGCATATATGTATCCCTGCGGCTCAGGATTATTCTTTTTGAATACCTTCCAATATTTAACTGCTCCCGGCTCTTTAACAAGTTCTATCCTGTCTCCTATTGTCTCAGGCATTACCTGTTTAAGGGCCTCTTCCTGAATCATATTTTCCTGTTTTTGTATCCTGTATTTGGTGAGACTATAGGTCCCTGCCAGGATTGCCCCAGCGACTAAATTCACAAGAAATAAAATAAAAGCGAATTTAAAGATAGTCTTCATTGCCTTTTTAATTTTAGCTTGGCAATCTTTATAAGCTGCACAAGCGGTATATTAGACGGGCAGGCAAAACTGCATGACCCGCATTCTATGCAGTCAAAAGGGTCATATGAGCCAGCTATATCAAATCTTTCTTTTTTAGAGGCGAGGCCTATCATGCAGGGCATAAGGCCTGCCGGGCATGCCTCAATACATCTGGAGCATCTTATGCATTCAAGCTCTTTCTCTTCCAGCTTAAACCTTTTATCCAGGGCAAGTATGCCTGAAGTCCCTTTAATAACAGGCACGCTTAAGTTACTCTGCGCTATCCCTGTCATCGGCCCTCCCATTACAATTTTATAAATATCGAGTTTTTCGCTCAACCCGCAATAATCCAGAATATCCTTTATAGGGGCGCCTATCCTGACCAAAATATTTTTTGCCATGCTATGAAAACTTCCAGATATTGTCACTATCCTTTCATATAAAGGCTTTCTTAAATAAACTGCTTCGTATACCGCAAAAACTGTCTGTGCGTTATTTACAACAACCCCTATGTCAAGAGGCAGGCCGCCTGAAGGCACCTCTTTATTCAATAATGTCTTTATTAGCTGTTTCTCTCCCCCCTGCGGATAGCGTGTTTTTAGCTTTCTTACCTGATACCTGATGCCTGATACCTGATGCCTGAAGATAACGCTGTTTAATTTTTCTATCGCATCCAGCTTATTCTCCTCTATGCCGATAATTATATCCTCAACCCCTAACACCTTTGCTATCAATTGAATGCCTAAAATAATCTCTTTTGATTTTTCAAGCATCAGGCGATGATCGCATGTTAGGAAAGGCTCGCATTCCGCACCATTCACAATAAATGTGGTTATTTTCTTAAGAGGCGGAGGGTTTAATTTTACTGATGTTGGGAATGCTGCCCCTCCCAGGCCTACAATACCTGCTTCTTTTATCAAACCTAATATTTCATCTTTTGAGAGATTTGAGATATCCTTAGATGGTGCTGAATTTAGCAAGGCCTTTGTATCCATGCCATCTGATTCTATAATAATTGCCATAGATGAACCTATTACAGGATGCGGGCTGTTCTCTATCGCGATAACCCTGCCGGAAACGCTTGAATGCAGGTTGCTGGACATAAATCCTTTTGACTGAGCGATCAATGACCCTGTTTTAACAATATCTCCTACGCTGACTACAGGCTCTGAATGGGCCCCTGTATGCTGAGATAGCGGCAATATTGCCTTTTTAGGTATTGGGGCTATGTCTATTTTTTTATTCCTGGTGATACCCTTAAAATCAGGAGGGTGTATAAAATTGAGCTCGCTCATATTCTTTTATTATACAGAAAAGCCTGTTTCTTGACAACCTTTTTAAATTAGGGTATACTTCAAATAAAGACATCGCTTACGGAAACCTATGGTTTCCGTAAGCGATAAGTCTGAATTTGTTCCCCACCACTTTCGATGTAACTATTATGAGCTACGAAAGTGGTGGGGGATTCAATTCACGCATTGACTTATGTTCGCTCGTTTCCACTCGCTCCATAAGTCAAGCGTTCATTGAAGGTGGTTAATATGCCTATCGGAGATTTTGGAAAATGTTGTGTGGATTGCCAGATCTACTGGACATGCGAAACAAAATGGTATAGAGGCGAGCGGCACGAGGATGACATATGCTGCCCTATCTGTAATTACTATTCAGCATGCCATGCGTCAAACAAATGCAAAAAGAAACAGAAATAAGTCTTTCCTTAAATCCTGTCTTCTTTCCTAAGCCTTATCAGTTTAAATAACCCTATAACAGCGAATAAAACCCCTATGACGATAAGGACCCACGCCCTGCCTAATTTTTCAGCAGTAAGAGATGCTATAAACATAAACAAAAGAAACCCAACATGCATGATTATCTCGAGAGAACTGAATATCCTGCCCCTCATCTCATCCTGCATTACCTCATGAAGCAGGGTATTGGACGATACTATTATAGGGGCGCTGAATATCCCAAGCGCCATTGAAAGCGCCGCCGCCACAGGAAAAGAAGGTATAAACTCGAGGCAAACAGTAAACAAGACTACCACTAATCCTGCGGTTAACAGTCCAAAATTAATCACCCTTCTCTTTGAAAATCTGGAGCCAAATTTTCCATACACAATAGACCCAAGAAATAACCCTATCCCTAAAAACATCACAAGCAGCCCCAGGTATTTTGTAGATGAGCGCAGGGCCTCCTGTATAAAAACTATTATTACAATATATATAGAACCCACCCCGGCCATAAGAAGAAACATGGTATTGGCTACCATTCTTATATCCTTGTGGCCTTTGAGATAGTCCAGGCCTTCTTTTATATCCCCTATAACGGTTTTCCTGGATATGCCTGATATCTTTATACCTGCCTTGTCGGATTCTACCTTTTCCTTTAACCTGACTGCTACAAAAAATACCAGGCCCGCAGACACAAAGTAGCTCGCTGAATCTATATAAAACCCTGCTTGAGGCCCGAAAACAGAGACTATTATGCCGCTAAACCCAAAACTTACTATAGTGGCGATCATCATAGTGGTAGACGACAGGGAATTGGCCAAAAGCAACTTATCCTTATGGACTATATCTGGTATTATAGAAAGCTTGGAAGGCACAAAAAATCTTGTCACAGAAAATATTACAAATACTATGATATAGATAGGAACCATATTCGTGGAATATTTTATAATAAGGGGTATTAAAAGCACAAGGCCTCCCCTTATAATGTCGCACGCGATCATAGTCACTTTCCTGTTCCATCTGTCAACATATATGCCAGCTATCGGGCCTATAATAAACACCGGGATTATTGTAAAAGACATCAATTTTGCCATCTCTATAGTGGAGCCCGGGGTGCGGATATAGATAAGCCCTATTAACGCCATCTGGTTCAGCCTGTCCCCGAAATTTGAAACTATCTGGGAAAACCACATGAGGAAAAAATTCTTATCTTTTAGGAGTTCTCTGACATGAGCCATTCTGCTTCGCTCTTATGGTATATTTGTAAATTTGGTGACGAGCTTCGCAGGAACTATCCTGCTCAGCCAAACAACTATATAAATCTCTTATTCAGAAAAGCATTACCAGATCCTGACTTTAAATATTTCTCAAAATTATTAGCACGCTCTTTGCTGCTAAAGGTTATATAGGTTTCAATTTGTCATGGGGCATATCTACGCGAGTAACCCGATTTTCCAGTATTATGTTCTTCTATCCTTCTCTCTATATCTTGCGTAATGCCAATATAATAACGATCGGAATCTTTTTTACTTATAAGAATATAGACTATATACATCAAATTCCTGCGAAGTCCGCCATTCTACTTCGCCCTTAGAGTATACATAAAAAATATCGTGACAAGCTTCATAGAAACCATTCCTGCGTAGCCCGTCATATATTTCCCTATATTATACCCTAGGGCGAAGCAGAATGGAGCCGATGAGTGGATTTGCGAACCCAGCCGTAAGGCTGGGTGAGTCCCGAGCGGCAATCCTCTTACTTTGCGCCGCGAGGGAAACCACCGACTAAACTACTACATTTAATTTGTTTTTTTGCTATCTCTCCCTCGCAACTATATGAAAAATTATGGTTGCTCGGGATCAAATTTTACTTCGTAAAATTTGTGGAGCCGATGAGTGGATTTGAACCACCGACCTGAGCTTTACGAAAGCCCTGCTCTACCAACTGAGCTACATCGGCATGTGTAATGTTTATATTGTGTTACAGAAACTATATATTTCAAAGAATACCTGTTAGTGTCCATTTTAGTGTCCATCATTAGTCATTTAAGGCCTCCACAGCCTGCCTTTTATACTCAGGAGCAGGATGTGAATATCTCATAGTCGTCTTTATATCCGCATGGCCCAATAGGTCTTTGACAGTCACTATATTTATATTCTTCTCTATGAGCCTGGTGGCAAATGTATGCCTTAGATCATGAAATCTAATATGCTTAATACCAGCTCGCCTAACAGCATTTTTAAAAGCTGTCTTTATGGACTCCATGGGCCTGCCATTATTATCACAGAACACTTTATCGCTGCCTACTTTTATAACATATTTCAACGTCTCTTTCAACCTATTATTAATAGGGATATATCTTATTCTATTATTCTTTGTATGCGTCAATGTTATTATATCCTTATCCATATCTATATTATCCCATCTAAGGTCAAGTATCTCTCCAAGCCTCATCCCTGTATTTAATGCAGTTATGATAATGGGTTTCAAATGTTCGCAGGAAGCAGCTAATAACATTGTCTCTTCTTCCTTAGTCAGTACCCTTATACTATGCTCCTGTATCTTATACTGTTTTATATTTCTCATGGGGCTTTGCATTAACTTCCCAAGGTTTATTGCCGTATTAAACATGTGCCTCAATACTATGGTTTCCCTATTAACTGATGACTGTGTTACTGAGTTCAACCTGTTTATTCTATATTCTTCAATATCCGATGTCTTAATCTTGCCAAGAGGTTTATCCCCAAAGAAATCTACAAGATGCTTTACTATAATCTCTTCCCTCTTATAAGACCTCTTGTAAGTCTTACTCTTCCTTAAATAACTTTCTGCAAAATCCCTGAAAAATGTCTTTCCATGCAAGGCCTGGAGATCTAACCTGCCCTCATAAATCTCTGCTTTCCTCTTAGACAGCAAGTATTCCGCATCCTGCCTGGTTTTGCCACCGTATTCCCTCTTTCGCCTGCCTTCTACATAATAATCTATCATGTAGTAACCGGACTTTATTTGATTTACTGCCATAATACACCTCTAATTTATGTTTTCCCTTGCTTCAACCCTGTGATCCTTTATAAATTTTTCAATATCACAAGGATGAAATTTATTCAGCCTGCCTACTTTAACACACGTAACTCTGCGCTGGTATAACCAGGAATAAAGAGTATTTCTGCTTATGCCTAAGATTCTACTTACATCTGTCATGCTTAACAGCTGCTTATCAGTAATATTGATCATCTCAACCCCCTATTAAACCTTTTTCCATATCAAACCATGCCCTACTATTAACTTTCGTTCTGAGCCCCTGGGGAAGGGCAAAGACGCATTAGCCTCCTCACGCAGGATCCCCTACTTTTGACTTTGCCCTAACGCTACGAAAAGTTGGACAACAGACTACCTTTACATTAGCGTATTGCTTGCATTCCTTACTACACTGGGCGCATAATTTATTAGTTCCGCTAAAACCCATTGCTATCTTCTTAAATAACATATAGAACTGCCCCCTTTATCAAACAACAACTTCACTTTTTGAACCGTCACGCTTCATTTTTTGAAGCGTCAGGCCACCCTTCTCTATGCCGACACTTCATTTTCTGAAGCGTCACAAGCACAAACATGTTTACGGCGACACTTCAATAACTGTAGCCTTATATATATTATGCCAAGTATATATAATCATCTTATCCTGTCGTACACCTCAGTAAGCTTATAGAGACAATAACCTCTATACATACCTCCATATCTGGTTTTTTCTATCCAACCCTTGCTTTCAAGTCCTTTTAGGGCAGCTGATAGGGTAGCGGGTGCTAAAATGCCATTCAACTCACGATATTTAAGCGGTATATTTCCATTGTTTCCGCCATTATAGTTTTTTTTTAAATATATATAGGCTATCATTTCTGAATGAGAAAGATCCTTCCATTCATTAGAATCAAGCGTTACTCGTGCAAGCATTACAAATGAGGGCCCTTTTCGTAATTTAGGTCGCTTATAATAGCCCATTGTTTTGCTCCTTTAGTTCAACTTGCTTACCGTTGGGTTGCCTGTGACTCTTGTCTCCACATCAGTCACATTAAAAGGCAAAAAAAATCATACTATCTCTAAATCTCTCATTCTCTTCATAGCCAGCTTGCTCGGCAGGCTTTCTTTTTTCTTCCATCTGATTATCTGCCTCCTTGTAACTCCTATAGTATCAGCAAGCCCTTCCTGAGTCAGACCTTTTTTATCTTGATATATTTTAAGCTTTATTGCAATTTCATCCATAAGATCCTTTGTGGTAAGTTTTTTCTTAGAGGCCTTATGTTCCTCTATCATGCTATCTATCATTCTGTAAAAATTACCAGCTTGTTCCATCATTGTATATTATGCCTTATGTGGTGACATTTGTCAAGGGAAATTTTTTGCACCTTTACAAATCAAAAATACTCTACGGGCTTTCTCAAGACTTCGCCATCTGGTAAAATAATCTCATTGGGAAACTGCGAACTTGCCAAATGCTTTTCCCTGATTTTTGAATACTGGTCTGCTATTTGCTTCAATAACTCACTAGTTCTTCTAGAGGGAAATAATAAATGCAGTTCTTTTTTTGGAAATCTTAACTTTACTGCCTCTAAAGCTGGCATTAAGTCACTATCCCCGGAGACTACTATTGCTTTATCAAAAGAATCATCTATCGCTCCTTTAAATAAATTTATGGCAATTTGAACATCAGTTTGCTTCTCTTCATATTTATCATAATACTCTTTACATTTTTCACATTTTACTTGTTTCTTTTTAAATTCAGACATAATTATTTTTATTCCTTCCGATCTAAGGGCTTTTGTATATAATTGATGTCTGGCAACTTTTTCTGGTTTCCAGAACATATATGCAGAAAAATATAAAATATCTACTATCTGTTCATTCTGCACCATGAAACACTGAACTAATTTTTTAAGATTTAACCATCTATATTTACGAAAGGCAGGGAAATAAGGGTTTGAGGCTATTGAATGATATATATTAAACCCGTCTATTAAAACTAATACTCTCTTCATGCACAGATTTATGGCTATAAAAAGAAACCCGAGCCCACAGGGACTCGGGGCCGATGAAACATAAGTCTCACCGGGATGACATTATTAGTTTATCACGACTTATAAATATTGTCAATAGCCAATTTTTTTACTTGCTGTCAAGAACTTTGCTGACTTTCAGAGTTAGTAATACCTTTGTTGTTAGGTTTTATTTCTGTAATAAGGGCATAAAGCCATCTTTGGCAGCTTTGTGTATTAGGGAATCTCCTGAAT
>Ga0172371_10008082_pt1 | contig 14797 bp, 8 predicted proteins | sample Lak12m_FD_114543 | JGI IMG/M metagenome (GOLD analysis project Ga0172371, IMG submission 114543) | Freshwater microbial communities from Kabuno Bay, South-Kivu, Congo - kab_022012_12m | ecosystem: Environmental > Aquatic > Freshwater > Lake | place: Democratic Republic of the Congo: South-Kivu... | reverse complement strand
GGGGCGATGGGAACCGAACTCTATAAGCGCGGCATTTTTATCAATAAAAGCTTCGAGGAGGCGAACCTCGCCTCGCCCGAGCTCGTGCTGTCGGTGCATCGGGACTATCGCGATGCCGGGGCAGGAGTGCTCACGACCAACAGCTGGGGCGCGGGCCGCTTCAAGCTCGCGAAACACAATCTGCAGGACAGGCTTGCGGAGATCAACCGCGCGGCGGTGAGTCTCGCGCGATCGGTGGCGGGCACTGATCTCTATGTGGCCGCTTCGGTGGGGCCGCTCGGCCCGCGCCTGGAGCCGGTCGGGGCGGTGAGCGCCGACGAGGCGCGCGCGGTATTTCGCGAGCAGATTGAGGTTCTGGCCGAGGCCGGCGCCGACCTGATCATCCTCGAAACCTTTGGCGATGTGCGCGAGGCGGTGGTGGCGCTCGAGGCCGCCCGCGAAGTGTCGCGCGAGCTTCCGGTCATCGCGAGCCTCACGATCGACATGGAGGGCAATCCGCTCTTCGGCATGCGCCTCGAAGAGGCGATGGACCGGGTCATCGAGGCGGGCGCCGACGCGGTCGGCCTCAACTGCTCGGTCGGTCCGCAGCCGATGCTCCGCGCCGCAAGGCGCATGCGGGTCCACAATGCCTCGATTCCCCTCTGCATCGAACCGAACGCTGGACTCCCCCGGCAGATCGAGGGGCGCATGATGTACATGTCCACCCCCGAATACTTCGCCACCTACGCCAAATACTACTTGCAGGAAGGCGTGCGGTTCGTGGGCGGCTGCTGCGGCACCACGCACGAGCACATCAGGGCGATGTCCGCCTCCGTCCGCCAATATCGCGCGATGTGCGCGGACAGCAATTTCGAGAATCCCGAGTGCGGCGCGCCCGCTGTGACCTTTGTGCCGCTCGGACGTCCGGCCGCGGCGCCCGCCGCTCAAGTGCCCGCCGCCGATTCCGCGCTAGGCCAGCCCCGGCGCGTGCCCTTCGCCGAAAAATCATCCTTCAGCGCGAAGCTAGGCGCCGGCGAACTCGTGTATGCCCTCGAGCTCGTGCCGCCCGCGGGCACCACCCTCGACTCGATCATCGAGAAGGCGAAGATCGCGAAGCGCGCGGGCATCGACGCCATCAACATCCCCGACGGCCCCCGCGCCAGCTCGCGGATCAGCACCCTCGTCACCGCCATCATGATCGAGCAGAAAACGGGCCTCGAGACCATCCTCCACTACACCTGCCGCGACCGGAATCTCATCAGCATGCAGGCTGACCTCATGGGCGCGCAGACCATCGGCCTGCGCAACATTCTCTGCATCACGGGCGATCCGCCCAAGCTGGGCGACTATCCGGACGCCACGGGCGTTTTCGACATCGATTCCATCGGGCTAACGCGAATGATCTACCGCTTGAACGGCGGTTTCGACATCTCGGGGAGGGCGATCGGCGCGCCGACGAGCCTCTCGCACGGTGTGGGCGTCGATCCCGGCAGCGACGGCTTCGCGACCGAGATGGAGCGCCTCAGGAAGAAACTGGACGCGGGGGCGGAGTGGGCCATCACCCAGCCGATCTTCGATATGGCCATCATGGAGCGCTTCCTCGACTACCTCGAGCGCGAGCGCATCAAGATTCCGGTCATCATGGGTCTCTGGCCGCTCTCGAGCCTCAGGAACGCCCTCTTCATGAAGAACGAAGTGCCCGGCATCGAGATCCCGGATTCGGTGATCGCGCGCATGGAGCGCTGTGCGACAGTCGAAGCCGCGCGCGAGGAGGGTGTCGCGATGGCGCGCGAGATGTTCGAAGCGCTCAAGAGCAGGATTCAGGGTGTCCAGCTCTCCGCGCCTTTCGGGCGGATCGAGCTCGCCCTGAAGGTTGTCGGAAAGCATGGCGCGTAAGGGGAGCTTCGGAGCGATGAACGCGATACGGAAGTGCGAGGCCTTTCTGGCGCTCGAGCGGCTCTGCGCTGAGCGGATCCTCATCCTCGACGGCGCGATGGGCACGATGATCCAGAAGCGAAAGCTCGCGGAAGCGGACTTTCGAGGTTCGCGCTTCGCGGATCACGCCATACCGCTCAAGGGCGACAACGATGTCCTCTGCCTCACGCGGCCTGATGTCATCCTCGATATCCATCGCGCCTATCTGGACGCGGGAGCCGACATCATCGAGACCAACACTTTCAACGCGACGCCGGTGAGCCAGGCTGACTATGGACTGGCCGCGCTGGCGGAAGAGATAGCCCGTGCCGGCGCGGCGCTGGCTCGCCAGTCTTGCGACGAGGCGATGGCCGCGACGCCTGGGCGGCGCTGTTTTGTCGCCGGTTCGATCGGACCCACCTCAAAATCCCTCAGCATGAGCCCCGACGCGCTCGACCCGGGCACGAGGGATCTCAGCTTTGATGAGCTGGCCGACGCCTACGCGGTCTGCGTGCGCGGGCTCATCGGGGGCGGCGCCGACATTCTGCTCCTTGAAACCGTCTTCGACACGCTGAACGCCAAGGCCGCGCTCTGGGCCATGCACCGCGTGTTCTCGGAGTCGGGCGTCGCGCTTCCGATCATGATCTCGGGGACAGTGACCGACGCTTCCGGCCGCCTCCTCTCGGGACAGACAGCGCGGGCCTTTCTGCACTCGGTGCTGCACGCCGATCCATTTTCGGTCGGCTTCAACTGTTCGATGGGCGCCGGGAGCCTTCTCCCGTTTGTCGAGGAGATCGCGGCGGAGGCGGACTGCGCAATCAGCCTGCATCCGAACGCGGGCATGCCAAATGAACTCGGCGAGTACGATGACAGCCCTGAGAACATGGCGCGCGTCCTGGAAGCTTTTGCGCGGCGCTCGAACGGCCGCGAGGGCGGCGGGGCGAACATCATCGGCGGCTGCTGCGGCACGACGCCCGACCACATACGGGAAATCGCCCGTGCGCTGTCGGGGGTGGAACCGCGACGGTATCGGCGCCAGATCGCGGCGATCAAGGATACGCGGGGCGCAGAGAGCGGCGAACCGAGGCAGCGCCATGGTGCCGAGCCCAAGCCGCGCGCGCCGAATGTTTTTACAGGGCTCGAAGCGCTCGAAATCACTCCCGAAACCCTCTTCGTCAACATCGGCGAGCGCACCAATGTCGCGGGCTCGCGCGCCTTCGCCCGCCTCATCCGCGACGGGAAATACGCCGAGGCGATCCAGGTCGCGGCGGCGCAGGTCGACGCCGGCGCCCAGATCATCGACATCAACATGGACGATCCGCTCATCGAATCGGAGCGCGCCATGGGACGATTCCTCAATTTTGTCGCGTCCGAGCCCGGAGTCGCCCGCGTGCCCGTCATGCTCGACTCCTCGCGCTGGGAAACCCTGATCGAGGGGCTCAAGCACCTCCAGGGCAAGGGCATTGTCAATTCGCTGAGCCTGAAAGAGGGCGAGGCGCGCTTCCTCGAACGCGCCGCGACCGTGCGCGCGCTCGGAGGGGCGATCCTCGTCATGGCCATGGATGAGCGTGGGCAGGCCGAGAGCTTCGAGCGGAAAGTCGAGGTCTGCGCTCGCGCGTACCGGCTCCTCGTCGAGCGCGCGCATGTCCCGCCGCAGAATATCGTGCTCGACCTGAACATCTTTGCCATCGGCACCGGGGTCGAGTCGCACAGGGACCACGCGGTGGAGTACCTGCGGGCGGTGGCCTGGATCAAGCAGAACCTGCCGGGGGCCCTGGTTTCGGGCGGCGTCTCGAACCTCTCGTTCGCGTTCAGGGGAAATGATCCGCTGCGCGCGGCGCTCCACGCGGTGTTCCTCTACCATGCCCGCGCTGCGGGAATGGACATGGGCATCGTGAATCCAGCCCAGCTCGTGCCCTACGATGAAATACCTCCCGATCTGCGCGAACGGGTCGAAGACCTCATCCTCAATCGCCGGCCGGACGCGACGGAGCGACTTGTCGAGGTTGCTGAGCGTTTTTCAGGCGCCCAGTCCAAGCGAGATGGCGGGGCGGAGGTTGCGTCCACTCCTGAAGCGCGTGTCATCCACGCCCTGGTCTCCGGCGCGTCGGAGCGCCTCGCCGAGGATGTCGAGGCTTTGCGCGCGCAGTATCCGCGGGCCCTCGATGTGATCGAGGGCCCGCTTATGGCGGGAATGAACAGAGTCGGCGCGCTCTTTGGTGAAGGGAGGCTCTTTCTCCCCCAAGTCGTCAAGAGCGCGCGCGTCATGCGCCAGGCGGTGAAGGTGCTCGAGCCCTACATCGAGGCTGAGAAGGCCGGAGCGGTTGGAAGCAGGGGCAAGATTCTGCTCGCGACCGTGAAGGGCGATGTCCACGACATCGGGAAAAACATCGTGTCGCTCATTCTGTCCTGCAACGGGTACGAGATCGTCGATCTGGGAGTGATGGCAACCTCGGAGCGGATCGTCGACGCGGCGATCGCGGAGCACGCGCAGGCGATTGGGCTTTCGGGTCTCATATCGCCCTCGCTCGAAGAGATGGCGAGTGTCGCCTCGCTCATGGAGTCGCGCGGGCTCGCGATACCCCTCCTCGTGGGTGGCGCCACCACGAATCCGCTCCACACCGCGCTCAAGATCGCGCCGCGCTACTCGGGGCCCGTCGTCCACGTTGGCGACGCGTCGCTTGCGCCCGGCATTGTCGATACGCTGTTCTCCGAAGAACGGCGCACTGCTTTTGTCACCTCGCTGGCTGAGTCACAGAAAAAGACACGGGCGCAGTACGAGGCCGGCAGAGGCGCGGCGCGCTATCTCGCGCTCGCCGACGCGCGGAGCATGGCGGCGCGCCACCCCCTCAATCTAGGAAATCCAGTTCAGCCGCGCGAGCCAGGCCCCGCGACTGTCGTGTTCTCGGTTCGCGAGCTTGCCCCGCTCATCGATTGGACAGCCTTCTTCAACAGTTGGGAACTCAAGGGCAGCTACCCCGCGCTCCTCGAGTCGCCAGAAGCGGGGGAGGGGGCGCACCAGCTACTCGCCGATGCTCAAGGCATTCTCGAGGAGGCCGCCCGGCTCGAACTTATGAACACACGCTGTCGCTACGGCATTTTCCCGGCCGGGTGCCGCGCCGATGACATACTTATCTATCGCGGCGAAGCGCGTGAAGGCGCGGCCGAAGCAGGGCCTGGCGATATGGCGAGCGCCGCGCCTGGCCGCGCATACGTCGACACGCCCAACGGCACGCCCAGCAGCGCGCGCCCCTATGCATCCAACGGTGAGCATCGCGCCATTCTCCACTGTCTGAGGCGGCAGCGGTTCGGTGGCGGCGAGGATGAGCCCCCGCTGAGCCTCGCGGATTTTGTCTACGACGCGGTGAGCGGCATTCGCGACTGGATAGGCGCGTTCGCGGTGAACGCGGGCCAGGATCTCGCGCGGGCGAAGCTCGTTCTCGGCGCGGAACGCGATGAGTACCGCGCGCTTCTTCTCGACAGTCTCGCGCATCGCCTCGCCGAGGCCGCCGCCGAGCTCCTTTTCAGCAAGGTGCGCGAACAGTTCTGGGGCTTTGGCCCGTCGGGCTCGCTGGGCACGGCCGAGACGCTCGGAAGGGCAGAGCTCGGTATCCGGCCCGCGCCAGGATACCCGAGCTGCCCGGACCACCGCGACAAGGCGCTCATCTTCTCGCTGCTCGGGGCCGAGGAGCACACAGGCCTCACGCTCACCGAGTCGTTCATGATGGTACCGCCCGCCGCCGTCTGCGGCTGGTACTTCGCGAGTCCCGCCGCCCGCTACTTTTCCGTAGGCAGGATCGCGGAAGATCAGGTGTGCGATTACGCGCGCAGGCGGGGAGAAGACCAGGCAATCGCCGAGCGGTGGCTGTCCGCCAGCCTCAACTACGAACCAGCAGGAGCCCTCAAGGGCGCCGCGCCAGCGGGCGGAGCCGAAACTGTCCCTGGATGCCCATCCTGTCTCCGACCACAATGAGGCTCGCCAGGATATCGCGCTCCTCTTTGAGCATCGACATTACAGGATCGATATCGTTGGCTGTCTGCACCGCGTTGCAGGAGGCGGTGGCCCAGGCGTCGGCGAGCGCCGCGTCGGCGCAGAGGATCACAGCCGCGTCGGCATAGCCAAAGCTGAGCGAGGGGCCGACGGTGCCGCTCGACGTGCAGAGTCCGCAGGGTGAGAGCGCGGGCGCCAGCTCGACGGCGATTCGCTCCGAGAGCGGAGATGTACCCGCGAACACCGCGATTTCGAGCGGTGCGCTGAACGAGAGCCAAAGATCGCCGCCATTCTCGACAATCACTTCTTCGCAGCCGAAATTGGCCTTCAATGCCTTCCCCACATGCTCCGCGATCGCGCCCGCGACAGCCGCCATGGGACCTACACCCGCGGCGACGCCAGCCCTCAGCATTGCCCGCACCACAGGTGGCGCGGCGGGATCGTCGGGAAGCGGCGAAAGGCTCCTGAGAAAGTTTTCGTGGGTTCGATTGAAGGTGACCGCTTCATCTCCGGGCGACAGCGGCGGTAAGGGCGATGTCAGCGGCGAGGGCGGCAGTGGTGGCAGATACCCTTCGATCTGGGCCCGGGCCTCAAGCAGCGCGCCGCGCGCCGCCTCCTCCATTTCCGGCCGCCAGGAATCAGGCGAAACGCCGATCCAGAGGTCGCTTTCCCTGTGCGAGAGCACCCACGAGCGGAAGCGGCTGCCCATCATGTCGCGATAGAAGCGCTCGGTGAGCGGCGCGCCTGAGTGAGGACGCGCGGCGCCCTGGCTCAACCTGCCCGGTCCGCGCATGCCTCAATTTCCGAATTTGAGCGCAAAGAGTCCGAGCGGGCACGCGGGCACGCAGAGTCCGCAGGCAGTGCACTTCTCTCGATCCACGTGGAGCTTCCAGTCCGGGGCGGCGATCGTCAGGCAGCCTGAAAAACAGACTGCCGTGCACGCGCCGCAATCGACGCACCCTGCTTCCTTGAAACCGAGACTCTGCGCGATGGGGATTATCCTCACCTCGCGCTCCCGCAGAAAGGCCTCAGCCTGCGCGAGTCGCTCCGGCGTACTCTCAATCTCGATCAGCATGCTGCCCTCGTGGCCAGGCGAGATTTCGGCGCGGAGGATGTTCACCATTACATCGAAGTGCTTCACGAGGCTGTACACGATGGGCTCGTCGACCACATCCTCGCTGTATTCGAGCACGTATTTTTCTTTCATATCAATCCTCCCGTGAGCTTCAGACCGTGCACCGACGCCTGCGCGGGGAGCGGCTGGACCGGTTTCGCGATGGCAAAGCTTCCAGAGGCCACCTGGTGTTTGAGGAGGGCCGCGATTTCGCGCGCCTTCGCGAGGCTCGAGAGCGGGGCGGTCCGCACCTTTCGGCCATTCAGCGCGACCGCGCCGCTCCGAAGCTCCTCGTAGCTCACCTTCGCGATGCCCGGGTGGCCTTCCTGAGAGTAATCGCACACCGTCGTCTCGATCTGGCGATTTGAAATCGAAACGCTCCTGGCGACATCCTCATCGAGGACCGGAATGGGGATTCCGACTCCCAGGAAGATCGAAACGCCGTAGCGCTCAAAGTACGCCGCCCTGAGGTAGGCCGGGTCCATTTCCTTGAGATTGGCGGACAGCATGAGCGTGCGGGCATTGCTCAGCGGGAGGCCAAATTCATTCTTCGGCTTTTGTGTGTTGAACTGCGTTCCGTTCCAGTTCACAAAACCCTGGGCTCCCGCGAGGAACACCCGCGTCCCGACGCCGATGGTTCTCAGCTCGGGGTCGTTGAGAAGAGGCGAGAGTTCGCCCGATGTCGAGTAGGTCACATTGCCGAGTTTCGGAAGGAGCGTCCCCATATAGGTGTACATGATCCTGCCGCTCGAGTTGGTCGCGGCCGGATAGTTCTGGTAGGCGTTCCTTGGGTTGACCATGATGATCTCGTTCGCGGTCTCCTTCGACACCTCCGCGTGGGCCGTGCGCCGAGGGTAGCAGTCCGTGCCCTTCCCGTGCGCCTCGAGCGTGAGCGTTTCCCCCCTCACCAGCGCCTCGATGAGGTGCGCTCCGCCGTAGCGGGGATTGGCCGGCGAGACCTCGGTCACTCCGATATATGCATCCACCGCGGCCAGGCCCCCAAAGATAGGCACCTCATTGAGCGTGATCGATTCCATCCTGATGCCGGGATCCGGATGGCCGAAATTGATGAAGCAGCCCGACGAGCACATCGCGCCGAAGGTTGCGGTGGTGACGACATCGACTTTCCTCGCGATGTCCTCGGGCGTGAGCTCTTCGCCCATGCGCGCGACTTCTTCGGCAGTCACCACCACCGCCTCTCCCTTCGCGATTTTCTCATTGATCTCTTCGTAGGTCTTTTTTACCATACACGCACTCCTCGGCGGCACCTCGCGCCCGCACTCCCGCATTGTGGCCGAATATTGGATATTTATACAGGATACTTCTCAACTGTGTACAGAATCCGTCAAACTGAGGGGCCGCAGGTGTTTTCTTTTTGGTTAGGGCATCGGGCAGAAGGTAACGCGGTTGCGCCCCGCCGCCTTGGATTTGTACATGGCGGCATCCGCTCGTTCAAAGAGATCGTCATAAAGAGAAGCGGGGCGATCCGGCTCTTCTGTCTTTGCGAACTTCGCCAATCCGCCGCTTATGGTAATTGATACAGGCGTATTCCCCAAGAGAAATTCGTGCGAAGATACTGTGGTTCTGATCCGGTCAGCGAGGTTGCGCGCGGCTTCATCATCAAGCCCAGAAAAGAAGAGCGCGAATTCATCACCGCCGACACGTCCAAAGACATCATTTTCCCTCAGGGCTCGCTGGCAGCGGCGGCACACCTCCTGAAGAACGGCGTCGCCAGAAAGATGTCCGTACTCATCGTTGAATTTTTTGAAGTAGTCAATATCGAACAGCATAAGGTAGCTATTTTCCGAATACGCGCTTCCCAGAAGGTTCGTCACGATTTCATTGAACGCTTGTGTATTGTAGATGCCTGTCAGAGAGTCTTTTTCAGCCTTTTCCATCAGCCTGTTCATCCGTAGGGTATCATCCGAAATATCCTGGAGAACGCTGGTGAAGCCGATGCGCCTCTTGTCATTTTTGAGTTCGTAGCTTCGAAGCAGATAATAGACTCTCGCATCGCTTGCACTGAGCTTGAGATTGAAGCGCAGCTCTTTGTGGGTGCATAATTCAGGGAGGCTGGCGTTGAGGGTTTTCGCGAGAAAGGCGCCGAATTCAGATGCAGGCGCATCCTTCAGCGGTGAATAGTTCCTGGAGAGCATGGTGCGGGCCGCTTGGTTCAAGTCCACGACCTTGCCGTCCGCCGCGCACACCAAAATGCCTTCGTCAATGACGTCGAAAGCCCTGTCACGAGCGATCGGGGCAAGTTTCAGGAATCCGAAATACTGGAGCCCTATGAGGGCGATAATGCCGCCAATCGCGAAACTCGTGTCGGCCGGGATTCCTCCGAACACCAGGGCGCCGAAAATATTCGTGAGACTTGAGAAAACACTGGGTATCGCGAGACCCATGGCGATAATGATGAGCGGAGCCCGCGTGGCCGGCCTTTGCGCCGCGGAGATGAGCAGAATCAAAATGCCCGCGACCATCAAAGCATAGTTTACGGAGACGCACACCATTCCAAGGACAGTCTGCTTTACCACAAGGATCGAAAGTCCTGAAATGCCAGACCCAAGCGTCACAGATACGCGCATGAGGTGGTGGATTGCATCTGTCCAGATACGCGCCACCGGTACGCTCTGCCAGATGCCTAAAATGACCCCGACGAGCCGGATCGTCCGTCTTGCCGTGCCGATATACGCCAGCGCGAAGACTATAGTCGCCACAGGGAGGAAAAAGGTGCCGAATTGGGTGACATTTCGCCAGAACAGCTTGGCTTCCAGCGACTGAACGCTGAGCTCGACAAATGTGCCAAGAGACCAGATGAATGTGCAAAAGATCAAGATTCCGAAGTGTATCGCCCCTGCCACTTTCCATTGCAAGAATGATATGCCGATTATCGTCAGCAGGAGAAAAAGAGAACATACATTCAAGAGCACAAGTCCAAAACTCACAGCTACACCTCGCGGCGGACTTCAGGAATGCGCGCAACCACGTTATGGAGTATAAATAGCAACATTCCTTTTTCAACTCCCTGCACCATCGATATAAAATCGACATCCAAGGGAGGGGCGCCATCGCCATGCCAGCGTCTGCGCGCGATGACGAAGCCGAGCGCATCTTGATTGTGGCGACTTCCTCGCTACAATGACCGCATGAAGGTATACGAAGGTTCGATCGTGACCTGCGACGAACGCGGGACTGTCGCGCGTTTCCTCGTGGAGAACCGCGGCAGGATCGCATATGCAGGTGAAAGCCTCCCTGAGGAGTACCGCGCTGCGCCGAGGGTGGCGCTGGGCGAGAAGGCCCTGTTGCCCGCTTTCGGGGATACGCACATCCACTTCATATCCTACGCGTTTTTCGCCGCGGGACTCGATGTTCGAAGCGCGAGGACGATCGCCGAAACCCAGGATGCGATCTCGGATTTTGTCCGGAAGCGCGCGCCTTCGTATGTCGTCGGCTTTGGAGCCTCGGCCCACAGTGTGGCCGAGTGGCGCCTCCTCACGAGGGCGGACATCGACGCGGTCTGCCCGGATCGGCCGGTGTTCATCGCGAAGTACGATGGCCACGCGGCGATCGTCAACTCTGCCCTCATCGGACAGGTCGCCGCGAAGCTCGGAACGCTGCGGGGGTTCGATGCCGATTCCGGCCTTATGACGCAGGAAGCCTTTTTCCGCGTGACCGATGTAGTCACGGGCAAAATATCCCTCCCCGCGACTCTCGGCAACATGCTGGCGGGGATCGATACCCTCGCGGGCTACGGCATCGGCCTTGTGCACTCCGTGACCGGCATCGGCTTCCCCGCCGACATGGACGTGACGCTTGAGAGCATGTTCGCCAGGGGACTCGCGAACCCGCTCGCGTACCGGGTCTTCTTTCAGACCATGGATGTGGGCAAAGTCCAAAAGCGAAAGCTGCCGAGGATCGGCGGCTGCTTCGCCACGGCGCTCGACGGCTGTTTCGGTTCGGTGGACGCCGCCATGCGCGAGCCCTACGAGCCTGCGGCGCGCCTTCCGACGGAGCTCGGCCGCGGCGTGCTCTATTATTCCGACAATCAGGTCGCCGCCTTCTGCAAGGAAGCGAACCGGCGCGGCCTCCAGATCGAGATGCACGCCATCGGGGATGCGGCCTTCGACCAGGCGGTCGGAGCGATCGCGGCCGCCCTTGACGATTTTCCCCGCGAAGACCACCGCCACACCATCATCCACGCCTGCCTGCCGACCCGAGGCGGCCTCGAGACCTGCGCGAAACTCGGCATCCGTATCGCGGTACAGACCGCCTTTCTTCAGTGGGATCAGGAGCCCCTTGAGTACCTCGAATCGATCATGAGCGCGCGGGCTTTCGACATTTCACCGCTGAGAACGATGACAGACATGGGCATCGAGCTCTCCGGCGGATCGGACGCGCCCTGCACCGTGCCCGACCCGATCCAGGGCATCTGGGCGGCCTGCAACCACTATGTGCCCGGCCAGTCGCTCTCGGTACAGGAGGCGCTCAACCTCTACACGCGCAACGCCGCGCGCGGCAGTTTCGACGAAAGGGAGCGGGGCAGTCTCGAAGTCGGCAAACGAGCCGACATGATCATCCTGAACAGAAACCCGCTCGCGCTCGCCCCCGCCGATCTGCGTTCGCTCAAGGTAGAACAATTGCTTCTGGAGGGGAAACCCTATGTGGCAGGGCAGGGGAGCGCAAGCCTCCTCCTGCGGGGGCTCGCGAACGGGAATAGGAAGATTTGAGGATATAAGCCTGCCGCGCTTGAACCAGCGGCCCGCGGATTATGAATCCGCAGCTCTGACCGGATGAATTGCCTCAGGCCAACGCGCCATTGTGCGCGCGGCGCGCGCTATCTATACTGGCTTCATGGCCCACCACACGCTCAAGCAGGGATACAGCCAGCTGGCTGAACGGATCAACCTGATGCCCCAGGGCGCGCCTCCCGGAGAACTCCTCTTCAAAATACTCTCCGTCCTCTTCTCGGAAAAAGAAGCGGAGCGGGTCGCGCTTCTGCCCTTGCGCCCCTTCACTGCCTCCACCGCGGCTTCCATCTGGAACATCGGCGAAGCGGAAGCCCGAAAGATCCTGGAGAGCCTCGCGTCGCGCGGGATGATGATGGATACCGAAAATCCCGACGGCACGCAGATCTTCTCCATGCCGCCTCCCATGGCGGGCTTTTTCGAGTTCTCCATGATGCGCGTGGGAAACGGCTACGACCAGAAGCTGCTCGCGGAACTGTACTATCAATACCTCAACGTGGAGGAGGATTTCGTCAAAGCCCTGTTCGCGGGCGGAGAAACCCAGCTGGGCCGAGTCTTCGTCAACGAACCAGCCCTCTCCGAGGAAAATTGCCTCCATGTGCTGGATTACGAGCGGGCCAGCGAGGTAATCCGTTCGGCGACGCACATCGGCATAGGAACCTGTTACTGCCGACACAAGATGAGCCACCTTGGCCGAGCCTGCAACGCTCCCATGGACATCTGCATGACCTTCAACGGCGCTGCGGAATCGCTCGTCAAGCACGGCGTGGCCCGCGGCGTCGACGCCAAGGAGTGCCAGGACCTCCTCGATACGGCCATAGCGCACAACCTGGTCCAGTTCGGCGAGAATGTCCGCCAATCGGTCTCCTTCATCTGCAATTGCTGCGGGTGCTGCTGCGAAGCCATGCTGGCGGCAAAGCGTTTCGCGGTGCTCAACCCCATCAGCACCACGAACTTCCTGCCCCGGGTCGCGGTGGAGACCTGCACCGGCTGCGGAAAATGCGCCCAGGTCTGCCCCGTGGAAGCGATGGGCATGGTGAGCGCCGGGGATCCCCTCGACCAGCGCAAGAAGAAAGCCAGGGTGGATGCTTCCATCTGCCTGGGCTGCGGCGTCTGCGCCCACGTCTGCCCGAGCGGCTCCATCACCCTGGAGTCCCGCGAAAAACGCGTGATAACGCCCGTCAACTCCGCGCACCGCACCGTGCTCATGGCCATTGAACGTGGAAAGCTCCAGAACCTCATATTCGACAACCATGCGCTGGCTTCCCACCGCGCCATGGCGGCTGTCCTCGGCGTCATACTCAAACTCCCGCCTGCCAAGCAGGTGATGGCCAGCAAGCAGATGAAGTCACGCTATCTCGACTACCTGTTCTCGCACGCGAAACTGTAAGGCTTCGCATCGGGCAGGGCCATCGCCCGTGGCCACAAAGAAATCCGGATTGATCTTAGTCACGCCCCTCTGTGTCTCGAAAATAGAGGTCGGCGAGAATTGCCGCGGCCGCGCTGGATTGGATTCGCTCATCATGTTTAAAGAAAATTCAGATATCTACGTGGTTTTTCAAGAAGAGGTTCAGAAAAGATGTTTGGGCCCTGCTGGACTTGAACCAGCGACCTACGGATTATGAGTCCGCAGCTCTGACCAACTGAGCTAAGGGCCCGCGAATTTTCGATGGGGGTCATGGGGCTATGGAAGCGCCTCGGATCGATCGACCATCTCTTGAGCGCAGATGAATCTATCAGCCAGAGGCGAAAAAGTCAACGGAAATGTCGGCGAGAGCGCTCGTGGCGAGGGCAGGCGCGATGTTGCGCGGGAGGCTGGACTATGATCTGGGCACAGCCTGCCCAAATGCTCGCGGTCTTGCTAGAATAGCGGCCATGAAGCTTGAAATTGAATTCGCCGGCGACACGCGGCTTGAAAAGCTAAGTTTGGCGCTTGTCGATCTCGGAGGGCTCGACTGGGGCGCCGCGGTGTCGGGGAGCGGTGACGGGTTCACCGCGCCCCTGAGCGCGGGGATTGTCGATGCTGTATTCGAGGGCGCACGCGACAAGGGCTCCGAGGGCTGGACAACGAGGATCAAGGCAGTGCGCGACCTCCTGCGCAATGGAAGCTACAAGCCGGCTGGACGGGCCAAACCGTCGAGCGAGTACCTCCTCGCGGCGGCACTCGACGGCGATTTTCCGAGGGTGAATTTCTTTGTCGACGCGGTCAATCTGGCGAGCCTCAAGTACATGTACCCCATGAGCATCTTCGACGCCGACCGAGCGGGCTCGGAACTTCTGTGCAGGCTCGGCGCTCCTGGAGAGCGGTACGTGTTCAACGGCGCCGGGCAGGAGATCGATGTCGAGGATCTGATCTGTATTTGCGCGCGGGGCGTGCCCATCGTCAATCCGGTGCGCGACTCGATGGCGACAAAGCTTTTCGAAAGCGCGAGGAACGCGGTGGTGGCGATCTATGCGCCGCGCGGGGCTGAAGGATGCGATCTCGCCGCAGCGGCCGCCGATGTCGCCCGGTGGTGCGGCAGAGCATGCGCACGGACGGAAACGAGCCTCGCTTCCTTGTCATAACTGCCACTATTGCATAGTATTTCGAGCCATGAAGATCCTGAGCGTGAGTGAGACTGATCTCGAAACCGCCGCGCGCGCGCTGCGCGAGGGCAAACTGGTCGCGATTCCGACCGAGACGGTCTACGGCCTCGGCGCGAACGCCTTCGACGAGCGCGCGGTGGCGCGCGTGTTCGAGGCAAAGGCGCGCCCCACCTTCGACCCCCTCATCGTGCACATCGCTCGCACGGAAGACGCGCGCACAGTCGCCCGCGATGTGCCTCCGAAGGCGTTCGCGCTGGCGCGCGCGCTGTGGCCTGGCCCCCTCACCATGATTCTCCCCAAAAAGCCTGAAGTTCCCGATATCGTCACCGCCGGGCTCGACACGGTCGCGGTGCGATTTCCGAGCCACCCTGTGGCTCGGCGCATCATCGAACTCGCGGGCATCCCCGTCGCGGCGCCGAGCGCGAATCCCTTCGGCTACATCTCTCCGACAACCGCGGCCCATGT
>Ga0172371_10008079_pt1 | contig 14797 bp, 14 predicted proteins | sample Lak12m_FD_114543 | JGI IMG/M metagenome (GOLD analysis project Ga0172371, IMG submission 114543) | Freshwater microbial communities from Kabuno Bay, South-Kivu, Congo - kab_022012_12m | ecosystem: Environmental > Aquatic > Freshwater > Lake | place: Democratic Republic of the Congo: South-Kivu... | reverse complement strand
CCTGGTAGATCCGTTCGGCCGGCCAGGTTGCCGAACCCTCTCTCGGAGGGAGCACGGCCACTTGGAGGTTCTCGTCCACGGTGAGGCCCGGAAAGATCCGGCGATCTTCATGAACAAAAGCAAGCCCCTTGCGGGCGTTCTCGAAAACCGCCGCACCCGTTATATCGTCGTCGCAGAAGAATACTTTTCCCGAGGCGGGCCTGCTCAGGCCCATTATCCCTCTCATCGTCGTGGTTTTGCCGGCACCGTTCCTTCCCAGCAGGCATACAATCTCACCCGGGTGGACCTCCAGGCTCACTCCCTGGAGGACGTGGCTGTCTCCATAGTAGACGTGAAGATCAGCGACTCGAAGCATCGAGGCTCCCTCCCAGATATGCCTCCTTCACGGCGCGGTTGGCCCTTATCTCGTCGGGTGTACCCTGAGCCAGCATCCGGCCCTGATTCAGCACGAAAATCTGCTCCGCGACCGAAAACACCACCTTCATCTCGTGCTCCGTTATGAAGAAGGTGGTTCCTGATTTCTCGGCCAGTTCCTTAACAAGGCCGACCATCCGGTCCGTCTCCTCGGGATTCATGCCGGCCGTGGGCTCATCCAGCAACACCAGCCTGGGAGATCTTGCGAGCACTATCGCTATCTCGACGAGCCGCTTGTCACCGTAGGCCAAAGTGCCGGCGACTCTATGAGAATCCGAGGTCAGACCGACCATGTCCAGGATGTGCTCTGCCTCCTCTATCAGGTCTCGGCGCTTCCGGACAGCCCCTAGAAAGGAGAAGCTCAGCCTGTGGTGCACTATTAGCGGTGTCAGAACGTTCTCCAGCACGGTCAAGTCCGGGAAGATGTTGGTGACCTGGAAAGAACGCAGGAGGCCCCGTGAAACAAGCTTGTGGGTAGAGATTCCCGAGACGTCACGGCCCTCGAAAAGAACCCTCCCCTCCGTCGGCCGGTAGCGCCCGGATACAACGTTGCAGAAGGTCGTCTTGCCCGCGCCGTTTGGGCCGATCAGGGCTGAAAGACGCCCGCGATAGACCGTGAGCGAAACGTTCGACAGTGCCCGGAATTTGCCGAACGTGCGAGAGAGGTTCCTGACCTCCAGGAGCGGGGGCTCAAACATTGCTTCCCCCTCTCTCGGATCGTGAGAGACGTTGCACTAGGGCACCGAACACACCGCTCGGGAAAACCAGGACCAGCACGATCAGAATTGCCCCGAGGAAGATCATCCAGTTGGTGGTGTACGACGTGATGAAGTGTTCCAGGACGAAGAATATTGCAGCCCCGACGGCAGGCCCGAGCAAGACCCCCGAGCCTCCGAGTATGGTCATTAGGACTGCCTTGCCGGAAAACGACCAGTGCAGCATCTCGGGAGAAGCTATCCTGTTGAAAAGGGCGAAGAGCGCGCCCGATGCTCCCGCGAGCGCTCCGGCCAGGACAAAGGCCAACAGCCTAACCGAGCGCACGTTGGCGCCTACAAAGGCGACTCGCTGGTGATTCTCTCTTGTGGCGGTGAGCAATAAACCGAACGGCGAACTTACGATACGCATCAGCAGCACAGCGCCGGCTACCACCACAAGAACAACGAGATAGTAAAAAGCCTTGGGATTGGCCAGCGCCGTCTCCCAGCCGAAGAGCTTCAAAACCGGAAACGTGAAGCCTCCCAGGCCGTCGCTGCCTCCCGTTACCGATCTCCAGTTGTGGGCCACAGTGTAAAGCATCATCCCAAAGCCGAGGGTCAGGATAGCGAAGTAAATCTCGTCCCTCCTCACGCACAGCCATCCAATGACGAGAGCTAGGACCGCCGCTCCTCCCAGGCCCGCCAACAGCCCCAACCACAAGGAATCAGACCAGTGAAGAAGACAGAATACGCAGAAGTAGGCCCCCGCGCCGAAGAAACCTGCATGACCGAAGGAAAGGAGGCCCGTGTAGCCGAAGAGCAGATTGAAGCTCATGGCAAAAAGGCCCATGATAAGTATCTCGGTGAGGACGAGCACCCCGTACGTGTTGAGAATCTTCGGCGCAAGAAGGAGCGCCGCCACGATCAGCAAGGCGGAAAAGACTTTGTTGCCCAGGAGGCCGGATAGTCTGGACATGTTCACGGGGCCTCGCCGAAGAGTCCTGTGGGCCGGGCCAACAATATGGCCGCCAGCAAAATATAGGGCAGCGCCATCTGCAGATCGGGAACGAGGGTCGTCCCGAAGGACCCCACAAGCCCGAGTATCACCGCTCCCACGAATGCCCCGGGGAAGCTTCCCATACCACCCACCACAACCACGATGAAGCTCTCGATGATGATCTGCTCGCCCATTGCCGGCCCCACGCTCTGATGAGGTGCGGCCAGGGCGCCGCCAACCGCGGCCAGCCACGCTCCGAAGGCAAATACCGCGGTAAATAGTACCGGGACGCGGATGCCCACGGTTTCTGCCATTTCCCGGTCCATTGCCGAGGCACGGATGATCTTTCCCCACCGGCTCAATGAGAAGAACGCCCAGAGCGCCACGCCCAAGACCGGACCCAGGATTACCAGGAACAGCCTGTACACAGGATAGGTTTGCGAAAAGAGGGGGATCACTCCTGCGAGGATTTCAGGCGGATTCACAACATGGTAAGCGGGACCCCAAACGAGTCGGATCCCGTCATCGAGGAACAACATGACCCCAAACGTCAGCAGAAGCTGGTAGCTCACGTTCCTGCCGTAAACCGGCCGCAAAAGGAAACGCTCGATGAGCACGGACAGCCCCGCCACCACAATCGGGGCGACGAGCAGTCCCAACCAAAAGGATGACCACCGCGCAATTTGCATGGCGGTGTAGGCTCCAAGCATGAACAACGAGCCGTGGGCAAAGTTCGGCACTCCAAGGACGCAGAACACGGTTGTCAGTCCCATGGAAATGAGAAACAGCAGCATGCCCCATGACAAGCCGTTGAGCACGTTGAAGAAGAAGCCTTCCAAGAAATCCTTCCGTGTTGGGGATTGTTATCGTTCCTCCTCGAGAGCGGCGTCAACCGAATCAAACACCGGAATCAGCGCTGAAAAACCCGAAACGTCGAAAACCTGCTTGACGAGCCCTGTTAGACCGCAGCAGCAGACGCGTCCACCATTCGCCCGCGCTGTCTTTCCTGCAATCAGGACGGAGCGCAGGCCCGCGCTGCTGATGTATTCCAGCTTGCTGAGATCGAGGAGGAACCGGGTCTGCCCCTCCCTGATCCAACCTTCCAAGCTCTTCTCGAACTCAGGAGCCGACACTGTATCTATACGGCCTTCGATGGTAACCACGGAATAGTCACCGGCCTTACTCAAGCTTACTTGCACAAAAGCCTCCTGGAGGATGAACTGAAGCAATCCCCGGACGCCACGAAAGGGCTCCGAGGATGGTATCGGGAGGCAAAGGAAGTGTCAACTCAAAACCCTGCCTGCCCCGCAAGCACGTTCATAATCTTTCGCGGCGATCTCCATGATTTCCTTGGCACTGTCCGAATAGATACAGATCTTGTCCAAATTCGGCTCACACAGCACCTTCTGCATTAGAAATCCGTCGTCATCGAACCACCGGGGCAGAAGTCCTCCGAAGAAGTAGCCTCGCCGCCTCAGTATCTCGACAGCCTCGCCGACCGCCGGGGAGGCCAGATTCACCCATACCTGAATCACGACCGTCTTTCGGGCTACGGCTTGCTCCTCCAACTCCCCAATCACGGAGTCAAAGTCGGCCCCGGCTTGAAGAACTGCGATCCTGGCCACTCTCGCAAAATCAAAGACCGTCATGTCGGCTCTGGAAGCTACGCCGGCGGCCAGGTTTCCGTTCGCGACGGCAAGCTCGCGGGCATCGTCCAGCCGCGAATAGATTGCCCGTAGCTCGTTCGCGTAGGCTGACGGAAGAAAAATCCGGTGGGGCCTTGGCCTGTAGGTCCGAAACGCCAGGAGGGCCGCCACCCTTCCCGAAGCGCTCTTCTCCTTGTCAAACGCTTCCGCGGGCATCAGTGCCACTTCAATTGCCGTTTCGTGATACCCCAAGGTCACCACCGTCCTTTGCATGTACGGGTGGTTGCAGACGGGTTCGCCGAAAATCGCGTGTATGTTGTCGTTGTTGGGCACCCATTCTTCGAACTCGTACCTCATCGTGGCAGTGGCCAGTCCCAAGTTCCTGTAGTCCCTTGTTACCAGCCCGGAGCCGGCTTCGTAAAGGAACCTGGAAGGCGCCGATCTGAACAGGTGTTGTACCGAGACCACCCTTCCGGATCTTGTCCTGGCCACGAAAGAATAATAATCGCCCAACTCGTTTGCCCGGGTCAGGGAGGCAGGATCATAGAAAACTTTTATGGGATAGCCTTCGCCGTAAACCTCCCTGAACAACGCAACGATTCCTTCCGCATCCTCGGGCCTGAAGTAACCGATCTCGAAATCCTCAAGCTTATCTCCGGCTCGTTCCGGATTGTCTCTTTCAGTTTTCACTGGAATGGTCCCCTCCGTTTTTCGATTCGGAATTATCCGGTTCACATACCCAAGACCTCGAAGCCGCTCTCACATCCTCACCCCGTCCCTCTCCAAGGATGGAGAGGGAGATTTGAGGAAAATGGCTTCGGGAATCCGGGCTGAACCCATAAGGGTATCTCGAACGGATAATTCCGTTTCGATTTAGTACTCCTTTTCACAAATACGGTGACGTATCTTGCTACCCTTGGGATTGCTTCGTCGCTCCGCTCCTCGCAACGACACTCGTAAGGGAATCGCGCAATTTGGGCTGCAGAAAAGTTGTCCCCCGGAAGCATTTTCGTAGAAATGACAGCCCTCGCTCCCACGCTCAGTGCCTCAGGCAACTTCGCGCTCTCTCCTGCCGACCCGGAGGGCGGCAACTATTCCCAAAGCCAGAGTAACCGCGCAGGCATAGTAAACAGCCCGGTAACCGGAATGCATTATAAGGGCAGCGCCTATGAGGGGCCCCGCGACGAATCCTGCCTGGAACATCTCAAGGTTAAGATTGGAGTTCAATGCTCGAAACCTTGATTCGGAAACATCGAACAGCCCGGCGCTCAGCAGAGGCATCGCCACCCCCCAACCAAGCCCCAAGAAAAGCCCCAGTCCATAGAATACCGTCTCGCTCGTGCAGGCCGCCAGCGTCACGTACCCGACCATGAGCCATGCCAGCGACCCCGCAAGCATCTTGAACTTGTCGAACCTGTCCAGGAACTTCCCGGCGAACAGTCGGACGCCCATCTCCGTGCAAATGGAAAGCGTGAAAAACAAGCCGGGATTTCTTATACCCATCTGTTCGCCATAGTCCTTGAGAAAGAAAAAAACGGGGGTGAACGCCGTCCACACTACAAAACTCAACACCAGCAGCCAGAGCACGTCCGGGCTTTTCAGGTTTTGGACCAGATCGGGCCACGTGATCCTATGCCCCGTCGCCTGACCGCCTCCATCGCTCTCCGGCTTTACGAGGAAGAGCAACGGAAGCGCCGGAAGCATTGCTAGAGCCGACAGATGGAGGACATTCTCAAACCCGCCTGTCCATCGGGTGAGCGGCCCCAAAATAGGGGGCACAACGGCATAGGGAAGGAGAGTCAGAACTCCCACAAGCCCAAAAGCCTGCCCACTCCTGCCTGCCGGAATGCAAGCCACAAGAGCGCTAATCGTGGCCACACCCATCACCACGTGGGCTAGGCCGTGAAATGCCCTGACAAAGGCCATGCTCCACAGGCCGTCGGCGAAATCATACGTCACCAGGGATATGATCACGCAAGAACAGCTTATTGCAGCCCATTTCCGTGCATTCCACGGGTGCATGAAGGGGCTGACCACCGGCCTGACCACCAGCCCAACAAGGGAAAAAAGTGATATGAGAAACCCGAACCACTCGGGATTGATCGGCAGCGTCCCGAGAAACTGATAAAACGAGAAAAATACCGCTATGTTGCAGAAATACAGGAACTGTATGGCGTTAATTGCCAGGAACGAGTTCGTGAAGAGTTTTGAGTTGTCTCTCATAAGGATTGCTTACGCTGCCGAAGTTATTGCCTTGAGAACCGATATACGGAGGATGGCCGTTCCACTAACGGGTCCTCCAGGACGCGTTACGCATATTCGGAAAGCCGTTGTACCAATGCCCCGGCCACTATGCGCCGATACTCCGCAGTGGCACGGACGTCGCCTATGGGATCAACACTGCGCTCCACAAGCCCAGCGACTTGCGCCAAGTCTCCGCGTTCGAGCCTCTTTCCGACCAGGGCCGCTTCGACTTCGGGCGACGTCATGACCGTAGGTCCCACGCTGCCCCAGGCAAGCCGCGCCCGCTCAATGACCCCGCCTGCCGTGACATCCACGAGAGCCGCCATGCTCGCCACCGCGCAAGCCATGGCTTTTCGTCTGCCGACCTTCTCGTAGTGGTGTATACCCCACGATGGAGACTTTTTGATCCAGATCGAGGCGACAAGCTCCGTCTTCTCGAGAGCGACGACGCCGGGCCCGAGGATGACATCACTCACCCGCGCCCGGCGGGCACCTTGCTGTGACAAAATCTCCACTTCGGCGTCCAGGACATGAAGCGCGGGAAGGGTGTCCCCCGCAGGAGAAGCTGTCACGATGTTCCCGCCGATGGTGCCCATGTTACGGATGGGAGGCGAGCCCAGCACGGACACGGCCTTGACGAGTATTGGGAAATGCTCGCGAATGACCGGGTCGTTCAGAAGCGTCACATGGGTTGTCCCCGCACCTATCCTGACGGCGTCGCCGGTATCCTTGATTCCTCTGAGGCCGGCCACCCTCTCCAGGCATACCAGGCAAGAAGGATCAGTCTTTCCTGCCCGCAATTGTACCAGGAAATCCGTCCCGCCTGCGTAAAAAGCGGCATTTGGCTCTCCGTCAAGGATATCCCGCACCTCAGAGACGCTCGTAGGCAGGAAGACCTTTCTCAAGATTGCTCCTCCCGCATCCGCTGGGACGCGGCCTCCACCGCGTCAACGATCTTCTGGTAACCGGTGCAACGGCACAGATTGCCGCTGAGTGCTTCCCTTATCCGGCTCCTAGTGGGATTGGAATCCCTCGCGAGAAGATCCGCAGCCGCCAGGGCCATCCCTGGCGTGCAAAAACCGCATTGGACAGCACCGTGCTCGATGAAGGCCTCCTGAACCGGATGTAGTGCTTCGTCTGCTGAAAGCCCCTCTATTGTAATTACTTCCGTTCCCTCCAGCTGAGCCGCCAGCATGAGGCAGGAAAGCTTTGTCTCGCCGTTGACCAGGACGGTACACGCGCCGCAATCACCTGCTCCACATGATTCCTTGGTCCCGGTGAGTCCCAGATCCTCCCTGAAGACATCCACGGCCCTGCGATCCGCAGCCGACTCGATATCCACCTGCTTGCCGTTTATCACGAACCGGATCTTCACGTGCCTTACCCTTGACCTTCCCTTTCGCGGAGCGCCTTCAGCACGGCCTCCGCGGTCATGGGAGAATGGAACATCCTCACCCCGCAAGCATCCGCCACAGCGTTGGCCACCGCGGGGAGGGGTCCGTTGGTCGCGACCTCACCCACGCCTTTCAGACCGAAAGGACCCGTGGGTTCGTGAATCTCCACGGCCAACGACTCCACGTCGGGCGTGTCAGCAGCCGAGGGAATGACGTAGGTGGTGAAGTCCTTGCTCACTATCCGTCCCTCCGACACCTCCAGCTTTTCACAGAGCGCATAGCCGAGCCCCTGGGCGACGGCACCCTGGATCTGCTGCTCGTACAACTGAGGATTGATCACGCGGCCGCAGTCGGTCACCGAGAGGTATTGCTTGACTTCGACCGCTCCGGTAACTTCATCCACTTCAACGCAGGCCAGATGGGCTCCGTATGAAAAAACAGCGTGTGGCAGGCCGTGCAACCTGACGTATTCATCCGGGACTATGACTTCGGGGGCAACCGGAGCACGAAAGCGGTGCACCACGGTCCTCTGCGCCTCGTCCATCATAGCTGCAAGCATCGCAAGACCGAACTCTTTCCCGGTGCGCAGGCATCGTACCTTTCCCGGCACAAGAGCAAGCTGCTCTTTGTTCGGCGCCATGAGCACATCCGCCGCCCGCTCCAGGATTCGATCCCTCAACATCTCCGAAGCCGTGATAAGAGCATTCCCGAAGGTGTACGTACAACGACTTGCAGAAGCGGAACCACAAGGCAAAGTGCGATCCGTATCGGGGAGTACCAACTCCATGCCGTCAGCCCGCTGTCCCAAGATGCTGCCGGCTATTTGTACGCTCGTGGCCGCGGTGCCTTGTCCCATATCCACCACACCGCAGTAAACGCGGATCTTGCCCTCGTCCGTCAACTCAATTTTTGCGTTGGCGTAATCCGGCACCACGGGCCCGTACCCGCAGGCCTGCACCAGAGCAGCGAGTCCCACGCCACGACGCCTGAACGCGCCCGCATCGGATTTCCAGGCTTCTCGTTCCTTCCAGAGATTATGACCGCGTATTTTCTCCAGGCACTCCACAACGCCCGTGGAAGAAACCACGGTCTTGCCCACGCATGTCTTGTCACCGGTCCTCAAGGCGTTCTTGAGGCGTAGCTCCAGCGGGTCCATGCCAAGTTTCTCGGCAAGCATGTCCATGGTTCGTTCGATAGCGGACGTCGCCTGAGGCACCCCGAATCCTCGAAAAGCCCCTCCCACCGGATTGTTGGTGTATACCGCACTACCTTTGATATGAACGTTGGGGATACGATACGGTCCTCCCGCGTGCTCAAAGGCCAGAGTCAGGACCACCCCGCCAAGATGGTCGTACGGGCCGGTATCGAAACACATACGGGCGTCCAGGTAGTGCAGAGACCCGTCCTTCTGAGCGCCAAGACGGTAATACATTTTCGCAGGGTGTCTCTTGCAGCTCGCAACGAACGATTCCTCGCGGCTCCACCACATCTTGACGGCCCTGCCTCTTGAATGCAGGGCAGCGAGTGCCAGAAGGCTCTGTACGCTGATCCCGTCTTTGCCGCCGAACGCGCCGCCTGGATATGGAACTATGATCCGGACATTCTGAGGCGGGATGCCGAGAGCTTCGGCCACTTCCATGCGATCCCTGAAGGGTGTCTGAGTGGAACAGACCATGACGATCCTGCCGTCAGGCTCCTGCCTAGCCCAGCCGGCCTCGGTTTCCAGGTAAGCGTGCTCCTGCCAAGGTGTCTCGAAACACGCTTCCACCAGTGCGTGGCATTCTTGCTCCGCCGCGGTGCCTGATCCGGTGTTCAGCTCTATCCTGAGGAGCACGTTTCCTTCGGGATTATCGTCGTGGACCTTGGGGGCTCCTTCAGCGAGAGCCTCTTCCATGTCGTGGACGCCCGGGAGAGGCTCCAGATCCAGGCGGATAAGATCCAGCGCACGGCTCAGGGCTTCCCTGTTTTCGGCAAGCACCAGGGCCACACCGTCCCCGCAGTGGCGAACCCTGTCGTTGACCAGTACCGGCTGGTCTCTACGGACCACCCCCTGCCGGTTGGTCCCTTTGACGTCGCGCGACGTCAGGACATCCACCACTCCGGGTAGATTGACCGCGGCAGCCGTATCAATCCCCTTGAGTCGAGCATGTGGAACCCCGGCCCTTTTCACGCCGGCCCAGATCATGTCATCGCTGTAATAATCCGCGGCAAACTTCTCACGACCCGTGACTTTATCGAGGGCGTCGGCCCTGGGCACGGGGGAGCCTATGTTGAGAGCTGCTCCGGGTGTGGAGCCAAAGGTGTACGTCATGCCGGGAAACAGAGACGATTTCGCGTCTTTCATTGGGAGACCACTTTTCTCAACCGCTGCGGCGACATCCTCCGCGGAATTCCGCCAGCACTTGCTCCATGGCTTCGATAAACGCCTGCATGGCTTCCATGTGGGAAACTGTCACTCTAATGTGGTTGGGGAATCTAAACCCCGTCATGGTGCGGACCATGACACCCTTTGTCATGAGCTTGCGGTAAGCCAGGGTATCGCTGAAGGGAAGCCGTATCATTACGAAGTTTCCTTCACCTGTAATGAAAGGCAGCCCCAGGCGCGTCAGCTCCCGGCGGAGAAAGTCCTTGCCTTCCTTTACCAGAAGTCTCGACCGGTGGATGTGCTCGTCGTCCTCCAGGGCTGCCAGAGCTGCCTCTTGAGCCATACCGTTCACCGAATAGACCACGCAGGTACGGCGTACAGCGTCCACGACTTCCGTATTGCCGGCAAGATATCCGATGCGGAGCCCCGCCAATCCGTACATCTTCGAAAATGTCCTGAATACCACCAGGTTGGGGTACTCACCGATGAGATCCATTCCGTTGGGGAAGTCTTTGGCTTCAACGAACTCGAAGTACGCCTCGTCCAACACTACGATGAGGCGCCTCCCCGCAGCGTCCATGAATCTCGCCAGCTTGTCGCAATTCCAGTACGTTCCGGTGGGGTTGTTGGGATTGCAGATGAACACCAGCTTCGTCCGCTCGTCAATTTGTTCCATCATCCCCCAATCGTCGAACGCGTAATCCTTCAGCGGCACGAGCCGCGCTTCGAAGCCGGAGAACTGTGCCACCCATTCGTAAACCGCGAAGGTCTTGTCAGCGGTGACTATGTTGTTTCCCGGTGCGCAAAAGGCCTTTATCACGAAGGATATGACCTCGTTGGCGCCGTTTCCCACGATGAACTGCTCAGGATCCTTGTGAAACTTCTCGGCCAGGGCACGACGCAACTGGTACGCGTCACCGCTGGGATAGACAGCAGCCCGCCGGGGAGGGAAACTCCGTATCACTTCCTGCGCGGCAGGCGGCGGCCCAAGGGGGTTCTCGTTGTTGTTCAGACGGAAGACATGTGAACAGCCGTAGAGCTTCATGAGTTCCGAATCGGGCTTGCTCGGAACATAAGGCTCGAAGTGCTTCACGTATTCGGGAAGGAGCTCTTGGACGGAAAAGTTTCTCATGATTCGCAATCGCCGGGACTGTGCTGGAATATGATGAGATCACCCTTCCCCCCGTAAGGAATCACTACGCGGGGCTGAAATCCGTTTCTCACCAGGGCCGTCGCGAAGTGGCTCTGCCATGCCCTGCCGAGATCCATCTCGAAGAAAATGCAGGGGATCTGTTCCTTGCACAGGATCTTCACGTACCCGTTCACCGTCTGCTCGGCGTCATTGCCCCACCACACGGGCCGCAAAGTGACGAACCCCTGGCCCCGGTCGAACTCCGCGGCGAGCACCGAGTTAGGAGACGATGCCTCGCCTTCCAACCTTGCTTCGCGAATTTCCCTCGCAAAGAAAAGCCGCCTGTACTCCCTTCTAAGAAAATCCTCCAGCTCGGGGTGAGTCCATACAACGCTCCCCGGATCCTCACCCATGTCGCGGTAATAGGCGCCGATCTCCAGAGGCTCACCTTCCGGGCTGCGATACGTGAGGTCTCCAAGGGCCTCGAAGTATTCTACCGGCAGATCGGGGCTCGGGTAGCGCGAAATCAGCCCGACGATCGAAGATCTCGCCACCGCGGCGATGCAGGCCTCTCCGAGAGCGCGGGCCATCCCTGACCCGGGGGGCTGGTTGAAGAGATAAGGCCCGAAGAATTCCACCATCCTCATCCCCAACCGCCGGAACAGAATGCAACCCCCGAGATGTCCCGCCGAGTCGGCGGCCACGAGCGCGGAAAGCTCACCGGCAGCGGCCATGTCCACTACCTTACCTGGAAAGTTGAAAGCAGGCGGCAATATAAGCTTCCGGTGGTGCTTTAGAATAAGGCGGATCAGAACCTTCAACTCGTCCGGATCGGGCGCTCTCACGGAGAAGCTTTTCAGAGCCGCAGGTTCAGGCAGAATCGTCTCATCAAGCGGCGGGTAATTCTTCTCTTTGACGAGAGTGAGATGAAACCCGGCATCGTCAGTGGAGACGCGGAACCGATCCACCATCCTTGACGCGATGAGTAGCCCGGTGTCCTCGAATCCTCTGTCCGAATGCAACGAAGGCTGCGCCGTGAGATTGAACGCGGCCAGATTCAGTTCCCGGGCCTGAAAGAGAAACTCTTCCTCTACGTAGTAGGCGCCCCGCCAGCATCGGACATCCACGGGCCCATGCGCGGGGTCCGCGGCGCAAAGATAAACGAAGACTTCTTCGGTAGCCAGCGTGATTGCAAGAGATTCGGGCCCGCCCAATCCCAGAGCCACTGACGCCTTCTCCGCGAAAGCGGTTACCACAGGGAGGAATTCCATGCCCGCCTTTACCTTAAGCGACACTTCGGTTTGGACTCTCAACGCCACTTGTCTCTCCTGAACGGTTTGCCCGCCAAACGACCTCAGTGCTTATTAACAGTTCGGATATTCCGAGGCAAGGCCGACGAAGGCTTGAGTTCCTCGTTGTCGCACATCCCCGTCGTGCCCCGCAACTCAGCAAGCCACCACAAGTCTCATGTCTTCGGTGTCCATTTCAACCGGCACCCCAATTGGGATCGTCAGGTTGGGCAACGTGTGCCCGTGAGGATACCCCGATACAACGGGAACCGCCGCATTCGCGGTGAATTCCAGAGCTATTCGTTCCGCCTCGTGGATCAGGCTGGTGCTGTCCGGGCCGAGAAAATGGCCGAGAACAAGCCCGTTGATCTTCTCAAGGACGCCGGAAAGCTTCAAATGCGTGAGCATCCTGTCCAACCTGTACGGGGCCTCGTTGACTTCCTCCAGGATGAGTACGGCGCCTGTGTAATCCGGACAGTACCGCGTGCCCAGCAGAGAAGTCACAAGCGAAAGGCACCCTCCAAGGAGCATTCCCCGAGCCCTTCCGGGCCTGACGATGCGTAACTGATTCCCGCGGGGCCATAAGTCTCGACCCGACAGCGGCTCAAACAGGGCCTTCAGGAACCACTCCTCGGAGAGGGCGTCGAGTCCTTGTCCCACTTGACCTGCAACCATGGGACCAGCCAACGTCACAAGACCGCACCGCGCGAACAGCGCCAGCTGGAGGGCGGTGACGTCGCTCATGCCCAACAGCAGTTTGGGGTGCGCGGCAAGCGCGGCATAATCCACCGAATCCAACAGTCTCATGGCGCCGTATCCCCCCCTCGCGAAAAGGACGGCACGAATCTGCGGATCTGCCGGCATCGAGTTAAGATCCTGGCATCTCTGGTGATCGGTCCCTGCCAGATAGCCTTCACACTCGTTGACAAAGCAACCCGGAACAGTTCTCAACCCAATTCCTCGCAGGTAGTCCATGCCCGCGGCCAGGAGCTCAGGGTCCGCGGGACCGGACGCGGCTACAATCCCCACTGTGTCGCCCCTCACCAGCGGCGGCGGGACGAGTATGCCCCCAGCAGGTGATGATGCATCGCTAAGCTTCATGTTATGCGCTCTTGCCTCAGAGAGAATGATGCCTCGGCACTAGTGAACCTTCAATCCAACACCATGATTGCCTGTGACCCCCTCTGATGTTAGAATCACGTCAGGAGTTTCACCATGTCCGTTATCCTTCACGTGGAAGACGAGGCCTCCATAAGACTGCTCTACCGAGAGGTCTTCGAAGAGCTTGGCCACCAGGTGGTCCCGGCCGCGACAGCGGAAGAGGCCTTGGGAATCCTCAGGAACAGCCAGCCCGACCTTGTCATCCTGGATCTGAAGATGCCGGGGATGGGTGGTCGGAAGTTTCTGGAAAAATTCCACCGATTGAAACGTAAGATCCCTGTGGTAATCAGCACCGCTTACCCTTATTTCGAGGGTGACACCGCAGCTCTTCAGGCCGACGCTTACATCGTCAAGTCCGGGGATATGGGCGAACTCGTGGACAAAGTCGAGGAGCTGCTCGACAGAAAAGCAGCGCCTTGACATAGCTCTTCCCGCTCAGCCTCAGTATGGAGGCTGGAACACGGACCCCTTCACCCATTCCCGGCCGGCAGAAGCCCCGTCTGCTTCAAAGCCTCGTACACGATAATCCCCGCGGACGTGGACAGATTCAGGCTTCTGACCTTGTCCAGCCTTATCGGTATGCTAGCTACCCTGGAAGGGAAACGCTCGAAGATTTCCTCCTTCAGACCTGCGGTTTCGGGACCGAACAAAATATGGTCGTCAGGCTTGTATCGAATGCTGTAATAAGGTTCGCCCCTCTTGCTACCGGTGAGGACGATCCTGTCCGGCGCAACTGACGAGAAGTACTCCTCCACGTCGGACCATATCTGCAAATCTACCTTTTCCCAGTAATCGAGGCCTGCGCGTTTGAGGGACCGATCATCAAGATGAAACCCCAGCGGTCTGACCAGATGGAGTCGCGCCCCCACTGCGCAGCAGAGTCTGCCTATGTTTCCCGTGTTGGGCGGGATTTCGGGATGGATAAGGACCACGTTGATCATGGAAAACAACCAGGGGGACACTCCGGCCAACTGCCATGACCTAACGGTCACAACGCAGCATGAAAATCCCCGCTCTGGATCTGAATACAAAGACTCTGAACCCGTCATCCCGACGGAAGTCGGGATCCAGATGGGCTCGTGTTTCCCTTTTTCTGGATACCGGCTTCCGCCCACAGGCGCTAACTTACAACTCGACCGGCCGGTTGTTCGTCATTGCGGCGAACGCCGCAATCCAGTCTGTCCAAGAGGTTCTGGACCCCGGCTTTCGCCGGGGCGACGAGGTGCTTGCTGCGGCAACTGGCTGAAATCACGTGATCCTGGACACAAAGTTGGCGCCTATGGGCTTCCGCCGGTATGACTTACATCCCGATACAGGATATTCTCGGGGAAATGCCCTTTCAGGGACTTTGCCTAGCGCAACGCGTCCTGCACCAAGCGCCCTGCTTCGGCTATGGACGGCCGGGCAATACGGCTCGCAAGCGATGGGTCGTCCGCGATGAGGAACGCGTCGTCGTGGGT
>Ga0172371_10008078_pt1 | contig 14797 bp, 8 predicted proteins | sample Lak12m_FD_114543 | JGI IMG/M metagenome (GOLD analysis project Ga0172371, IMG submission 114543) | Freshwater microbial communities from Kabuno Bay, South-Kivu, Congo - kab_022012_12m | ecosystem: Environmental > Aquatic > Freshwater > Lake | place: Democratic Republic of the Congo: South-Kivu... | reverse complement strand
GAGATGTTAGGGAATTCTTTTTTGTGTTTTATCCAGAATGTTTTTAAGTACCAGTTTCCTTCGATTCGGGCTTTCAACCTATGATTATATTTTTAAGGTACTACTTGTTGCACTAGAGTCATATCTAAAATTATTATAATCAAGAATTGCTCTTTAATCGAAGGTTGGCGATAGTAGGATTTATATCTTTCTTTATTCTCAAAAATTCTGGAAAATAAAAATGGTTATTCAAATTACCGCTACTCCAAATAAGTATTTCCATAGGTCAAATTACAACCATGACTGATTATTACCACAATGAATATCTCTTCTCTGAAATTTACCTAGAAGAAATCACTCAGATTCCAGAACAAGCGGAAGCGCTTGCTTCCCTAAGCACCCTCAAAGAATACCGTGATTATGCTGACACTTCAAACCTCCAAATCTGGAAATCAAGTTATGTACACACGGTACTGCATGCCTTAGGGTTCAACACCCAAATTGAGAGCGAAAATGTAACCCTGCTTAATCCTATAGGTATAACAGATCATCCGATTGCGGTTTGCTATATCCTGCTGCCGGATGAAAACCTAGACAACACTACCATGGGACGCAACTGGGCGGAGAAGATCATTCGCAACCTACGTGAACATGAAATGCAGTGGGGTTTGCTGACCAACGGCGAGCAGTGGCGCATCTACCATCAGAATGAGCCCACGCCTTATGAGACCTATCTGGAAATCGACCTGTCAGCCATCCTAGCATATAAAGCGCGTGAAGCCTACCAGATCTTCCATAAGTTCATGCGCGCCGAGAACTTCACTTCTGAGGAAAATGGGCATTGTCAATTCGATATGTTCAAGCAGGAGTCGCAGGACAAGATCGATTACATCGAGAAGGAACTACAAAACGCCCTGAAGCAGAAAGAAGAAGGCGGTCAGGGGGTGCTATCCAGCCTGTGCATGGGCTATGTGGAAAGCCTGCGTCAGAATGGCGATCCAAACCTGGAAGATGAAGAACTGCGGCGCAAAATCTATCATGGCGCCATGCTGTACATGTTCCGCTTGCTGTTCCTTTATTACGCTGATGCGCGTGGACTGCTTTCGGAAGACAACCACCAGCTACTGGCAAAGGTACGCCAGGCAGCATACGAAATGTCGCAATCGGGAAATGCCTCTGAGAAGAGCTACCGGTTGTGGCAGGAACTAGAAACCATCTTTGTGGATATTGACCAAACCTACAATGGAGGCTTGTTCAATCCTCATGAGAGTGAATTCACGCTGTTTATTGAAGAATCTAAAATATTGGATTTATATCTTACTCCAGCAGTTTATCATTTGGCTTTTTTCCATGAGAAATCCGGTGAGGAGAGACTGATCAGTTATAAAGATATGAGTGTACGCCACCTGGGTACACTGTACGAAGGACTTTTAGAGCACAAACTTTTTGTTGCCAAAGAAGATACCGAAGTACGCATAATAAAAGGATTATTGAAATTTATTCCTTTATCTAGCGGAGGAAAAGCAATCCAGGGTAAATATATTCCAATGGGACAGGTTTATTTTGGCAGCGATGCAAGCGAACGAAAGTCTACGGGTTCATATTACACTCCCGAATATATTGTTAATTATATTATCCAAAAAACTTTGAGGAGTAAACTTCACGAAATAAAAGAAAAATTCATGGAGCAGGAAAAAGGTAGTTATAACTACTATCGAAAAGCAGTTAACAATAGCGAACGAGCTGCTTTAGCGAAAATAGTGAGTGAAGATGCCCATAAATACATTGTGAGCAATGTATTGTCGTTAAAAATACTAGATCCTGCAATGGGGAGTGGCCACTTCTTAGTTAATGCTACAAATATGTTGTCAAATTTCACCACTGAACTGGCAAATGAACTCGAAGTAGATACTTCTCTAGAAACAGCGCCTCTTTATTGGCGAAGGTGGGTCGTTGAAAATTGTATATATGGGGTTGATTTGAATCCCCTTGCTGTTGAACTTGCCAAATTATCGCTCTGGATCCTGTCAATGGCCAAAAGCCAACCTCTCTCTTTCTTAAAGCACCACCTAAAAGTTGGCGACTCGTTGGTTGGCGCAGATTTAGCACAGATTGGTTTCTACCCATTATCGCAAGAACCTAAAAATGGGATTAAAGCTACGCAAATTTCACTCTTTGAAGCTGATCAGATCTTTAAGAATACTGTTGAAAAAGCAGTAAACAATTACCGGCTCATCGGATCTGAGGAGACATTTAATCTCGAGGATGTTGAAAACAAAAAGAAATGGTTGGATGAGGTCGATGAAGATCTTCAAGTGTTTAAGGATATTTGCAATGTACACACCAGTTTATATTTTGGATCTGAAATTGATGAAATCCAATATCAAGAGATGGTGAATAAAAGATCTATCCCTTTAGAAATTACCGCAAGCATTCTCATAAAAAATTTTTCCAGTGGGAGTTAGAGTTCCCCGACGTTTTCTTCGTTAAAGGTGGTTTCGATATTGTTATAGGGAATCCACCTTACGACACAATCCAAGAAAACACATATTTAGTCCAAGTAATTGGTGGCGGAACTGGCAACTTGTTTTCCTATTTTATTTCACGTGCAGTCGACAAAAATACTTATAGAGGTTCACTTGGATATGTTGTCCCACTTTCTTTTGCTTGTGGTAGTCGATATGAAATAACACGATTGAAAATATACAAGAATTACGAAAGATTATACTCAAGTCATTATTCGATAAGACCGGTAAAAATATTCCCTGGCATCGATCAAAGAGTCACGATATTTATTGCCGAGAATAAAAATTATTCTGCAGATTGTGGTGTTTATTCATCAAGATTATGGCGGTTTAACTATGGTGATAAAGAAAAGGTGGTTATGCAACCCCAACTGGGTTACATAGGGAGGATGGATCAAGGCTTACTTCCAAAAACTGCTGGAGAAATAGGCGCGAAAATATATCAACGAATACTCTCACTGCCAAACCAACTAGGTTCACTCGTTTTAGATATTGGAAATTTTGATGCGTATTATCATTCCATTGCGAGATATTGGATAAAGGCCTATGACTTTAAACCTTATTTCTCCAGAGAAGGAGATAATACGGCATCGATGTCCTCAACAATAAGTCGGATGTTCTTCTCTTCAGAATTGGATAAGCTTGTTTTCTTATTGCTGATCAACTCATCACTTTTTTATTATTGGTGGATTGCCAGAGGAGATGAATTTCACGTTCTCTATAGTGAAATTTCCGAATTTCGATTTGGAGACTATGAATATTTTGCCCTAAACAAAGATAAATGCAACGACCTTGTTGATAAGCTCATGCATAGTTATAAAGACAATGCACAAAGAAAAACCGGAATTGCCGGGGGAAAGAAAATTATTTATGATGAGTTTTATCCGCGAAAAAGTATCGATATCATTCACCAAATCGATGATTTTCTGGCTCCATCGTACAAGTTCACAGAGGAGCAATTAGCCTTCATCAAAAATTATGATATTGATTTTAGAACGGACTAAAAGCATGAAACTACAATTAACGAATGGATACAAACCACAATTTACTCAGATTTCTAGAATAATGCAGTATTTGTCTCTGGAGATCGATCGAGACAGAATTCCACCCAAAGAGATTGAAGATAAGTTAGGAATGTCAGAACTCCTGGTAAAGTTTTTATCAAGCACAGCGGTTGCCTTTGGGTTGATGAGACCAAGGTCTTTTACATTAACAAGATTAGGGGAAATAATTTCGAAAAATGACCCCTTTTTCGAATCAATCCAAACTCTATGGATTATTCATTATATTATTTCTAGTAATTCAGATTGGATAGTTTGGTACCGTATGATAAATCAGGTAATACCGATAAACGACACAATCAACTTAGATATTGCAATGTCTTACTTCACTGATTTATCAAGAGATTACACCCAAAAAACCATGCAAGAAGGATTAGCCAAAGAGATAAATGTTGTCTTTTGGGCTTATACTGAATCTGAATTTGCAAAGTTAGGAATTCTTAATACTGCTACAAATGACAAGTATATAAAGGGTGTCCCCAGCGATATACCCTATTTCGCTTTTCTTTTCTGCATCATGCACTATTGTGAGATACACTCGATTAAGGCAACTGCAATCACTAAAGATGAAATTATTAGAAGTGAATATAGCCCTGGTATGGTTTTAAATCTTCCTGAGTCTCAAGTGCGGTTGTTATTGGAAAATATCCACGATTCCGGTTTAGGGCGTCTGGAGCAGTTCGGCGATTTAGACCAAGTGCGCTTTTCACAAGGATTGACTAAAGAAAAAGTATTGCAAAGGATATACGAGGCATAAGATGGGGGTCAATTTATTAGATTATCTCGATTTACTAGGTCAGGAGAAATTCCGCGCCATTATATTACATGCTCCCCCAGCCAAAAGTCCGGAGTTGAGCCAGTACGCAAACAGACTCTTGAGCCACAAAAACGCTGCAAGCCTCGATCTCCTAGCTTTTTTCCAGGAAGATCCCCAACTGGCGTCCAACCTTGATCGTTTTGGGCTGGAGCAATTCAAGGCTTTGCTGGTTGAAAGATCTATGGGAAAAGATTTGTTAATCATCGACCAGATGGATTTTTTGCTGGACACCTGGCGCAAAGAGGAGCGAAGGGCTTTCTACCGCATGGTTAAACAGCAGTGGAATTCTTTCCTCGAAAGCACACGTACTACACTTTTATTCTGCCTGCAGACCTCCTCGGAAATCGAAGACTTAAATATTAACGACACCTACGGCAATAGCCGGGTATTATCCTTTTCAGAATTAAACGAGATTGAATAGGAGCGCTCGAATGACAAAGATACGCGAGATTATTGATATCAGCAGCGGTTACACCAGCTATGTGGATTTAATATTTGAGTACATCTCTCCAGAAAAAAATCAAGACCGCATGAATCGTTACCGACCGATCACCGCCCACCGCCTGGCTTTCGAAAAAATCGCCAATTCGCTCAATCCCAAAGACCGGCGTTTTTACTTTCTTTCCGGCAGTTATGGCACAGGAAAGTCTCACCTTCTTTTGATGCTTACGAATTATTTCGCCACACCTAGCGACCTGCCCGAGATGGAGAGATTCTTTGAACAGTATGCCCAATCGCAGGCAGATGTGTTGCTCAAACCTGGCGAAACGCTTAAGGAGCGCAGCGCTACTTCTTTGAAAGCCGCCCGAAGCGCCGGTCGCTTCCTGGTAGCCTTGTGCAACTTCGATTGGAACCTTGAGTTCGAAGGAGCAGTTTTACGGGCGGTGGAAGAGGCTCTGGCTCGCGAAGAAATAACCTTTCAATTAGACAGTCATTACATGGAAGCGCTGCGCCGACTCTCCGATTGGGAGGAACGTAAAGCGGAAGCCCCATTTTATAATCGCTTCGAAGTTGCTTTGTCCAATCATCCTGGGTGGACGATGAATGGTCTTATCCAAGATTTGAAAGACCGCAAGGAAGCTGCTTTGGATGTCTTTAAATCCTGCTTTAGTGAGACAACTGATAACGATTTTATTTATCATAAGGACAACCTTCAGGACATTCTTGAGGATATCCTAAAAAGTACTGACTTTAAAAAATATTTTAAGGGGATTGTCATCATCTACGATGAGCTTGGTTATGCTCTCGATGATGGTTTAGTCAACCTTAGTCGATTGCATGGTTTTGCTGAATTTTGCGCTAATAGCGGGATGGAACACCTACCGTTAATCTTCATAGGCTCAGGACATAAAGCTTTCCGCAACCATGGACAGGTTGGCGATGCAGTCCATTACAGCACATTGGAAGCGCGCGTCAACGAAATAGCTTTGCAGACTCAGGGCATGGAAGATATTATCTCTGCCATCGTTCATCCATTAAAGGAAAAGGACGGGTGGAAGAATGAAGTCGCGCCTCAGAGCAGCGTATTCACCTGGTTTTCAAGCGAATGTAAGCGCCTGGGTCTGTTCAACTGGCTCCCGGCTCCAAAAATTCGCAATAATATCATCGAGAATATTTATCCAATGCATCCCTTAGCGACCTTTGCTGTGCTCCGTTTAGCCGAAGAGGCTGGTTCAGATAATCGCTCAGTATTCAAATTCTTCTCTCCAGAGTTCGAAACCGGTGAGAGCGGATGGAAAAACGTACAAGAGTATTCATATCCCTGGTATATCGAACATAATGAAATCCAGAAAAATGGCAAGTTGGCTTTATTTACTGCTGATATATTGGTTGATTATTTTCGCGAAAGCCTTACTCCTGACAAAAAGGAGTTAGTAGACCGGATTAAAACATCACTGGTAAATTATGAAGCCACATTACGCTCATTGAATGAATACTTAGAAAAGAACAGCGTCCAAAAGTTATTTGAAGAGACTGATGAATTAATGATGCGCATCTTCAAAGTGATATTAATCCACGAGATCATTAGCAAAGAAGATGCGCGCATACCCAATACTTCACAGAATATCTGCTTTTCCCTTTATGCGGTAAGCGATCTAGAAAAGAAACAGGTCGATTATCGCCTAAACAATCTTTGTGACGCAGGTATATTATTCAATAACCAAGGCATTTACGAGTTAATGCGCAGTGACCGTAAAGACATTCAGCGGTTAATTGACCAATTTAAGGCAAATCCTAATAACCGCCCAAGTAATTTGATGGAAGCCTTCCTGGAACTGAACCCGATTAAAGCGGATGAGAATTTCCTGGAAGCAAAAGACTATAACCTGACCTATAACGAAGATAAACGACTAAAAGTCCTTTTTGCCACCCCAACCATGCTGGAGACCCGACCGGTCATTTCTGGAACGCAGATGGAATATTTCTCTTGGCTCGAGTTGCAACGGAAGGAAATTGGTGTCGGAAAAGATGGATATGAAGGCACAGCCGTCTATATTTTCTGTGAGAACGAGAGCGACATCGAGAATGCGCGCAAGCTTCTCGTTCAAAACATCCGAGAAAGAGTGGTCATTGCAATTCCGAAAAATGCCATTTCAGTATTTGACGCCATTTTCACGCTAAAAGCATTGGATTTTATCAAAAAATCAAAAGACTATGAAACTTTTGGTCCCTTAGAGATGGTGCAGATTAAAGAGATTCGTGAAACTGCTGCGGGTATTTTAGAGGAAGCTAAGAGTGATTATTTCTCCAATAAACAAGTCGAATGGTATGGCGTAAAAGGTAAACACATTCCTGCGCAGGATTCTAAACGTCATGATGTTGCCAACGTCATGATGGAAAAACTCTTTACAAATCGGCGAAACGCTTTTGCGCATAAGGAATTCAACCGCAGCCATGCCCGTATTAGCGGTCAGACGCTTAGTATCTTACGCGAAGCAGGCAATATCCTGCTCGATTTGAGTCAAACAATAAGAATCAATTGGTCATGGCCGCCAAATCGCGGCGGTAATCTATATCTACGGCAATGTTTTGTGGATAATCAGGTATTGAAATTTCTTCATGATGAGGGCGAGATACGTTATTATAAACCCGAAGAAAATATAAATAAATTTAAAGACAAATTACCAGCATACGTTCAAATGTTAGAAAGCTTTGCTGAGATAGAGAATAAAGGGTCATGTTCATTTATGGAATTTATCCGACCTTACTTTGAAGAGTATGGTCAAGGTGAAATTGCTATAACACTAATGTTATTGATGGCTCGCCGGTATTATGGAGATGGGCTAAGGTTCAAACGCGAATTAAATGCGCTGACGGATTTGCGCTTTGAAAGCGTTGAGGACATACTCCAATTAATCAATGGGGAAATACCAAGCGCTGTGATTTTATTTGAACCGGTTAGCAAAGAAGATCGAGACTACTTCACGAAAGTTTATCAAATTTTTACTACAAAAACTGACTCAGCAGATGCTGAGCATAGTATTAGTGATTCGTTTCAGGCAATCAATGGCTGGTGGGATTCTCTGCCAATTATTGCAAAATCTGAAAGTTTTTATCATGCTGACGAAAAGCCATTTTTTGATTGCCTTTGTCAAATTAAAACCAAAGATCCATTCAATTTTATTAAACATGATTTAATTGAAGTGCTTGGTTTGATACCCGGCGAAAAAATCACCGAGAATAAACTATCCATCATTGAGGAGCGCATAAAATCATTTAAAAGTGCTGCTGAAAATATTCCCGAGAATGTAAAAAACGACATCCTTGAATTGGTTATGAATGTCTTCGAAGCTACTAGCGCGCTCGATATTGATATCCAAGATGCCATCCGCAAATGGCATAACGATGAATTAAACAGCGCGCAGAAAGATCCACATAGCCCTTTCCATAATAATGATAGCAAACCATTGATCTTAAAAGCTAGAAACCTAAGTAATATACGCGAGTTGCTCTTCTATACATTGCCAGAAGCCTATGGCTTTAATCCCGTCGAAAACTGGAGCGCCGATCTTAAAAAAGATTATGTCAACAAGATCGCGCGAGGGAAAAAGCATATCGAGGAAAATTCGCCTCATATCTCTGAACTGAAACTTTACATGGATAATATCCAAAAACAACAAGACAATCAGGTCATTTATCAAGGTGAATTAAAATTACACGGAGCTACGGAAGATGGGGAAGGAGTAATCTATTATACAGATGATAGTTCTGACCCCTCTCGCGAAAGCAGTAATCGTCAGCGATTAATCCCCGGGCAAGAGTTGATCATAAAAGATAATCGAACCGTAAAATTGGTAGTTTCTGACCAAAAAGGCAATTATGGTGTTATAAAAACGATCAATGCATTCAACGATCTAGATAAATATAAAATTAAGCGCCCTAAGATGACCATGGATGACGAGTCTGTGAATTTCATTTTCCCTAAAGACAAGACAGCAACTCAGATAACCTTATCATCGTTATTCAACGAACTAATAAAGACTAATTGGCTTAATGCGGATGATTTAGAGAAATTGATACAAAGTATTTTTGATAAGCTAAGGGAAAAGAAATGATACATATCATCTCTGATTTCAATAAACTTGTCAAAGATTCAAATGAATTTGTAGTATCCAAAATTGGGGATTATATTCCTTCTTATGCTGAAATCCTTAATCGCTTTGAGAACAAACAAGACATAATAATATATGTGCAATTGCGACCAGTCATGTATTGGTTCGAGCAGATGGCAGAACGGTATCCAGAAGGAACCTTCACCTTTGAAAACATCGATGCGCGCACTCGATTACAGCAGCTTTGGAATATTGAGATTCCAGCTTCCGTATCTCCACAAGAAATCGTTCAATCCGATCTTCTAGATTTAGAATTATTCCCAGATGCAGGTGATCGCTTTGAGGACTACATTCTGGAAATATTCTATGACCCAATCTATAAAGCTCGAGAATTTCCATTTAACAACTTGGTTTGTCTGATCGATGCTTTTGACGAGCAGAAATGGAAAAGAAACGAGCGTCTTCCCCTGATCTATAGAACCTATTTAAACCGTCTTGAACAATGGAAAACGAACGCCAAAAACCAAGAACAAAAGCGATTGATCTCGCTTATTGACAGCGAGCCCTGTTCAATTAAGATCGAATTGATGAAATATAAAGCGCTTCAATTCTACAAGGATTTGGGATATAAATTGCTGGGCAAAGAATACTCATTTTATAATCAACTCAAATGCAACTTACATGACCTCCCCATCAACGAAAATGAAATACCTGAAGTGATAACTCAAATCACTTATATTTTGAATGACATAGATAATCCTACAAGTAGGGATGAAGTGATTGTATTGATCAACAGTGTAAGCGGTTATTTGATGATCGAGTATGAAGAAATTGAAAGACTATTATCCGAATCGTCTCAGTTAATATCTGAAGAAATCATTCAAGCGCTCAAACAAAAATTTATATCCCTTGAGAATCGCATAGGAAAAAGGATCGCCAAATTAGCAGATTTGATCCAACCAGAAATACCAGCGTTTCCATCTAAAGATTATGATATCGATTCAATGTTAGCTTGGGCAACAGAAAGTTATCTCCCTTACCAAGCTTGGTGCGATAAAAATAATAAGGTTGATCCTAAAATTTATGAAATGGCGGATGTTTTTGCAACCTGGTTCATGGACAACTGGCATGAAATCCATGCAAACTCAAAACGGATGGTATTCAATATCCTATCAAACCATGCCAAACAACTTAATCAGAATGGTAGTAAAAATTTGATCTTAGTCATTGATAACCTGGCTTGGATGTATGTTCCTAAAGTAAAAGACTTATTCCAGGAAAATGGTTACTTTTTAACTTCTATGGAGCCATATTTATCCATGGTTCCAAGCGAAACCGAGATCTCCAAAAAATGTTTGCTATCAGGTTCGCCTACCTACTCAGAAATCGATGATAAATCTTATTCATCCATTATCGAGAAAGGTTGGGTACCGTACTTCAATCAGGCTGATTTCCAGTATTTGAGTGATATTGGAAAACTAAAAAACCTAAAGAATTTGGATGCGCAAGTTTATGTGGTTAATTACCTTGCCATTGACATTGCTCTTCACGCTTCTTCAAACCAACTTGGTCTACCCCATGCACAGCAGGTACCTAATATTCTTAAAGATTTTGTAGATACTGTAATCGAGTTTATCAAGAAACATGATCTGAAGGATAAGATCAAAATCCATATTGTCTCTGATCATGGCTCTATCCGTATTCCGAAGGATGTATTTAACGGTCTTAACTTTGAAAACTTTAAGAACAGTGATTTCCAAAATGTTTCGCATCGTTATGTTGAAGTATCCAACAACCTTTATGGAAAACTATCCGATAACTTGAAAGTGGACTGCTTTTTTATTCCCTCCAACGAATTTGGAAATCCTAATCACTTTTTATGCGCACGAAAAGCGAATCGTTTTCTTTATACCGATAATACATTTTATGTTCATAGTGGGTTATCTCCTGAGGAAATGGTCGTACCCCATCTAGTTTTTGAAGCTGCTTTAACACCCGTTAAAGAACTAACTATATTGATCACGAACAATCAATTCCGTTACCGAATAGAAACAGTTGAACTTGAAATAGGTAATCCAAATCAATATCCAGTAGAAGATATTAATATTTCAACATTGAATTCAAATTTCGATATGGAACAGCAAAGAATTGAGTGGTTGAATAGAAATAAGAATATTAAAATAATGTTGAAAGGATTATTCAAGCAAAGCCGTAATCAGGAAGAGAGAAAAACTCTTTCATTCTTGATAAATTATTCCTGCCATGGCGAACAATATTCCCAAACCGAAAAATTACCCATAGAGATGAAATCCATGGTTGAATTAAAAGATACTTCTATGTTTGAAGATTTAGATTAGGAGACAGGATGGAAAGTTTTGAGAAAAAAGCTTCGGAAGTATTTGGCGAGATAGTAATCAACAAATACCTTGTCCATAATGCCGGTATTGGCAGTCGCGCCATACCAACCTATGTTAGGGAATGGATCATATCCCATTACGTTTTAAACGAATTAGAATTAACCGAAGAAGCTCGCCATAAAATCGCCCGCTTTGTGCAAAAATTTGTGCCCGATAAAGGTGAAAAAGAAAGCATCAAGAATAAGCTCTTCGAACAAATCGAAGTCGAAATCCTAGATAACTATGCGGTATATGTAAATCTTGCCAAGGGAGATCGGTATTTACAGATTCCATTCTTAGATGAGAGCACTGCTTTTGTAAAACCAACCATTGTCCAAGAAAATGAAATGCTGCTTAGCAGTGGGCTATGGGGAGTTGGAACACTTTATTATATTCCCCCATCCGAAGATAATAAAAAAGGTCAGGTTTGGATGCATGAATTTCGACCTTTTCAATTGGCGAATATTGATATTGAGTACTTTAGCGAAAGCCGGAGAGAATTCACAACGCAAGAATGGATCAATCTATTGGTTTCTTCAATGGGTTTCAACCACGAATTATATTCCGAACGCCAAAAAATATTATTGCTCTCTCGACTTATTCCAATCGTAGAACCGAGATATAACTTAGTAGAATTAGCCCCCAAAGGAACTGGAAAATCCTTTGTATTTGAGAACATGTCTCGTTATGTGTCAGTGCGCTCCGGTTCAATTACGCCAGCCGTGCTTTTCTACAATGATTCACGCAAAACCCCCGGATTGATCACCCGCTATGATTGCGTCGTTCTTGATGAGGCTCAAAAAGTACGCGCTGATACATCTGGTGAATTAACCGCTTTATTAAAATCATATTTAGAGTCTGGGCGTTTTGGTCGAGGTAGTGCAAATGCGATCACTGCTGAAGCGGGTCTTGTCATGCTTGCAAATATCGATTTAGATAATAAGAGACGCCCACTTTATGAAGAGATCGGTTTGTTTAGAGCATTTCCAAATTTCTTAAGAGAGACTGCTTTTATTGATCGTTTCTCAGGTTTGCTGCCTGGTTGGGATTTGCCCCGAATTTCAAAAAAATCTCCCTCAAGAACAATTGGTTTCAAAGGCGACATCTTTGGTGAGATATTGCACAACCTACGTTTTGATATAAGTTATCGAGACTTCGTAAAAGTAAATATGGAATTATTGAATTGCGAAGACATGCGCGATAGTCGCGGGATTGAATCCGGAGCAACTGGATTATTGAAAATCATATTTCCGAACAAAGAACCATACGAAGAAGAGTTTTATAGATATTGCGTTAATCCTGCCCTAGAAATGCGGCAACGGATTAGAGATGAACTATGCAAACTCGATCGTGAATATACACCCATTACAATGAAATCGGTATATCCAGATAGCTTTCAACAAACTCACCATTTGCCAGTATTTGTAGATCAAGAGAAAGTTGCCAACTTTGATCCTTCGAAGAAAATTGAACTTGATGATAGAGAAATCAAATATGATGAAAATGGCAACACGATTTTCCCCGATGAAGAAGAAAAATTGGAAAAGATAAATATAAGTTTCGATTTGAGAGAACTTAATGAAAGAATCGAACAAATTGAGCTTTCTCTCAGAGCCTTAGTCCATCGTATTATTGGAGATAATCCAGACAATATCCCTCCCCATATCATAAAAAGAATTGATGATCGTATTCAACATACAATAAACAAAAATCCTATTCCAGATACTGATCATTACCAAACAATCCAAGGGAAACTAGAATTCATGGATCTTCGTGAATTAGAAGATACAATTGTTAGCAAATCCTTATGGCAAGTATTTGAACCAATCTTTGTAAATAAAAATTCATTAGGGGTGAAATTCAGTCAATTAGCTGAATTACGCAATTGCATTCGGCATAGTCGAACCTTGAATGAAGTCACAAAAAAAGAAGGTGAAGCAGCGATCATTTGGTTTGAGCAAATCTTGCAAAATTAATATAGTAAAATAAGTTTCCTTATTATACAAATCAAGATTCTCTTTCGTGAATATTAAAGAGTATCAACCCACCCAATTCTCAACCAGTAGAGAGGTTATGACTAGATCAAAAGTTGCGATCCTTAGATTAGAGGCTACTACAAACCAAGCATGTATTGCATTTTTCCTGAAAAGAAGATAATCCAAAATTTCCGGTTTTATTATTTCATAAAAATTTTCAATTTTAAGCGAGAGTTATGTTATGATGGTAGTCAAATAAATTTAAGTGCTGAACTCCTAAAAGAATTATATGATCCTTTATTAGACGTAGAAGAACAAATCAGAATATTGGAACATCGGGAATTAGTTAAAAAAACAATAACTAATCTAAAAGAATAACTTGAGAAACCTAATTAATATTAAATCGGGTGATGTAAGATTTGCATTCAGGAAAAGTATCTACCACCCCATTTATAGAAAAGGAAAGATATTAAATGCCGAATAAAATTGATAGCAACAAAATATTCATTAATAAAGCATTTGAATGGTGGTATCGAGTGCCTGATTATCAGCGTCCTTATGTTTGGGGTACCGATCAGGTTACCGATTTGCTGGATGATGTAACTGAATGGATGTATTCCAGACCAGAAAGTGAATATTTCCTGGGTTCAATTGTACTGCAAGAGCGAAACGACAATGGCATCACCGAATATGATCTACTTGATGGTCAACAGCGAATGACTACCTGTTTGATGATCTATGCAGTTGGTCGTGATTTGGCTAGCGATAATCGTCTCAAAGAACACTGTCGTGAGTCAGTCTTCCAGCAAGAAGACCCGTTTAGAGGCATCCCAGAACGTCTTAGGATTGTTTACGATATTCGTGATGATGTTCGACAATTTATCAACGAATACATCAAGAAACCAGGTGGCATAAATAATGAAGAAGGGCTGTATGGGCTTCAGAAAGCGTCAGATTTATCCGTCCGTAACATGGCTAATGCCGTCCTTCAGATACGATCTTTTTTCACCCAGGAAGGTGCTCCCAGCGTAGAAGATTTCTTTAAATTCTTTGGCAACAAAGTACTAATGGTTTATGTCTCCTCTCCTGATCTAGATGACGCCTTCCGAATGTTTACAGTCCTGAACGACCGAGGAATGAAGCTGAGAGGCAGCGATATACTCAAGACCTTGAACCTCCGATCTCTCAGAGAAGATAACATTGATCCTGAAGAACAGCGAAGATGGGCAAAGCGCTGGGAAGAAATTGAGGGCGATCTCGGAGATGACTTTGATGTTTTCCTTTCACAATTACGAGCTGTTCTAGTCAAAGACAAAGCACGCCTAAGTTTATTGCAGGAGTTTGAGGAAAACATATATTCACCCAGAGTATTTAATCGAACAACAAAAACCTATCACGACCGTGAACCATTGCTGCGGATGTGTCTGAACACCTTTGAATTTGTTAACCATTATTATAAGCATTATCAAAAGTTGATTTTGGGTGATAAT
>Ga0172371_10008077_pt1 | contig 14797 bp, 13 predicted proteins | sample Lak12m_FD_114543 | JGI IMG/M metagenome (GOLD analysis project Ga0172371, IMG submission 114543) | Freshwater microbial communities from Kabuno Bay, South-Kivu, Congo - kab_022012_12m | ecosystem: Environmental > Aquatic > Freshwater > Lake | place: Democratic Republic of the Congo: South-Kivu... | reverse complement strand
GCCATCCTTCGCCATGGAGACACCGTAACCCCTTCCACAAAAAACGATTATTCTGAAAGACTCGCAGGCGAACGTTCCAGGCCGCCCCCACCAAAACGCAGACACACCACAACACACCGCGGCCCACGGCGAGACCCTTAGCTAAATTTAACCCAGAAAAAAACCACATTCTTCCACACAGCCGCCACCCAACCCGCACAACAGCGAACAGACGGCGGACGCAAACCGAAGGCATCCGCCGCCCAAGAAACCCCGGAAACCCCCGGAACACAAAACAAAGAAACCCATGACCACCACCACTACACCCTCCTCCCCCCCCACGCGCACACAGAGAGACTAACCAACCACACCCAGCCTGTGAAGCTCCTCACGCAGCACATCCACCGTCCTCCTAAACCGCGTCTGACGCTCCACATACTCGTCCCCACTGATCTGCCCAGCCCTAAACTGACCGTCAAGCCCAGCCAACGCCGCATCGATCTCACCAAGCCTCCCCTTCAACATCTCACCGTAGTCAGCAGGCCTACCGGCCTCCCCCGTCGGCGCAACATCCGCCTCCACCACGCCGTCATGTATCCTCAGTATCCTGTCAGCCATCCTCGCCATCCTGGGGTCATGGGTCACCATCACAACAGTCTTCCCCAAGTCCCTGTTCACCTTCCGCAGATACTCCACGACGATGGTCGCGTTCTCCGTGTCCAGCTCACCCGTCGGCTCATCAGCAAGCACCAGAGGAGGATCATTCGCCAGAGCCGCCGCCAAGGCGATCCTCTGCTGCTCGCCCCCGCTCAGCTCCCCCGGCTTGTGGTCCAGCCTAATCCTGAGCCCAACGACGTCTATGAGCTCCTCAACCCGTTTCCTCCTCTCAGAGGCGGGAACCCCGAGGGCGGCCATGGGCAACTCCACGTTCTCACCCGCGGTCAGCGTCGGAATCAGGTTCATGTTCTGGAAAACGTGGCCCACAGTCTCGCGCCTGAAACCCACAAGCTGAGCCGGCGAAAGGTTAGTCAGATCGGTGTCGAAGACCTTGACGCTCCCAGCCGTGGCCCTGTCCAAGCCGCCGACGATGTTGAGCAGAGTACTCTTACCCGACCCAGAGGGGCCGATGAGCGCCACGATCTCGCCCTTCCGGACGTTCATGTTTAGGCCCCTCAAGGCCTGGACCTCTATCTCACCCAGCCTATAGATCTTTATCAGATCCCTAACGATGACAGCGTTCCTTATGCTCATGTTCATTCCTCCCGTTTCAAGTTCGGCGAGTCACTGATCCTCCTCACCGCCAATATGATCGGCAGAAGGGTAGCCAGAAGTACCAGCCCAACGATCACCAGTAGGTTAACCTGCGCCGAGAAGGGGAAAACCATCCTCCTCTCAATGCCCGCGGACAGCACCTGGTTGAATAACTCGGTCTGACCCCTAAGGGACACCAAGCCGACTGAGACGCCCAGCAGGATGGCCAGCAGCTCCATGCCCACGTGCTCGAAGACGAGGCTCATACCCAGCTGACCCGGGCTATAGCCCCTGATGGCCATGATTGTCAACTCCTTGCCCCTGCTCCTTATGACGGTGGACACTATCAGAGCGACGCCCAGGCTGGCCACAAGCCCCGCGAAATAGGATCCTAGCTCCTCGACCCTCCGCGGCCCAGCCAGATATATATTGTTGAGAGACTTTTCAACTTGGAGAGCCGTCAAGTCCACCCTCTCCACGTCCGTGCTCAGGTCTTCAACGCGCTCCTTGAAGGCCTGAAGGTCCACAGCGTCGTCTAGGTTGACGAGGATTCTCCGCGTGTCGATGAACTTCTCCTTCACGTTCTTCAGGAAACCCTCGTTCACATATACGGTCGGGTTCTGTACCGACCAGTACTCCCCAGCCTCCCTCCCGTAGAGCCCCACGACCTTGATCGGGTAGAGCTTTGACTGTATCTTCACCAGGAACGTGTTGTTCACCGTGATCCCCAGCTTCTCGGCTGCGCCCCTCTCCATGATCCCGAAGTTGTCGCCCTCATCCATGGCGTTGAAGACCTGGCTACTCTCAACCCAGCCCTCGTCCACGTAGGCCGTGTCTTTCCACTCCAGAGGCTTAATAGCTCTAATGGGCACTTTACCTAGGCTGCTGTCCGGGGAGAAGTGAGTCTCCTTGGTCACCGCCAGGACTCCATCCATCTGGCCTATCCTCTCCGCAAGCCCATCAGCGTCCTGACCCTCGAAGAGCCAAACAGACGCGTCGGCTCCCACCGTGTAACGCACGGCCTGCTCCATGAAGTCCGAGGTGCTCGCAACGTTACCTATCACGCCCACACTGTACCCCATGATCAACGCTATCATGAACGTGGAGGCAGCCACCCTCTTCAGGTTCCTCCCACTGCTAAGGGCGGAGAACTTGGCAGCGTCTCCAGTCAAAAGCGAAGCCAGTTTCCCCAGAGACAGCTGGAAGCCTGGGACATACTGTATGAAGAGCTTGATGAAGCCCCAGAAGAGCAGGATCGAGGCGACGTAACCTAGAAGGTAATCGGTTCCCCACCATGTGCTGTAGAGCAGCGTCACGATCAGGTTGCTGGTCGTCGGCCTGAACTGCTCCACGGTGAAGCCGGCCGCAAGCATAGCCATCTTGTAGGCGCCCAAAAGGAAAGCGAGGAGAGGGATCTGCCAGTCTCCCAGGGTCTCCTCCTCTGTCTGGTGCTCTCTGAGGGCGTCAACTATGCTTATCTCCGTGGCCTTCTTTGTGGGCATGTACAGCGCAAAGATGGTTAACGCGGTGCTGAACAGCAGGGTTGCTCCCACAGTCAACGCGCTGATGGATCTGAGAAGCTCTATGATCGACATTCCCGGTATTACGAGCATGAGTATGAAGGCTCCGGCCAACACTCCGACTATCGCCGACATGACGCTGACCATCAAGCCCTCGAAGACTAGAATGTAAATTACCTGCCTACTAGTCAATCCCCTTGTCAGCAGAAGACCGATCTCTCTTTTCCTGAGACTATACACGACTTCGCTAACCGTCATCCCCAGGTACCATGCGCAGAAGAATACGGGCAGAGCCACCAGCATGGTGCTGGTCTTCATCTGGCTGCTCATGGAGGAGATGGTGTCCAGAAGCTCCCCGAGGTAGCTTCTCGGCACGTAGAAGTAGCTAGCCCCCTCCGTGTTTATTTCCTCAAAAATCATCTGGATCCTGTTAACAGACCCCTTCACATCCCAGGGGTTGATGAGGTTCTCCCTCTCCAGGACAATGAGAGCCTCCGTAGTCTGGTCACCGGTGGGTCTCCTCTGCTCGGCGAATACCTTCCATAGTAACTCTATGAACGTGTTTTCGCTCACAAGGATCATGTTATAGCTTGGACGCCTGCTCAACCCCTCTCTGCCCTGTATGATATCTCTTAGGTAGATGTTGTACCTGCCCGTGCCTATCTGGAACGCCTTATCGTTCAAATTGACGGCCCCCGCTATAGTATAATTATAGCGGCGCATCTCGAACCCGGGGGGGTTGTACGGCAGGTAGGTTTCAAACACTATGTTTAGCGTCTGACCAGCCAGTATGTCAGATGCGTTAGCTGAACTAGCGTCCACATATACTACGCCATCATCGAAGACTTGCACACCCGAGACTCCATCATAGAGGGACGAGTCTTCCGGAAGAGCCAGGATCACGGTCCTTACGGTTCCGTTGATGGACTTTGACTCCAACTCGGCGCTGAACCGAATAAAGTGATCTGAGCTTTTCACTCCCTCAACGCTACCGAATATGTCGTCTATCTCCCAGTAGTGGGTCTTGGTGACGTTCTTGTCGGGAGCGCTGGAAATTATATCCACGTACGCCGACTGGAGAGTGTTATCCAGTATGGCTACGCCGATGGCGTCGGCTCCCTGTAGAATTCCTGAGAAGAGGGTCGCAGCCAGAGCTACGCTGAGGAACAGCGACAGGAATAGCTCCTTCCCACGAATTATACGCTTGACGGCGTACCGGAACATCCCTATGACTCAAGGGTAACATCCTTAAAAATTGTGCTAAAGGCCTGCAGCCCCTCCCCGTTTAAGCCCACATATGCAAATTTCTACGCAGTTTTAAGCTAACATTTATAACGCCTAGTCTGTTCTCAACTGCAGTGATTCAATGTTTCAGTTGCTGGGGCAGTTAGGGCAGCCTGAGAACGAGATACAGATGATAATACAGACGCTGTTCAGTTTCGCATTCATTATCTATCTATTCTACGCTCAGCGCATCCAAGCCATGACCATGCTTCGCCAGATCGAGGTGACCCTCCGCAAGATCAAGGGCCTCCGGGACGATGGAAAGGAGGCATCCATCAAGACGATAAAGGAGATCGGTAAACCTGAGAGGGACCCGGCACCGATGGTGGAGCGGTTCATGGAGCACTTCATGATAGAGCCAGTGAGCATGGATCCGGCTGGCGTCATCAATAAACTCGGGAAGATACTCAACGTGCGGGAGTTCACCTTCGAGAAGGAAGTGGAGGTGATGGCCCCCAGCGCCACCGAGTCGGAGCGTAATAACATTGAGAACCTCCTCGAGGCCTCTCTTGCTCTGAACATCTTCTACAAGGTCATCAGGCACTACTATCTACTAGGCAAGAAGACCATGAACATCTACATAATCATGCAGATCCACATGATCCTCCCCATGATAATACAGCAGATAGAGGCCTACAGCTCAGCACTGCAGGCCTTTCAGGAAGGCATGCCTATAGGGGACAGCGTGGGCGCCATCGTGGCGGCCAAGCTGATCAACAGCTCCCCTACCCGCGAGGTGGCTAAGGAGATGGTAGCCGCCGAGATAGAGTATGAGGGAAGACACGTAGTAGTTACAAAGGCTAAGGGTCCAGGCGGCAGCGTGGGGATGCCAGGCGACGCAGTCACCAACCTCCTAAACGAGTACAAGGGTAAAGTCACCATGCTCATCACAGTGGACGCTGCGGGGATGCTTGAGGGCGAGCAGGTGGGTGAGATCGCTGAGGGCGTAGGCGCCGCCATAGGTGGACCAGGCGTCGAGAAGTACAAGATGGAGCTCATATCCACAGAGCACAACGTGCCCATGTACGCCGTCGCTATCAAGGAAGGAATGGAGCATGTGGTAGCACCCCTTGTTCAGCCTCTCTTCGAGGCCACAGACAAGGCAGTGGCATCCGTCAAGGGCCTCATCCTCGACTACAGCAAGGAAGGAGACACCATAGTGGTGGCGGGTATAGGTAACACGGTGGGGGTGGGTCAATGAAGCGGATGAGCGATACTACACCGATCGCAGGAGGAGCCTCCCAGAACTGGGTGACCCTGGCTGCCATGATCGTTGTGGGTGCACTGGCCCTAGTAAGCCTCTACATGGGTTTCAGGGCCTACGGTGACAATGAGATTGAGACCGCGTTCATGTACTTGCTGGTTGGCGCGAGCGGCTTCATAGCCATAGGATACAGCTTCTTCAGGGCAAAACCTACAGCCAAGGAGTCTCTGGAACCTAAGAAGTCCGATGTAATCACAACCTTGGAGTGCCCCCAGTGTAACCTCAAGCGGGTGAGAAGCTTCCAGCGAGGCGACTACATCTTCAAACGCGACGAGCCATGCAGTCGATGCGAAGGACAGATGGTGATCACCGCGATTCACACCCGTAAAGAGGAGAAGAAGTAGCTAAGCTGTCGTGACCTCGCAGCCGTCCCCCGTTAATATGACGGTGTGCTCGGCCTGAGCCACCTTAGCCCTCGTTTTTTCGAGAAGCTGAGGGTAACTCATTATACACTTAGAGCCCAGGAGCTCCCTGAACGCCGCGTCCGCTGTCGATCCCTGGAACCTCCTCATGATCCACCTTGATGCGAAGGGCAGCGTCCTGTGCTGCTCCTGGATGTACTTCAGCATCTTCTTTGCCTCACTGTCCAAGCTTCTCTTCTTGATGAACCTGTAGATGTTACTCGGGGGGCCGTCCGTTACGAGGCCTTCAGCTGTAAGAGGGACTGCGAAGGGCTCCACGGCGTAGACTTCCCCTTCCTCCAAGATGTGGTGATCCTGGCAAGATACGTTTGGGATGCTTTCGCCAGCGTGGACCACATATCTAGCCAACTTGTGGCCCGTCAGGTTTCTTATCGGCTTGGCTCCATGGTTCTTTATGGCCTGCTCTATTACCGCTCCTACGTCGCTGGCCCTGATCCCGGGCCTTAAGGTGTTTATCGCGGCGTATAGGCCGGCCTTCGCCGCGTCCACGAGGTACATGAGCCCCGGGTCGAAGCAGGTGGTTATCGCCGTGTCTGCTATAAAGCCGTCCACGTGGACTCCCACGTCTAGTTTCACTAGGGAGCGTTCAGGTACGATCAAGGTGTCGCCTATTGGCGAGCAGTAGTGTGCGGCCACGTGATCGATGTCCACGTTTGTTGGGAAAGCGGGTTTGCCTCCCAGTTCATGTGTTAGGTCTTGAGCCCTATCGCAGATGTCTATTATCTTTACGCCTGGTCTGATCTCCTTGACCACCGTGTCGCGGACCTTTGCGGCTATCTTTCCTGCTTCACGTAGCGCTTCATCGGGCTCCATGCTATCTATCATTCATGAGCCTGCACATGAAAAAGGGTTGCCCTGTCACTGGGGGCTCTTGACCACTAGGATGGGTTTTGTGCAGGACTCTACTACGTGGCGGCTTGTGCTTCCCAGTATCCAGCCTGTTATCCCTCCGAGGCCGCGGCTTCCTATGACTATGAGGTCGACGTTCTCTTTTTCGGCTTCTTCAACGATGATGTTGGATGGTCTTCCCTCTAGAAGCTGTGTTATTACCTTTATGTCAGGGAACGCCTCCTTGATGTCCTCCTCGGCTTCTTTGAGGCTTTTGGCGTAGATGTTCTTCATCTTATCTTGGTAGTCGCTCATGTCTTGGGCAGCGGTGATGGGGGCCGCACCGAATCCCTCGTCGGGGAACACGGGCATCATGACCCTGGGTACGACTGACAGTATACTTAGCTCCGCTTTCCAATGGTTGGCTATGCTGACGGCGTGGTCTAGGGCGTTCCTGCTGGGCTCTGAGCCGTCGAAGGCTACTAGTATCTTCTTGTACATTGTCTACCAGTTAAATAGAGGGTTTTGGCGAATATAAATATCATATACTGGGGCGAGGGGAGGCTGTCACCTGTTACCCAGGGTCTGCAGGTGCTTCAGTGGGCCGTACCTTGTCTCTATGTTGGTCCACTCGGCTTCATCGTAGAAGCTGCACAGTTCTCTTCCGTATTGTTTGGCTACCTCTAGGCAGAACCTAGCCGACTGCTCTATGTCCGTAGGGTGGTTTGCGCCTGTGCCGCAGCCCGGGACGGGGACCTCCGTGGTGATGGCTACGCCTACGACTGGTTTGTCTGTGGCCGTGGTGGGCTGCATCAGGCTGTTGATGTGGTACAGGTCGTTGCCGTAGGGTGTTATGTCCTGGGTGGTTATGGGGCATACTTTGGGTGGCTGCCCTGTCACGGTCTCCATTATGTCCAGGAGGCTGTCGCTGACGCGTAGGAGCCAGCCCTCTTTGGCTGTGGGGGTTATGGCGAAGCCCATCCAGTTGGCGACCCTGTTGCCTTTGGTGGTGTCTACGCTGAGGATGGCGTCCATCTCCGGGTCTATCTCGTGTCTGTTCATGGTGGCTGTGTCCACTGGGCTTCCCATGAAGGGGACGGGTTTGTGGGGCTGTGTTGGGGCATCTGGGCATATATGTGTGGCTACTATGATGTCGCCTGTGAGCCTATCGCCTTTGGTCTGCATATCAGCCAGCTTCAGGGCCACTGATAGGGCTGTGATGGCTCCGTCTGCGTCTGAGACTAGCCCGATCTGTTCAGGTCGGGCTCCGATGCCTCCGAGTCTGCCTATTATACCGAGGGTTGGGGCTTTCCCTCCCGCCGTCTTTCCCTGTGTGCCCGGTATCTTTATCTTGATGGCGTCTGTTCCGCCTTTCTCTCCTCTTATTTTCTTGACTTGGATGTCCTTTATGCCTCTGGCTTTGAGGTACTCGGCTACTTCTCTGCCTGTGACCTTGGCGCTGTCCAGGAGTTCCATGACCTCGATGACTTGTTTGAGCATGGGTATGTTTGGGCGTGTTGTGGTTAAAAGCTCATCTTTCAGCGTCTGGTTACAGTATTTTTAAGGGGTTTTGTGGGCCGTGGTCTCATGTGGATGTTGTTTACTCGGCTGATGAGGAGCGTGAGCTTCGTGAGAGGATCAGGGGGTTTGTCGATGAGGAGAGGAGGGTTAGGAATGAGAGGCACCGGCTTGAGGCTCGGCTGAGGGCGCTTGTGATGGCGCGGTACATGGAGCTCTATAGGAGGTTCGGGGGTTTGGAGGAGGGGCGTTAGTGGTAGGGCGTTTTTCGGTGGCCAGGGTCTACCCTTTTTAGTTTGTTGTATGTGTCTTGTCGTTTGTGTATGGGTGGGGGGAGGGGGGTGTAGTCGTCGCCGTCACGTTTTCCCGTTTTTAGGCTTGTTTTCTGGTTCGGTGGCTTTTTAGGGGTTTTTAGGCGACGACTGTCGAGGGTGTGTAGTTGTCGTCACGTTTTGCGGCCGGCGGCTGGGTGTTCACGTTTTTCGGTTTTGGGTCTCGTTTCGGTGAATTTTAGTTAATCATCTATCGTAGGGGTGCGCATGCGCCTCTAGGGGTTGGCGGCCCTGACTATGAGGCTGAAGCGGCCGTAGTCGTAGCGGCGGACCTTGATGCCAGCGGCCAGGCCCTCCTTGTAGGGGCCAGCGTTCCCGGTCCTGATGTTCTTCGCCGCCTCGTAGCACTCCCTGATGAGGTGCTTCTCCATCTTTGGCTCGTTGTGGCTGGGCATCACCCACTCGAAGGCCGGCATCAGGTCAGTCATCTTCCTAAAGCTGCCTATGAACTGGTCCAGGCTGGTGGTGGGGCTGTATATGTAGATGGGGGCCGGGTAGAGGGTGTCGCCTGTCCAGAACAGCTTGTTGGCGCGGTCCAGGATGCAGACGCTGTCCGGGCTGTGGCCCGGCGTGTGGATGATCTCCAGGGTCCTGCCGCCCAGCTCCAGGCTGTCGCCTTCCCTAAGCCACCGGGTCACCTCGAAGGGGCGGATGCTCCACTTGTCAGGGTCGAAGTAGTCCGGGAGGGGCTTCCACACCATGTCGCCGTCCAGGTAGTGGCCCATCTGCTCCCTGGTCCGGCCCTTGGCCGCGTTCTCCCTGCTGAACTGGGTGTCCAGGACGGTCACATCCCTGAACTGGTGGTCGCCTCCTATGTGGTCGCCGTGGGTGTGGGTGTTTAGCACGGTGACTGGCAGCTCTGTGAGCCTGTCCACGACTGCCTTGATGTCGCCGATGCCGTTGCCTGTATCGATGAGGACCGCCTTCTCCTCGCCGAGCACCAGGTAGCTGATGACCTCCTCGAACTGGCCGTCCTCGTAGATGGCGTACACTGTGGAGGTGAGCCTGTAGACCTCGAACCAGGGGTCGGGCTGACCCACCTTCTCGTAGCTGCTCCAGGCCTCTCGGGGCAGCTTCTCGTACCACTTCTTGGGGACTATGATGTCGCTCTGGGTACTGTCTGAGTAAGCCATACCTCTTCTGGTGCCTGGCGTGAGATAAAATAATTGCTGGTAGCTGTCTTAGGCTACTCAGTTGTTGTGGCGCCCTTGAAGCCACTTATCCGATGATCTCCCAGATGCTATACTGCACCCTTTATATGCGGATTTGGGCCTTCATAAGGCATAAAAATCAGTCTCAAATATCTGCCACATTACTCCTTGAGATGATATTGTCAGCTGACCGCTCCCAGTGCACCTGAATGTTACAATGAGGTTATGCCTTTTCTTACCAAATAGGACCGAGTTGGTCAGTGTCTCCATCATTCACCCGTCTCTCAACAGGATGGGGGGCTCGGAAAGAGTTTGCTTAGAAATAATGAGGGTGGTTAAGGACCAAGGCAACAGCGTCCACCTCTATACCATTGACCGTACAAACTGGGTGCTATTGGAGGACAACTGGGCCGTCAAGGCGAGGCCTAACGCAGAGACCTATTTCCAGGAGGGAGTCCTCAGCCCTCTTGACTCTCTGTCCTGGGCCTGGGCCTCCATTACGTACCTATGGCTGCTCCTGAGAGCCCAGATTGAGGAAGGGCTAAGTATAAACAACTACGGCGAGGTGTTCCCGCTCATCAGCGATGTCTCCTACATCCACAGCCGCCCCCTCATCACCGTAGAGGGCGACCCTTACGGGGTGCCAGTGTGGGGTTACACCCGTAAACTCTACGACCGGGTATACACTGAGCTCTCCTCCAACTACCAGGAAGGGACGCTGCTCACGAACTCAAGGTACAACATGGAGTTAGTTAAAGAGCGCCTCATCAGAGACGCGGTGGTGGTCCACCCCTTCATCGAGCCGGTGATCTACCGGGGTGAGCCCAAGACAGGTAACGTGTTAACCGTCTCAAGGATAGCCCCCGGGAAGAACCTCACCTTGATCCCTGAGGTGGCCCAAAGAACGAGAGGGCCGAGGTTCACAGTGGCCGGTAAGACCCAGTCCAACTCTGACAAGGTGCTTTCAGCCCTCCGACTGCAGCCTAGGCTCGAGGTACACACCAATCCCCGCAGAGGGGACCTACTTGACCTGATGAGGCGCTCCAGCGTCTACCTGTCCACCCAGCCCGACGAGGCCTTCGGCATCTCAATCCTAGAGGCCATGAGCGCAGGCTGCGTGCCCGTCGTCCCCCGAAGCGGCGGCCCCTGGATCGACATCCTGGAGCGTAGAGACGGCGAGGTGGGGCTCTCGTACAGCGACCCTGAGGAGGCCGCCGAACGGATAAGGAAGGTACTGGAGGACGAGCGGCTCCGGGAGGCCCTGAGGACAGGGGCGGTGAACAGGTCTCGGAGCTTCACAGTCGAAAGGTTTGAGAGAGACCTCACCGAGGCCCTGAAGGGCGTAGAGCCCCACAGCCCAATGGAAGGCCGCCTCGCGGACTCCTACAGGTACATAAAACACCTAAGGAGCAGGGTTGACGCAGCATATGAGAAGAGCAGAAAGACTGCAAAAGCTAGGCTAAGGCGAGCCGTCAGGCGGGACTATGCTGGTCCGCTCGGGTCACTATGTTGAACCTGCCGTAGTCGAACCTCTTGATGGGGACGCCCCTGTCGGTGCCCTCCCTGTACACGCCGCGGCCCTCAGCGATGTCCACCACGGCCTTGTACACGTCCCTCAGGAGCTTCTTCTCCACCCAGGGCTCGTTGTGGCTTGGCATGAGCTTGTCATACTCGTCGAAGTGGCTCAGCATGTACTCGTAGCTATCGATAAACGTCGGTAGGTCACCGCCGTCTAGATACGTATAGATGCCGCCCGTGTAGAACATGTCGCCAGTGAAGAGTAGCCTGTCCTCCCGGTCCAGGAAGCAGCAGCTGTCTGGGGAGTGGCCGGGCGTATGCATCACCTCCAGGGTCCGCGTCCCCAGGTCGATTACGTCGCCGTCCGTGAACCACCGCGTCGCCTTGAAGGGCGGCACCACGTACTTCTTCGGGTTGAAGCCCGCCGGCAGGGGCTTCCACACCATCCCAGGGTCGACCAGGTGGATCATTTCGCTATTGGGGAGCCCCCTCTGGGCCCTGATGCTCCACGGGTGGTCCAGCATCGCTATCTTGCTGAACCTGTGGTTGTCGGCTATGTGGTCGTTGTGGGAGTGGGTGTTCACCACAGTCACTGGTAGGTCGGTTATCTCCTCGACGCAAGCCCGTATGTTGGCTATGCCGCAGCCTGTGTCGATGAGGGCCGCCTCGTCCCCGCCCAGCAGCAGGGTGCAGAGGGCCTCCTCGTACTGGCCAGGCTCGTAGATGGAGTAGATGCCTTCCTTGACCTTGTACACCTCGAACCAGTCTTGGCTGCAGGGCACACGTTCGAGGGTCGAGTAGACCTTCCGGGGGAGCTTGTCCCACCAGCGGTCACCCATCAACAACTTGCGGTCTTCCGGGGCTGACATTTCAACCATGAAGGTGGATGACGGGGTTATATTGTTATCTGGGCTCTATCCTCTGCCACATTTTTTAAGGATACCTCCATGAATGTCGTTCAGCGAACAGACATCTGTCTTTATGTTCTATAATGTGATTTGGTACCGGGGCCTAACATGAATGAAGCGGCGCTGGAACAGCGGCAGGTCATGGACTATTTCAACGAGACCACCGAGTTCTACGACCGTTCACAACTAGACGACGAGTACAAGTTTCTGAGGTTCTTCTCATTTGAAGAGGAGGTCATCCCCAAGTACCTGGGGGATGTCGGCAGCTGCATGGACATCGGGAGCGGGGCCGGCGTCTTCCTCAACTACGTATCCAGGAGATACGGTGCACACAACGTCGTCGGCGTCGACATCTCAGACGGCATGTTGGTTCAGTCTCTCCTTGATAAACCGTTTCAGGTCGATCTAACTCAGGGCAGCGTCCTTGATCTCCCCATTCGAGAGGGGCAGTTTGTCCTGGTCTTCATGGACGAGGTTCTGCACCACCTCGTATCAAGGAACCGGGCGGCCTCTAAGGAACTAGCCAGACGCGCTCTAAGCAACATAAAGAGGATGGTTCGCCCCGGAGGCGCCTTCATATTGAGAGAGGAATACTACGAGTCCTGGCTGATCCCCACCCTGTCCTCAACCGTGATCATGTTTCTGCTGAGCCTGTTCAACGCTCTCAGGATCAAGCTCCCCCACAAGGAGGCGCACATAGGCCTACTGGTCGCCTTCTACACCAGAGATGAGATACAGGCAATGGTGGAGGAGGTGGGCGGCAGGATACTGGAGGCAAGGGATATGAAGTGGACGAAGACGCTTGGTGAACGAGTCGCTTTGGTGAAGAACATGGGGAAGATGTACTACTTAATCAAGTTCGAAGTGTGACGCTGTCATCGCTGGGTTAACGTTATATCCCCCGCAAGAGAAATCCAATAGATTTCAATGGACTGCGACATCCTCGTCATAGGCGCAGGTGTCCTGGGCCTTAGCTCCGCCTACCACATGAAGCTTAGGGACTCCACAAAGAAGATACTGGTCATAGACAGGTTCAGCGGACCCGGCCAGGGCAACAGCGCCAAGAGCGAGGGCGGATTCCGCAACATATTTACAAGCGAGACCAACTACCTGCTCGCTGACACCAGCATAGACGCCTACAAGGAGATGGAGGAGGGCGGCCACGACATCAAGCTCGAGTTCATAGGCTACCTGTGGCTCTTCAGCGGACGCCAGTACGAGTCCATCAAGCCGGCCATCGACACCATAGTGAAGCGAGGCGACAGCGTCAGAGTCCTCAGCCTCGACGAGCTCAAGGAGGCGGTGCCCTGCCTGGTCACGGGGTTCGGCGGCGACGAAGAGACCGAGCTCCTGGGCCTGGAGGACGTGGCCGTCGGCGTCTTCGGAGCGAAGTGCGGCAGCCTAGACGCGGACGCCCTGACAAGGACGTACGAGGCCGAGTTCCTGAAGTTGGGCGGAGAGATCATGTACAACACGGAGGCCAAGAGGCTGCTCGTCAAGCCCTTCGAGGAACTCGGCATCCCCGGCGAGCCATTCGTCTGGCAGGAGACGGGGATCGTGGGGGCTGAGACCAGCAAGGGGACCATAAACGCCGGGAAGACCGTGGTGGCCAGCGGTGTATGGGCCAGTGGGCTCCTAGACCCCCTCGGCCTGGACAGCTTCATGAGGCCCAAGAAGAGGCAGCTCTTCGCCTTCAAGGACCCCAAGCTCGCGCCTCTATTCGAGGTCAGGGGCCTCAACGAGGAGGGAAGCATACCTTTGACCATCCTTCCTAAGGACAAGGTGCTGTTCAGGAGCGAGCTCAGCGAGGGGAGCATCTGGCTGGGTTGCGCCGACGATCTGGGCCGCAAGTTCGAGCTGGAGGAGGACCCCCAGGCCGAGGAGGACTACTACACAAACAACGTGTACCACATCCTGGTCAAGTACTTCCCCTGCTTTGAGGACGTCCGACCTATGAACATGTGGGCCGGCCAATACGCCATCAACAGCCTCGACGAGACGCCCGTGGTCTACGAGGCCCACGGCCTCTACTACGTGGGGGCGGCCAGCGGCAGCGGCATAATGAAGGCCGACGCACTGGGCAGGATACTGGACGCGCTTGTGGCAGGGGATGAGTACGCGGCGCTCCACGGGGGCCGAAGGTTCAGGGTGAGCGACCTTGGCGTCAGGCACAGGCACGTGGAGCACGAGAAGTTCGTCATCTAGGCCCATTCACCCGCCCACAATCACATGTGTTACGCGTTCTGTCCGCGGGGAAATTATAAGAGGGGGTGTCAGTTGAAGACGCCCAGCGCGTCCGTCTCCCTCGCCTTCACGCCCTTGACGACCCCCTCCACCAGCTTGTACGCCGACCTCAGCCCCCTCCTCTCAGGGTCCCTCGTGGCCGGGTAGCTCGCCATGCCGAAGCCCGCGGCCTTGGGGTTTTCGAACATTATCTCCAGGGCCTCGGATAGCTCCTCGGCGGTGGGCCCGTCCTCCACCGGCAGCCCCGCCCCAGGTATGTCCGAGGGGTCCAGTACGTCCAGGTCCACGTGGACGTACACCAGGTCCGCGACGGTGCTGAGCCTGTCCATCTCCATGTCTATGGCTGGGCTGAGCCTCCGCACGTCGTCCACGGTGATCTGGCTGATGTCGTTCTGGTCTAGGAGGTACTGCTCCCAGGGGTCCGTGTCCCTGACCCCCACCATGGTGACGTACTTCATGGGCAGCGGCGGGTCCAGGCCGCAGGCCCGCCTGATGTGGTGCAGGCAGAGGCCCGTGCTTATGGCGACGGGCATCCCGCCCATCATCCCGCTGAGGCTGGTCTCAGGCGTGTTGAAGTC
>Ga0172371_10008076_pt1 | contig 14799 bp, 19 predicted proteins | sample Lak12m_FD_114543 | JGI IMG/M metagenome (GOLD analysis project Ga0172371, IMG submission 114543) | Freshwater microbial communities from Kabuno Bay, South-Kivu, Congo - kab_022012_12m | ecosystem: Environmental > Aquatic > Freshwater > Lake | place: Democratic Republic of the Congo: South-Kivu... | reverse complement strand
TACTTACCCCCACCCAACTATTGCCTGCCCAGCACAAAGACACAGCCAGAATTATACAGCAAAGAATTACTACACTACCAAACCATTTCTTTTTTCCCATTTTGCCACCTCCTGTCTTAATAGACGCAGCAGATGGCTAAATCTAACGCAAAAAAATAAAAAAAAGGGACACCCTTAAGCTTCGCGCAAAAGGTGTCCCTGTATTGCTTATTCAAATCTTACCAGAAAAGCTCCTTCATCTTGTCATCAGCACGGTTAAGCGCGTATTCTGGTTTCATAACCGACTTATTATACGGAGGAATTAAAAAAGTGACTGTATCAAATATGGCTGTTCCCGCCCGCACAACACTTGTAATCGTACCCTGAACAACCCCTACTGTCACTCCCATGGCAGGATTCTGCTCCTTAGAGACTTTAGCAACTTCAGCAGGAAGTTCGGTCCAGAAAGTCACTCCGTTTATAATTCCCCTATCTAATTTATTTAGCGGGGATTCATTATACGGAATCTTATCAGCGTTAACTACCGGAATCCTCTGAATAGCTCCCATCTCAATATAATCCTCACCCTCAAAATCTGCCTGGGCGTTATTACTTAGCATCAACGAAAGAACAAAAGCCAGGATTAAAACAATCAAGATATTCTTACGCATTTTAGCCCTCCCTTTTGTTAATTATGACCCTTTAGCCTGTTTGCCTGCTCTATCAGCCTCACCTTAAGAGCGCCAGGCGAATCTATATTATCCCCTGAAATCCCGGAGTCCATGGCAAAATCAATTAAACCACGAAGTATTTCATTGTAGGATAACTTATGCCCTGTTGAAAAAAGGGCATCTTTACCCATTTTATCCAGAAAATCTATCTCTTCACGGCCAAGCATTGTTATAACCCTATGCGCCGTAATCTGTTTTTCAAGTTTTGTCATATTGTACACCTCCTCCCTGGAAAAGTCAAGTTAAAACTTAACTCCTTAAGCCGGCATCCCTAGATATAACCTTATGGCCTGCAAGAAATTAAGATGTTTTTTATGATTTCTTCTATACCTTCTTGTTGTCCTACGGCTTATCCTTTTCATCTTTTAACCCTCCTTTCCTCCAGGAAGCCCCGCTTTATATGCGGGGCACCCCTCTTTTTCCGTGGCTAATAATAAAAAACCCGTCATACTAGAAGTATGCCGGGCACAGAATAAAAAACCCTAAAGGACTCTTTAGGGTCATATCCTTTTGGCAGCCCCGCTTTCCCGCTATTTTCTGCAGGATCGGAAGCTTTGCCACGTAAAACTCCGCTTCGCGGAGTCACGTGGTCCCGTAGCTGCGTATGCAGCTCTACGGGACGCCCCAGCATTACTGCTAGTTTGCCCTTTTCAACAGGTAAATCACCAAATTATCAAATTGTCAATTTACAAAAGAAGTATAACATATTTTTGCAGGTTTTGTCAAGGCAGGCTCAAAATCTCCTTTTTTACCTCTTCATAGGCCAAAGGATCAATAATACCGTAAATCTCTTGCGCCTTACGTAGAAACTCCCTGCTTTTACTGTTTCTGGACAATCGCTTATATAATATTCCCAAGCTATATGAGGCTGCCGCTATATCCGGCCTTGACCTAATCTCTTCGGCAATTTCCAGGGCAAGCTTAAAGCTATTCTCGGCATCAACAAAATTATCCATCTCAAGATACAACTCTCCAATCATATTATAATCTGAAGTCAGGCTCAATTTATTCCCCTGGGATTGATCAATTCTTAAACCCTCAAGATAGTAATTTAGGGCCTTTTCATACTGTTTCTCAAAGGAATAAAGCTCTCCTAAATTAAAATAGCAATCGCTAAGCTCATTTTTAAGGCTGAACTTTTCAAAAAGCATCCGGCTTTTACGGTAAAATTCCTCAGCCGAAGCAAGATCATTCTTCTCGCTAAAAACTAAGCCAATATCAAAATAATCACAGGCCAGATTATAACGATACGCTTCTAGATGCTGTCTCTGCCTGTTTATCTCCGAGCTCTTAGTCAACAACTCCAGGGCAAGATCATAGTTTTGTTTATCAATATTCCAGACTGCAAGCTTTCTTAAGGCAATCGCCTGATTTAACCTATCATTTGTCTTACGGCTGAGATTAATGCCTTTCTCGTAGAAATCTTTTGCCCTCTGGTATTCGCCATCCAAATGATAAAACCACCCCAGCGATATATAGGCTGATGCTAAATGTTTATCGTCCTTATTTCTCTGGGAAGCTATTATATAATCAAAGTAATATTTTATTGCTTTATCCTTTTCGCCTATACGATGGGAGGCATCCGCGAGTATAGGATAGACTGCCAATAGGTCCTTATCCTTGGCAACAGCCCGTTCCGCGGTTAGTAGCGCTTCCCGGTTAGCGCCTTTAGCGAGAAACTTTTGGGACCTTAAAAAAAGTATGTACGCACTGGGATTAATCGTAGGGAGAAACAGGCACAAAGATATTATAAGGAATATTAATGCCAGTACTGAAAGAGAACGGAAGATTATCTTCCCGGGTAAACGCAGCTTCCTTTTAACCCTTATTACCTTAGGCTTAAACATGGTAAACTCCGGGTCTCCGTAAAGAAGGTAATTTGTCCAGTGCAAAGAAGATAACCCATAATCATTGACGAGCCTTATCCTTGCCAGGCGCAATGAGAGGCCCAGGGATTTTCCGAGAAGTAAATTATGGTAAAATTCTTTTGCAAAGCTGAGACTTGCTTTATCCTCTATCTTTTTTATGGCACCGATGTAATGCCGCACCCCTGAAAATAAGAAAGCAGAAGCAAGAGAATAATTCTTCTTCTGATAATCACTCTCCAGCTCCTCTTCCTTTATTAATTGCTGCGCAGAATGACAGGCGTTAGAAAATATAAGCGCGGGAAGCGACAAGCCTGACCCCAACTTTAAGATATCCTGAATACTGAAATTCCCGTCTTTTAAAACCCACCCGCTCTCCTTAGGGCTGTGGCAATTATGTTCGCAATGACCGGCAAAATGCACAATATCATAATCGCAAATGTTTTTCTTTATGTATAACCTGTCGATATCCGTAGATTTAAAATCAATGCGTATATTCTTACGCCTGCGGTCAAATTGGTTCTTTATGCTTACCCCCTCGAGATAAGCGCCTTTTAAATCATTAGTAGGGTTGGCTAAAATAAGCATCTTAAAGACATGCCCCAAGCTGCGGTAGCTTAAAAAAGGAAGACTGGACTTAGTTTTTACTAATCTCCCGATGTTAAAATTTAGCGCTAAGAAATTTGACCCGTCGTAAAGAAGCTCCCAAGGTATGAATATAAGCTCTTCATCCATTTCAATAAGAAGGCTAGAATCTGTGCCCCCCTTAAGCTTTTCTTTAACCGGACGGGTAAACAGACAATCCCAAAGCGCGTATCCAGTTTTTTGAAGGCTGTTAAGTACCCCGGGACTGCTAATACTGGATTTATTCAAGAAAAGGGTTATATCCTGGCAAAGCCTGCCAACTTCCGAGAAATCTACCCTATGCTGGCTATAGTGCCTTAGGGTAGCGACGATCTCCCTGCGGCTTGAAATGCTCATCTTAAGCATTCTGCCTTCACGGGTAACTTCCAAAATCAGGACGCTTTCTCCAGGCATTCTTAAGCCCTTACTTCAATAAACACAGCGGCAAGATTTTTATCTAAATCCGATATGTCAATTCTGTATTTCCCTAAAATGACATGCTCAAAAGTAACGCTTCCGGCATCATTCAGATAAGACTCAAGTTCAACCCCTTCCTTAAATAAGGTTACCCGCAAATCCCTAATTACCGTCTTACTCTGCTTATCCTTTACTTCTATATTAATATTAAAATATTCATTGGTTTTATTTTCGACCCTTACCCTGACCCTTATATTTTCAAAATCTTTTAAGATTACAACCTCATCCCTAAAACCGCCTATATTACGGCTGCGCAAGACTCCCGCGGGGATTAACTCCTGGCCCATAAGGATATCGCCGCTGGCCTTAACCAACTCAAACGCCTTATCCTTAAGCTTCAGAAAAATCTCAAGCGCAGGTAAAACCTTTATCCCCAGCTTATCTTTTACAGAGTCAACCAAAGCAAACGAAGGCTCATTCTCCATAGCAAGTTCTGCAACCAGACTCAACCCCAAAACCTCGGAACACTCCTGGCAATGAATAATATGCTGCCTCACCTCATCAGCTCTCTCAATTGATAGTTTACCTTCTATAAAAGCAGCCAGGTCCTCCTCGTCCAGATGAGAATTATCAGGATGACGGCGCTTCCATCCTCTATATGCCAGCCTGATCAAACCTTCCAGGTTTTCTTCCATTCTTATACCTCTCCCCTTATAATAGACGAAACAAAGCCAGAAATCTAACTTAAAAAACCCTTATCCTTAAAACAATCCCTCAACCTGTCTATTATACGTGCCTTTCTCATATCAATAGCTCCACGCGAGATATTCAGAAGGCTCCTTAAATCTTCAAGGCCTACCCCCTGGTTAATATTCAACTCTAAAAGAAACTTATCTTCGTTGCTTAATAGTTCAATACAATAGTCTAGGACTTTTAGCCTTTCCTGCATAGAAAGAATATCACCGACAGGCAGAGAACTATCTACTAGCATATCCTTAAGGCTTGCGCCATCTTCTGTTTCGGAATCAATGGAGATCTTAGGTTTGATTTTGCGAAGATAATCGCGGGTAAAATTTATGGTGAGCTGCCGTATCCAGGTGGCAAGTGTACAACCGTTTTTTGCCTTAAAACTCCTTAAACGCTTGCAGCTATCTTCAATTATGAAAGCAAAAAAACTCTGGAATATATCATCTACATTCTCTGTATAAAGGTTAAGGCCTTTTACCCTTAAAACATGGTGAATATAATTATATATCAGGCGGGAATAACGTTTCAGGAATTCTTCTCTGGCTGGAATGTCCCCTTGCACAAATTTATGGACGAAATCCAAGTCATCCATAAAGTTATTGTACCACAACAACCTTTAAAAGCAACTGAATTTAGGGACGGTTCTCAAGCCAAAGGAAAAGTGTCCCCTTTTTGGGGACAGTTTTAGATTAAGTTGAGAACCGTCCCTAAATTTACTTAAAGAAGCTATTTTTTAAAACAAACGAAGCGAAAACAATAGAAACCATAGACATAAGTTTGATCAATACGTTTAAGCTCGGGCCTGAAGTATCCTTAAAGGGATCGCCAACAGTATCTCCTACTACGCCTGCTTTATGGGCATTTGACCCTTTTCCTCCATGGTGGCCTTCTTCTATATATTTCTTGGCATTATCCCAAGCTCCCCCTGAATTAGCCATCATCACCGCTAAGACAAAACCTGAAGCCAAAGCGCCCATAAGAAGCCCTGCCTGCCCCTCAACCCCAATTAAGATACCAGTTAAGATAGGTGCAACTATTGCTAACAGAGAGGGCATAATCATCTCTTTCTGCGCAGCTACAGTTGCAATGCTTACGCAACGGGCATAATCCGGCTTGGCTTTACCTTCCATAAGACCAACTATCTCTTTAAACTGTCTGCGAACCTCAATTACAATCTTGCCTGCTGCCCTTCCTACTGCGCGCATCGTCATAGCGCAAAATAGAAAAGGAAGCATGGCACCTAAGAATAATCCTACTAAAACCGTAGGATTCATAATGCTCAAGGCCATCTCTTTACCATACATAGCTATCTGGTCTTTGAATGCGGCGATCAAAGCAAGAGCAGTAAGCGCAGCTGAGCCAATAGCAAATCCTTTTCCGGTTGCTGCAGTAGTATTTCCCAAAGAATCTAAAGCATCCGTCCTCTTCCTTACCTCAGGCGGAAGATGCGACATTTCAGCATTTCCTCCGGCATTATCAGCCACTGGCCCATAAGCATCAGTAGCTAAAGTAATACCTAACGTAGAAAGCATCCCTACTGCAGAAATAGCTACACCGTAAAGCCCGATACCAAAGGTTGCCGGATCACTAACTCTCCCCCCGGACAAAATAAAACTCACTAATATAGCAGCACATACTACAATAACCGGTATTGCTGTAGACATCATCCCTACGGCAAGGCCATTAATAATTACGGTTGCCGGGCTGGTTAACGAAGAATCTGCAATTGAGCGGGTAGGAGGAAAACCGCTGGAAGTATAAAATTCGGTCACTAACCCTATAATAACGCCTGCAACCAAGCCCGAAATAACCGCCCAATATACGCCCATATACTGCTGGCCTAACACACCCTTAACCAGAAAATAAGCTATTGCCGCTACTAATATTGAACTAACAAATACTCCCTTTCTTAAAGCTGCCAATAATACTTTCTGCGAAGCCTCTTCTTTACTTTTTACGAAGAAAGTCCCCACGATAGAAGCAATAACTCCAACAGCTGCCATGACCAAAGGAACGGTTACCCCGGCTAGCCCTAAACCAGCAGAAACGCCTAAAGCAGAAGTAGCAACAATTGAGCCCACATAGGACTCATAAAGGTCAGCGCCCATCCCCGCAACGTCGCCGACGTTATCGCCAACGTTATCCGCGATGACTGCAGGATTTCTCGGATCATCTTCTGGTATCCCTGCCTCAACTTTTCCGACGAGATCCGCCCCAACATCCGCTGCCTTGGTAAAGATTCCTCCGCCAACCCTGGCAAAGAGTGCCTGGGAGCTGGCACCCATACCAAAACAAAGCATAGTTGAAGTTATCGCAGCAATCTTATCTATCCCTAAGGGAGTAGGATTCTTAGTATAATACCAGTCTAGAAAATAATACCATATACTTAGGTCTAAGAGACCTAAGCCTACTACAGTAAGACCCATAACCGCTCCGCTTGAGAAAGCGACACGAAGCCCTGAATTCAGGCTCTTTTGAGCTGCGCAAGCAGTACGGCTTGATGCCTGAGTAGCAATACTCATACCTATAAAACCGGATAAACCTGAAAATAAACCTCCCGTAAGAAACGCAAAAGGAACAAATATAACCAGATAACTCTTAAAAGAAAGCGCTAAAAGGATGCAAAAAACCACTGCGAAAAATATAGAAACCCCCAGATATTGCCTTTTTAAATACGCATTTGCCCCGGTTCTTACAGCCAGAGCAATCTCTTTCATTCTATCATTACCTTCATCCTTTTTAAGGATTGAAACGGCAAGATACGCCGCGAACATAAGCGCTACAATTGAACCAGCAGGTGCTAAAATTAACAAATCAACCCCTCCCATTTTCTATTTCCTTCCTTTCTTTTAAATAAATTAAAATTATAAATTAACAATAAATAATTAGGGGTATGTTAACATCAAAATTTGCTTTGTCAACCTATTTTATGACTTTACCTTCCACATCAATAGCATTATCCCTCTTGCCGGCATTATTTACCCTAGAGATAATCTTTCTGCTTAAGATATACGAATAAATCACTAACGCAATTATTAATAATATCTCAACGAGTACCCAGGCCCTGACGCTAAAAAATATCCACCCGAAAAAAAGGTTAAATATTAGTAAAAATGGTAAAAGGCAACCACCCCTGTAAAATAAAGTCATTTAGAATTTCTCCCAGCGTAAAATTTCCTGAAGGGGTTTTTTATCAATAACCCTGAAAGCCCCTTGATCCTTTGGGTAACCTAAAGCGATCAAGCTTACCAGTTTAAGTTCTTTTGGAGCCTTTAATATACTAGAGACTTCTGAGGAATAAGGTTTCCTGTCTCCGGCAACCCAACAGGAGCCTATACCTAAAGCAGTTGCGGCGTTTAAAATGTTAACCGTAGCAGCACAACCATCTTCTAAATAATATTTAGTATCTTCGCAAAAAATAATAATACAAGCTTTAGAACCAGCTATCAACTTCGCATTTTCCCCAAGCTCTCCTAGTAAATTTAATACTTTTATATCAGTTACGATTACAAACTTCCACGGCTGGACATTACGGGCAGTGGCAGCATACCTTGCAACATCCACTAATGTTTCTAAATCTTCCCTGGGTATTTGTTTATCCTGAAATATGCGTACGCTTCTTCTTTTCTTTAGAACTTCCAGCACATCCATCTATCTCTCCTTTTCCAGGGACACCCAATCTGCTAAAGCTATGGGTGTCCCCACATGGGGACAGCCTCCCGATTGGCAGATTGGGTGTCCCTAAAGTTGGGCGCGGATTTCTTCAGGAATTGCTTTAGGCTTTAAGAATTTATCAACACAAACAAGGGTAGTCTTTGCTTTAGTAGTTATTAATCCGTTTTGATTCTTTACTTCGTGCTCAAAGGCCATTCTTACCGCTGACATAGCGCTAACTTTAGTAGTAATATCAAGAGTGTCTCCGTAAACCGCAGGTGCCTTATAATCGACTTCCTGCCTGGCAACTACAAACATCGTACCAGAATCAGCAAGCTCCTTTATAGAAAAACCGCATTGGGCAAAATACTCCGTACGCGCCTCTTCAAAAAAGTTAAGGTAATTAGCGTAATAAACCACTCCTCCGCAATCAGTATGGTGATAATGGATCCTAATCCGCATCCGTTTTTCTTCCGTTATTGACTTTCTTTATTGCCATATCTATAACATGTTAGAAATAATTATATATTCAGTGTAAGGATATATCAAGCATAAAAACGGCCGGTTATTTCAAAACCGGCTCTTAAATTTCTGGACTCTGTTATGAACTAATATAAAACGATCCCTTTGGAATTCATCTCCTTTGTTTTTTCTTTCGTAGGATATTTTTCTGTGCGGGTAACTCCGGAAGTAATCACTACTTCGTCTTGAATTTCAGCGCTCCCGCCAGCATTGGCACTACGCACTATAGTATCGTATGAACCCTGCCTACTATTTGACATAGAGATATCTTCGCTGCTAATAACCGGATTTATCTTCTGAGCGGGTTTAATCACAGTAATTGCCTGCCGGTTAAAAACAGGTAAAGCTACTATAGATGATTCTACTGCCGCAGAATTATCTCCTATCTGGATTCCTTTTAATGCTACCGGCTTACTAATCTCGGGAGCCTTTCCACTGCCAAAAACCATAATAAATATAATAACTACCGCCAGTATAAAAAGACCCGCGTATAAAATATTGGCCTTCATCTTTAAACCTCCTCCCAGGCTAATGTAAGATAATCCCCTGTGGTAGGCATAAACGGTGGCGGGGAGATTAACATACGCGAATCATAAGAATAATCCTTGGTATATCCAGAAATCTTCTGCCCTGATAATGCATTAAATGTGCCTACCGGGCCTCTTTCTTTCTGGATAATCCCCCCGCGAACAATAAGATCACCTTTCAATCCGCTTGTATAATTATCAAGGTAAAAAGAAGAATTAAGCGCCATAATAACCCCGTGTATCTGTAGATTGCTTGGCGCGTTGCTGTTAATAATTACATCTCCTTCAGAAATAATCCCAAGGGTATCATTAGAACTGGGATTGGCTACCGGATCACCTGAGGCATAAACTAAATTATTGGGAATCTTAACATCTCCGCTGGCGCCAACTGTTAATCTTCCATCAAGCGTCCCGGATATAGTAAGATTTCCGTTAACAAAAAGCGCGCCGTTAGCCGGCAAGGGACGGTTATTCTGCCAGGCCTGATTGCCGACTTTATAATTCATCGTACCGTTACCATTAAGGACCACCTGCGTATTTTGATTAAATGAATAACCTCCACTTGCGGCATTCGTTTTTAAATTAAGTGCGGTTCCCGGCATTGTCCCCTGGGCTGCCCCAAAGGTAAACCCCTGCTGGAAATCTGGTATATCATAAGGAGAATTGGTAGTTTGAGCTAAATTAATATTATTTCCGTTATTATAAAACCTGATATACCCATCAACTGAACTAGCCATCCCTATAAACGTTGCCCCGGGGTCTTTACCGAAAATATTAAAATGTGCATTGGTATGCATCGGGCCATCCAGATAATCATTCCTTATAAACCAAACATTATTACCTCCCCAGGTCTCACGGTTTGTATACCAAATATAATTGGCGAAATTGATTGCCTGCACATACCTTCTTAAAACACGGCTCATATTTGATACGGTACCAGTAGAAGTTATACTATACCTGAATATATTAGGTGACGCGGGAATATCAATCTGTGAAATAGTTACACTGTAAGAGCTACCGCCTAAATTCTGTGCTGCTCCGCTATTCCAAGGATTAACAGTAGTACCTGTAGGGTAATTCCCTGCCTGCGCTTGAGCCCTTAACCATAAAATTGCATGATCAAGCCCAGAATCGGCTGCGTTTAATGCCTGAGTCTGGTATTTAAAAACATTGGCAGTATTATTCTGGCTGATTCCTTGACTAACAAAAACTGCCGCAAAAGTAACCAAAACAGAAATAGTAAGACATACGGCTATAAGAGCAAAACCCTTTTTATTCTTCAAAAGGTTAACCTTTTTATGCATATTAGTTCCTCATTCTCACTATAAGCTGCCCTGTCTCTGTAGCCAGCCTACCCGTAACCGAAGACCCTTGCGCGGTGATATTAATAATTAAAAGATCATTAGGTAAATCGTCCGGTGGAGCCCTATACCTTGAAAATTCTAATCCGGTAATATTCCTGGTGGCAACAAGCACGCTAGCTGTGCCATCCGGGGCAGTCCTGATAATTTCATTATTTCCGTTTCGAGAATAGGTAATATTCCCTGACCACTCTATCTCTCCAAGCGCATCCAAAACCCTGCCGTCTCCGTCAATATCCTGCGGGATTTGAAAACTGATAGAATTGCTGGTTTCTCCGTAATTTAAATTAATCCGCGCTGAAGGACCGCCTGACACAGGCCTAGTCTCCCTTAATTCCCTCTCCATCGCCATAAAAGACCTGATTATCTCCTTGCGTAATTCTGTATGCACATCACCGCTAAACCATGAAGTGCGGCCGACATCTAACATTGCAAACGCCGCGAGTATTAACAAACTTATTATAACTGCGGAAACAAGGACTTCCATTATTGTAAAGCCTCTTGCGTTTCTCATCTTCTAACCACCATGGTTTTAAGCTGAACAGTTGAATCAATAATACCGTTCCCGTTTAAATCCTCTCCCGCATTAAGTACGCCGTTTAAATTTGTATCTTCCCCTATAGTTTTATTTCCCTGACGCCAGCATACGCTTACTGTTGCAAGCATAAAATTAGAGTTTGCAGGAGATGTTGAGTTGTTAATATAGACTACCCCGATGCTCGAAGGAATATCATTAACCGTAAAAACCATTCCATTGTAATTGGGTATTATCTGGGTAAAAGGAGTGCTGCGTATCTCTTCGATTATCCCCTGCGCGGCATTAGTAGCGGCATTGACACTTTTAGAGGTAGTAATTAATGCGAGGCAGCTAATATACGTGCTCAAAACACCGATAAGAGCAAATCCCATAATACCGGTCGCAACAAGCACTTCTACAAGGCTAAAACCCTTCTTATCCAGCATAAATTTTTCAAACCCTCCCCTAATTAAAGTTTACCACATTACGAAGAGAATAAACAGTGACGGCGATAAAATAATTAAGGGAGCTCCTTGCCTATACTTCTTATAATAAAAAGATTCTGCAGTTTTTCCCTGGCTTCTTGATTATCAGGATCTTTATCTAAAACAGCCTGGCACTTCTTAACTTCTTGTTCAATCTGCTTAAGCTTCTCCTGCGTCTTCGCAGGATCCTCTGCTATCTTTTCCCGTACCTTCTTTATATCCTGCTCAGAAAGTTGCGATTTAAATTGCTTAACCTTCTCGGAAATTATGCCGTCCCAATATTCCTGGTTTATCGACAAATCGCCATTATCAGTAACTACCATACCATAATCTTCGGGCTGAGAAACCGCTAGCTCCTGGTTTTCTAAAACTATGCCTGCCTTCTGTGGCTGCGGGGCGACGGTTACTGAAACTCTTCCTATCCCCTTAGCTTGATAGATAGAAGCAATTATTATAACCGCCGTAAATACAAATAAAACTGTGATTATAAATTGTTGTTTTTTCATATCAATATAATTAATCTTCCTCCCAGTCCGCTAGATGCGTAAATCCGGTCGTGCCAGCACCAGGCAGCCATTTAAGCCCGGGCGGAAGATCTCCGTTTCTGGCGCGATCTGAGAAAAAATATTTCTCATAAGTTAAGACCTCTCTTAATGATACATCGCGATTAGCAATAATATTGCCCGTGGTAGAACCCCAATCAAGGATATCTATAAAATTAGCATCTTCATGCGTATAAACTACGCTTTCATGTTCGCTGCGGAATATGGCAGCCTCATTATAATCCCCCCAGGAAAAAGTACTTAAACGTGCGTTGGATTGAAACTGCAAAGGCTGGACATAAGAGACTGTCCCGGTTGCGATAACCGTAATATCCTGATTATCCTGCCAGGTAGCATCAAAGAATATATTTACATTTCCTTGTCCCGGAGCCGCGCCTTCGACAAAAATTACCTTCTTACCCACCAAAGCCTGATTAGGGAAAATATTAACCGTGCCGTTGTTTTGAATATACACTATTTCATCCGCAGAATAATCTTGCACTGCTTTTCTGCCAAACTGCACAAAATCACCAAATTCATCGCTTACCCCGTTATTATTATAATCCGGTATTCTAATGGTTGTATTATCCTGGCTTACACCCACCTGCTTATCTTCAAACCAGTCGCTAGTCCCTAAAGATTTTGAGTATGCCCCGGAGATGCGCGTCTTATCATATACCTCTATTCTTGCCAATAGCCCAGAAAGGGAAAGATTTCTTCCGACAGAAAGCGTATTATCAAAAGCAAGAGGAACACGCACAAAAGAAGCGCGCACATTCCTCTGGGCGCCGCTGAATGTACCGCTTACCTCTACATCAGGCATATTACTAGAATCTATGGAATATGCACCCGAGCCAAAATCTACCTGCCCCGCCGGTTGAGCGTTGCCATTAATCCAATTTTGATACGCTTCGGCAAGCCCGGCTTCTGCGGCCCAAAAAGCGCGCGTGGAATCACAATAATGCTTCGCTGTCCTGCTTTCTGAAATACTGCCTGTAAAAAAAGCCGCTCCCAATATAGTGAGCACCGAAATCACCATATAAGACAATATGAGCACTGCTGAACGGTTATTCATTCCTTAACCTTATCTGCTCGATTAAAACAAAGCTTAGATTCCTGCCGCTAACTGTTTTGTCTGCCCTTATTTCAATACGAAGTAAATTATTATTTAAATTGAATTTAAACCGCGAAATACTCCCCGCGATTATCCTGCGTGTACCTGCGGGGTATTCCCTCACTATCTGGTTTACCGCGCCGTCTCCATTAAAATCTCCTGAATCAGGATAATAACTTATCCCCAAGCCCGCAGAAGAATTAAAAATTATCTGATCCATATCGCTTGTTAAAGGTAAAATTTGTAAATTTCTGCTTTGGCGCAACTCACGGGTAGCCCATGACATTAATTGCCTTGCCTGCTGGTGCGCTTCCATTTGCCCTAAATCAACCGGAAAACTAAGGTAGCCTAAATTCAATACCCCGGTTATACCTGCCATCATCAATGCGAAGATAACCGCAACAACCAAAATTTCTACTAGAGTAAAACCCCTCATTAATAATCAGTAAAATAAGTTCTTAACTCTACAGCTCTATTTTTCTGGCCTCTATCCTGCCAGGCTACTTCAACCGAAATACCTAAAGGATTCCCGCTTTGGAAAACAGATGTCGTTATGCCCTCTACGGCAAGAGTAGTGAAATTATAAGGGCTGGACTGTAGCTGGATGGAATTTAAATCCCATCCGTTTGTTCCATTATTATTAATCCTTGCTTCAAGGCCGGTGAAGCTAGCTGATCTTATATCTTCCAATATATATTCGGCGTGGCTAGTAGCAATAGACATATTGCGGTTTGCCTCGTTTAGTAAAGAACAGCTTATAAAAAGAAGCAGCAGCCCGGTAAGTACAAAGGCAAGTATAGCCGCAGCTAAAAGCAATTCAGCCAGGGTAAAACCTTTATCTTTCATAAATTAATAATTCTCAGGCAATACCTCGAAAAATGCCTGCGGATGTTTACACGCAGGGCACTCCTTCGGCGCCTCATCGCCTTCATGCACATAGCCGCAGTTTAAACAATGCCACTTTATCACAGCCTTCTTTTTAAAGGCCTCTCCTGCATTTATATTATTTAGCAGTTTGCGGTAGCGCGACTCATGAAACCTTTCAACTTTAGCAATCTGCTCAAAAGAGCGGGCTATTTCCGGAAAACCTTCTTCACAAGCTGTTTTTGAAAAATCCTGGTAAAGCGTAGTCCATTCCAAATTCTCCCCTGCAGCAGCTTCTTCCAGGTTAGCCTTAGTATCCATAATCTTACCTGCGGGGTAAGATGCGGTTATTTCTACCTCTCCGCCTTCCAAATATTTAAAAAATACCTTCGCATGCTCTTTTTCATTCTCTGCTGTTTCAAGGAAAAAGCGCGAGATCTACTCATAACCTTCTTTTTTGGCTACACTTGCAAAATACGTATAGCGGTTCCTTGCCTGCGACTCTCCGGCGAATGACGCCAATAAATTCTTCTCAGTTTTTGTGCCCTTAACCGACTTGCTCATTTACTCTCCTCCTCTATTTTTTTTAATTACATTACACATACTTAATTATATAGCAATATTAAAATATGACAAGCGCTATAGTTTCATGTCTTTAGCGGGTCCCCGCCTGCGTACGACATCTAAGCCGCCTTGTCTTGTTCTCGCATCACCGCTTGCATTTCCCCGGCGTGGAAATGCTGCGCTCGAGCGAAAGCTTTTGCTCTCCCGCGTAACATTTATAGAATATAGCGGGATCCATGCCCGCAAAAGCTTTCTAACGTGCTGCTCGAATCAAGCCAAGCCGGCT
>Ga0172371_10008074_pt1 | contig 14800 bp, 11 predicted proteins | sample Lak12m_FD_114543 | JGI IMG/M metagenome (GOLD analysis project Ga0172371, IMG submission 114543) | Freshwater microbial communities from Kabuno Bay, South-Kivu, Congo - kab_022012_12m | ecosystem: Environmental > Aquatic > Freshwater > Lake | place: Democratic Republic of the Congo: South-Kivu... | reverse complement strand
GAGTCCGAGGGGTGATAGCCGCCTCCATGGCCGCGTAATCGCAGGCCCGAATCTGACGCGTCACCACGCCGAACTTGCCCAAGTCTTTCACGCAGAACTCGCGGGTGCGGTGGTAGCATTCGTCGAACATCACCACCTCGTCGCTCGCCTGGAGCTTGGCCAGCAGCAACCCCGCGACCGCCGCCATCCCGCTGGAGAACAGGATTGCCGATTCCCCCGACTCCAGGGCCGCGAGCTTCCGTTCCAGGACTTTTTCGCTCGGGCTCCCGTACCGGGCGTACTCCTCGCGGGGCTGCTTCTGCTCCACGAAATCGATCACCGCCTGGGTGTTGGCAAACGTGTACGTCGCCGTGCAGAAGATCGGGTCGGTGATCGAGAAGCCGGGTTTCAGGCGGTCCTCGCCCGCGTGAACGGCCTGGGTCGACAGCCCGCAGCCCGGGCGTTTCGCTCCGGACAGATCAGATTGGTCCGCCATGCGTGATACTCACTTGCGCAATAGAGGGCAGAAACAAAAAAAGCCGCGCCAGGAGGTCGCGGCTAGCTTCGGTCAAGTTAGATCGTTGGCGGATCGTCCACGGCCCAAACCAACGATGGCACTTTAGCAGGTTCTGGCTGCAAGCGGCCGCAAATCCCATGTGCTTCTCATTGTAGCTGCCTCTCCCCTGGATCCGCAAGAGCCCCTGATGTTCAAGGGGACGTTGCCACGGCAGGCAACTCGAAAGGTTGTATGATTCCCAGATTTCCCGGATTACCCAGTCTCTCTTGACCTCACCCCAATGTCCGCCCATAATCGCCGCCTCATATCAGCCAAGCGCCACAGCCGATAATTGTCCTCCAGAAGCGGACCTCGTTCCCGGAGTTTCTTGTCATGCCTCAATCTGCCCGTAGTCGCCTTCTTATATGCCTTCTCCTGGCAGCCCTCTATTGCCCAGGGTGTCAGACGTCGTCCCACACTGAGGATGGGGCCTTGCTGGGCGGCCTCGGGGGGGCCGGCCTGGGTGCTCTGGTCGGGAGTGCGACCGGGCACGCGGGTGCTGGGGCAGCGATCGGGGCCGTAGGCGGGGCCCTAACCGGCGCCGCGATCGGAAACGGTATGGACGAGGTGGAGGCCCGCAATCGCGCCATGATCGAGCAGAGACTGCAAAGGAGGGTGGCTGCGGGCGCCACCACGATCGAAGACGTGGTGGCCATGCACAACGCTGGGGTCACCGATCAAGTCATCGTCACTCACCTTCGGTATCACGGGCTGGTACGCGAACTCACAGCCCAGGACCTCATTGCACTTCAACAGCAGGGGCTTAGCCCGGCCGTGATCCAGGCGATGCAGACCCCTCCGCCGGCGCAAGCCCAGACGCAGACTGTAGTCGTGGGCCATCCGGCACCGCCGCCGGTGATCGTGGAAGAGTACTACTACGATGACCCATGGCACCACCGTCCATATTACTGGGGACACCGGCCTCCTCCGCCAGGCGTAGGAGTTGGGTTCACCTTACGCTAGTGGATTGTCAATCCACGTTCTCTGGACGTAGGACGGCTCAACCCATACGTAGGTCAGGCTTTCCAGCCTGACAGCCCGATTGTCAGGCTAGAAAGCCTGACCTACTCCACACCACCCACGTTACTAAACTGGTACCCCTCCCAGGTTGGCATCGCTTGTCGCCACCCTTGTCGAGGGCTACAACCACGGTAAGGGGCTTGGCTGGCGCGCTGGGATGGGCGGGGGATTCCGGGCTGGTGAACGTGCCTGCATCGAAGGAACTTCAGACCAGGACGGCCGTGGTGACCGGCTCCTCGAGCGGCATCGGGCGGGCAATCGCCCTGGAGTTGGCCCAGGCCGGGGCGGCGGTCGTCGTCCATGCCCGCGGCAGCGAAGAGGCGGCCGAGCGAGTGGCCGCCGACATCCGCCAACTCGGCTCCGACGCCATGGTGCTGATGGCCGACCTGGCCGATCCTCGCCGCCATGAATCCCTGGTCGAAGAGGCGTGGCACTGGCGAACGGGGGTCGATATTTGGATCAACAACGCGGGCGCCGACGTGCTCATTGGGCCGGCGGCGGCCTGGGCGTTCGAGCGGAAATTGGAGGAGTTGTGGCGGGTCGACGTGGCGGCCACGATGCACCTGTCGCGGCTCGTGGGCCGGCGCATGCGGCAGCGCGGCAGCGGCGTGATCCTGAACATGGGCTGGGACGGCGCCGAGCGCGGCATGGCCGGCGACAGCGGCGAGCTTTTCGCGGCGGCCAAGGGGGCGGTCATCGCATTCTCCCGAAGTCTGGCCCGCTCTTTGGCGCCCGAGGTCCGCGTGAACTGCCTCGCCCCGGGATGGATCAAGACGGCTTGGGGGGAAGGAGCCTCCGCACATTGGCAGGAGCGGGCCCAACGGGAATCAACGCTGGGACGTTGGGGCACGCCCGACGACGTGGCCCGAGTGGCACGCTTCCTCGTCTCGCCCGCCGCCGATTTCGTCACCGGACAAGTGGTGTGCGTCAACGGCGGGTTCGCGGGGTGAAGCGTTGCACGTGCGATGGACCGGGCGGGGCAAGCCCCGCCGCTAAACACTCACCCGGCGACGATTGCGCTCTACCACCGACCACCGATCACTGCCCCATGTCCAACGTTCTGCCCCTCGTCGAAGAGCTGACGCCGTTTCCGGATCCGGAAGCGGTCTTTCAGCGTTTGGCGGCGCGGGCGCACTGTCTGTTTCTCGACAGCGCCATGCACGAGCCCGTGCTCGCGCGATACTCGTTCCTGGCCGCGGACCCGTTTGATTACTTCGAGGGTCCGGCCGACGGCGCCGTCGGTCTGGGAGAATTGGCCCGGCGATTGGCGCAATTCCCGGCGGCCACGGTTGTGGGGCTTCCGCCGTTTCAGGGCGGGGCGGCGGGGCTGTTGAGTTACGATCTGGGCCGCCAGTTGGAGCGGCTGCCGCGTCCGGCCTTCGATGAGTTCCGGGCGCCTGCGATGGCGATCGGGCTGTACGACGTGGTGGTGGCCATCGACCACGTCGCCCGCCGCGGCTGGATCATCTCGCAGGGCTTCCCGGAGGTCGAGCCGGCGGCACGGGAGCGATGCGCTAGGGAGCGATTGCAGGAGGTGCGACGTTGGATTGCGGCCCCTTTCCCGGAGCAGCGGCGGGGCGCCGATGCATGGCGGCTCGCGCCGATCCGGGCCGACCAGCTCGCCCCACAGTATTCTGTGGGGGCCGACGCGGGACTGACCAGCAACTTCTCCGAGGCGGCCTACCTCGAGGCGGTGCGGCGCGCGATCGGGTACGTCTACGCCGGCGACGTCTTCCAGGTCAACCTGGCCCATCGCCTGCTCTGCCCCGCTCGCATCGACTCGGTGGCGCTCTACCTGCGGCTCCGCGAGCGGAATCCGGCGCCCTTCGCGGGATACTTCGACCTGGGGGAATTCCAGATCGCAAGCGCCTCGCCGGAGCGATTCCTGAAGGTCCGCGACCGCTCGGTGGAGGCCCGGCCGATCAAGGGGACGCGGCCGCGAAGCCCAAGCCCGGAGGCCGACCTCTTCGCTGGCGAGGACCTCCGCCGAAGTATCAAAGATCGGGCCGAAAACGTGATGATCGTCGACCTCCTGCGCAGCGACCTGTCGCGCGCCTGCGACCCGGACAGCGTTTGCGTCAGTCAGCTCTGCGGCCTGGAAATGTACCGCGATGTGCAGCACCTGGTCTCGGCAGTGTGTGGGCGGCTTCGCGAGGGGCTGTCGCCCATCGACCTGGTGCGGGCGGCGTTTCCCGGAGGGTCGGTCACGGGGGCGCCCAAGGTCAGGGCGATGGAAATCATCGCCGAGCTGGAGCCGACGGCGCGGGGGGCGTATTGCGGATCGCTTGGCTACATGGGCTTCGACGGCTCGATGGACCTGAGCCTCTTGATCCGGACGATCACGGCGGGACGCGGCTGGTGGCAAGCGCCGGTGGGCGGCGGCATCGTCGCCCAATCGGTCCCCGAGCGGGAATACCAGGAGACGTGGGACAAGGCCGCCGGCCTGCTCCGTGCCATGCTATGACCGTGCTGGTGATCGACAACTACGACAGCTTCGTGTTCAACCTGGCAAGGTACTTGGAGCGACTGGGCCAGCGTACCCGGGTGGTGCGCAACACGGCGATCGACGCGGCCGGCGTGCGAGCCATGGCCCCGCAAGCGATTGTCCTTTCCCCAGGGCCGTGTGCGCCGCAACAGGCCGGCTGCGCGTTGGCCGTGGTGCGCGAGCTTCACGGCCAGGTGCCGATGCTGGGGGTCTGCCTTGGGCACCAGACGATCGCGGAGGCGTTGGGCGGACGGATCGTCCGCGCGGCGGAGCCGGTTCACGGGCGGACCTCGCCGGTCTTCCACGACGGCCGCGGCGTGTTCGCCGGATTGCCGAGCCCGATCGTCGCCACGCGGTATCACTCTCTGGTGGTCGACGCGGCCTCGCTCCCGCCCGCGTTGGAGGTCACGGCCCGAACCGAAGACGGCACGGTCATGGCGATCCAGCACCGCGAGCTGCCGGTCGTGGGCCTCCAGTTCCACCCCGAGTCGATCCTCACCGAGCACGGGTACCCGATCCTAGCCGCCTTCCTGCGACTGGCGGGCCTGCCCGTGCCCGACACGCTGCCCACGATCGCCAGCGAGCTGCGGACGGGCGGGGGGTAGTGGTCGGGGATCTCTGTCTAGCGGCGGGACTTGTCCCGCGGCGGTGCGGCACAAGTCCCGCCGCGAAACGGCTCACGGCTCCAGGACGATCTTGCCGGCCAGGGTGCCGGACTTGTGCAGGGTGTTCTCTTCCTGGAGGCGGTGCGCGGCGGCCGTCTCCGAGAGTTTCATCAGGCGGCCGATCCTCGCCCGCAGTTTCCCATCGGCCAGCCATCGGTTGATGTCTTCGGCGGCGCGGCGTTGTTCGTCCGGCGACGCGTTGAACATGGCGAACCCGTGCACCGAGCAGTCCTTCACGTAGAACGGCCCCACGGGGAACGGCGGGCGAGCGTCGCGTCCGGCCATGACCACCAGGCGGCCGCGGAAGGCCAGGTGCCCAACGGCCCGCTCCAGGTCCTGCTCGCGGAGCGTCTCGAACCACACGTTGACCCCCTGCGGCGAGAACTGGCGGACGGCGTCGTCGATGTCGTCGGTCTTGTAGTTGATCGCCAGATCGGCGCCCAACTGCCGGCAAATTTGGCACTTCTCCTCGCTTCCCGCGGTGGTGACGACGCGGGCCCCGACGGTTTTGGCCATCTGGAGCACGCACGAGCCCACGCCGCCGGCGCCGCCGTTGACGAAGAGCGTTTCGCCGCGCCGCAGCTTGGCGTCGCGTAAGAGGCCGAGATGGGCGGTGATCCCCACCAGGGCCGTGGCGGCGGCATCGCGATCGGCCACGCCGGGCGGGGTGGGATAGAGCCAGCACTCGTCTACGGCCGCACACTCGGCGAACGTCCCCTGGCGCCCCAGCAACCCCTGGTTGCTCCCCCACACCCGGTCCCCCGCCTTGAACCTCGTCGCCCCGGGCCCCACGGCTTCGACCGTCCCGGCCAAATCGCAGCCGACGACAAACGGCTTGGGCAACTGGAAGGCGATCGCCCCGCTGCGGATGTAGGTATCGACGGGGTTGACCGCCACCGCCCCGACCTTCACGAGCACCTGGCTGCCGAAGGGCGAGGGGGGGGGCAGGTCCCCGTAAACGATCTTCTCCGGCGGACCCGGCTCGTAGATATGCGCGGCTTTCATGGGTTTCCCCCCCCCAAAAGATCCCAACGTAACGGTAGCCGTTGCCCCATGAACACTACGCGCCGAGCGGGAGAAAGGCAACTCGCCGCGAAGCATCGAGTGCGATTCGGTAGTTGATCGGCCGATCGCAGAACCGGATTGGGATCATTCCTTGCGCTCGAGCAGGATGCACCAGGCGAGGGCGCCCGTGGCCTTCGAGTCGGCTGCATCGAAATGGGTCTCGCGAAGCTCGACAATCTCGAAGTGCTTCGAGAAATCGGCCCGGATCTCTTCTTCCTTGACCCGGGGAGGGCCGGAATGAGGCGGGGGCTCGTTGGCGTTGCCTGCCAGGATGAGCACGCGGGCCCCCGGCTTCGACAGGCGCCGCAGCGAGTCCACGTACCCGGTCGCGTTGGCCCTCCGCACCCCGTGGTAGCAGCCGCGGTCGTAGATAAAATCGAACGGCTCAAGCTTCGGCAAGGCCAGGACATCGGCCAAGAGCCAGCGGACGTTCACGCCGGCCTCGCGGGCCTTCTTCTCGCCGAGGGTCAGAGCGGTGGGGGAGAGGTCGACGGCGGTCACGTCGAACTCGCGGCCGGCCAGGTACACGGCGTTGGTCCCAGTGCCGCAGCCCAACTCGACGGCCCGGCAAGGGCGAACAGCGCCCTTCTCCACGGCCCGGACCAGCTCGCTGGAGGGCCGGCCGGTGTCCCAGGGGGGCCGGCCGCCGCGGTAGGCCGCGTCCCAGCGCTCCAGCATGCGCACGCCTTCGGCCGTGTGCGGCAGAACGCCGGAGGCCAAGGGGCGACGCTCCATCAGCGTCTTCCCGCCCGCCCCCAGAACGGCGATCTCCCCCGCCCCGTCGCGCCATCTCGGCAAAACCAACTGGAAGGCTCGATCGCCGCTTCGGACCGTCGGGCGCGTCGGCCCCTGCCTTTCCGTGAGCTCCACGGGGGGTACCGCCTCTTTGTCGCCGCTTTCGCGAACGCACAGGATATTGATGAAGCGGACCTCGTCCGCATCGCCGGCCGGGATCAGGTCGAGCGTATAGCCCGCCTGCGGAACGCCGGAGCGGCGAGGGGTCTTGCCGACCTGCACGCTCCGCGGCAAGAGAGGCTGGATCACCAGCTCCTGCTCGCCCTCGACGATGCGGATTTCCCTGCCGTTCACCTCGGGAGTCCCGGTGGTTTGCAGCGACCACGTGAGCCGTCTTCCCGGCGCGGTCCTCCGGACTTCGTCGTCGACCAAGAGGGTGGACGGCTTGAGCAGGAGAAAGCGGCGAATCATCCGCGGCGAATCGTCCTTCAGACGCGGCTCCGAGTCGCTCCGCTTGCGGGTAAGATCGGCAACCACCATCGTGAACAGCCGATGGTCCTCGAACGCGAGGATACTCGACTCCGGGAGCGGCGTTCCGCCAAAGGCGTAGCGGCGGAAGCCGGGCAGCGAATCCTTCGTTTCCGCCGTGCTCGCCCCGAGCCTGGCGAGGGTGAAGGCGTCGCTGGTGCGGAGGAAGAGCCCGGCCGGCGCCTGGGCTGCCCGGGCGATAGGGAGCGAGAGGCTAGCGCCCGCCGCGAGAACCGCGGCTGCCAGCAGAACCCGCCCATGGCGAGCGCCGCCCCATTGCAGTGATGTTCCCGGAGTGGGCGGGTGACAGACTGAGCGTCTCATGGCTCCTGGTTTTGTTCTGAAGGGGAAGAACGGTCGAAATGCACATGCCAAAGCCGGGGTGTTGGCCGCAGTCGCGTTCAGCCCCAAAGGGGCGCAACTACGACAGCCCAGGGCAACGCCCTGGGGGAAGCGAGTCGGAATAACCGCTGAAGCCCTGAAGGGGCGAAATCCAGGGTCCCCCGGACCTTGATCCCGCCCTTTCAGGGCTACCGATCCCGCGATGGGCGCTCTCTCCCCAGGGCGTTGCCCTGGGCTTCCCTGTTTTGCCCCTTCGGGGCTGAGGAGGACCGCCAGAGCCGAGTCGCCTGGAACAAAACGGCGATACAGGCGGCTCTCAAGGACCGACTTCTCACCCGTCCACTCCCGGAATGTCCGCCCGATCCTTCCTGATCCTATCCTCTTGGCTCAGAGTTTCCCCAGCAACGCCTTTGCCCTGCTCTTCGCCGCAGCCGAGCCATGGGCGGGGTCCTTCTGCCCGATTTTCAGGAGGTCACCGAGGTCCTTGAGGAGCGCCTCGCCTTTGGCCGGGTCACTCTTCTGGATCTCCTCGAAGTAGCCCTTGATCTCCATGACGTTGCTGCTGACCAAGCCATTCTCCGCGCAGTCCCGCAGCGCGGCCTTTGCCTGCTCGGCCGGAGTGACTTTGGGGGCAGACGCCGACTTGCGGCCACACCCAGCGAGCATCGCGACGCTCACGAGCAGCAGGAAAACACATCTTGCCATCGATGGAACCCCCTTCATCTAAGAAGGAACACCGATCCCCAGCAGGACACCGCCGGACCAGGCTCGGGCTTTGCGAGTCGCTTACGGAATCGTGACCGCCTGGCCATCGTCGCGCTGGGCAATGTTGGCCAGGGTCGTCGCGTCGATGGTGACGGCAATCGGGCGGACCGAACCGTCGACCAGGAGGAAATTGCACACGCCGGGATGCCAACTGCCAACCAGCGGATTCGTGCCATAGGTGGTTATGCAGCCGGTGCCGGTACTGTGCACGTTGGTGCCCGACACATAGGGCCCGCTGGCGATCCCACGCTGTCGAATTCCACCGGCGAGCCAGAGTTCGCCGTAAGACCCCCACCAACCGCCGCTGCCGGAATTCCAGCGAGGGCAGTCACTGTTCAAGGTATTCCCGCCGCAATTCCCGATGCCCCCGGTCGCGTCCACGTGCTTCTCGGCAAACATCGCCGTGTTCGACGTGCCATCCGTGATCGTCTCGAACCCGCCCTTCGACACGAACATCGAGGCCCTCCACGCCGTGCTAGGGTTCCGCGTCGCGCACTGCAATGCCTCACGATGATAGGAGAGGCTACCCGCGCACGGCTGATAGTCGCCGGAGCAACTAGTGGGCGTGCCCGTATCGTAGTAGTAGTTGACCATCACATAGTCATTCGGCTGCGCGCCGCTGGCGAGCCGGAAGTTCGACGGATGCCGGGTGGGGCAAAGGTATTCAGGGATAGAACAAGCCGAACTCTTGATGAATAGGTAGTTGGTATTGGTCGGTTGGTCGAGCAGAGCCACGCCGCTTCCGTCGGTTAGCCCCGAAGTAGGATGAGTGGGTTGATTGACGTCGAACCCGTTATAGACGTTCATCTTTTCCATAAAGGGCAGAATCCAAAGGAAGGCCGGGGCGAAGTAAGGCCAACTCCTATCCACGCCGGACGGGGGAAGCGTCCTGCCACGGTCGTGGAAGTTGTGAACGGCCAACCCCATCTGCTTGAGATTGTTGATGCACTGGGAGCGCCGCGCCGCCTCGCGCGCCGCTTGCACCGCCGGCAAGAGCAACGCGATAAGAATGCCGATGATGGCGATTACCACCAACAGTTCTACCAGGGTGAACCCCTGCACACGCCTCTTGTTACCCATCTCAAGCTCCTCAAGAAAAGGACGAACTGAAAGAGAGTAAAACGGGAACTCTACGAAAAGTCCCGGATTTCCCAAAAAACGCTGCTATGCTGACAACTCGGGAGCCGCCTTCACCCCCCCGAGTGGGCGACAGAACGCACCCCCCACCCGGCAATCGGATGTACCCTCTAGATATTAACCGAACGGCATGGCATGTCAAGCGTTTTGTCGGGGCAAGGAAACGGAAAGCTCGCGGCAATGCCCTCGTGTGGGCGGTCTGGATCATGGGACGGGTCCATTGGGCGGCACTGCGTAATCGCGTAGGGTGGGACGAACGCTTCGCTTACCCACCTACGGGCCTGTCGGCCGACTGCGTTGACTGTCGCCGTTTGGGACCGTATGCTTGATCCCACTGCCGTAACCCCGCCCACTGGTCACCCCTACCTGGAGGAACATCCTATGAAACTCGCCTCTTCCGTGATCGAGAGCCTCTTGTTTGTCGCCTGCGTGCTCGTGGGGAGCAGCGTTCTGGCGGCCGAAGAGGGGAAGAACTGGAAACCGCTGATGGACGGCAAGACCCTGGCCGGCTGGCACCCGGTCGGCTTGGGGAAATGGACGGTCGAGAACGGGGCGTTCGTGGGCCGCGCGAAGAATGAGAAGCTCTACGGGCTGTTGTTCAGCGACGCGACCTTCAAGGATTTCACCGTCCGATTCAAGTTCAAGTTTACTTCTGGCGACAGCGGCTTTTACATCCGCACCATCTTCAAGGAGCCGGACCAGGCGCATGAGCTCCAGGTCCAGGTCGGCGCGCCCGGCAGCGGAGTGGGCCGCATTTACGAGAGCTACCGGCGAGGCTGGCTGGAGAAGCCCAACCTTGCCGAGGAGAAGAAGGTCTACAAGGCCAACGACTGGAACGAAATGATGATCGCCGCTCACGGCGGGCACATCGTCGTCCACGTCAACGGCGTGAAGACCTGCGAGCTGAAGGACTACCAAGGCATCGAGGAGGGCCACTTCGCCCTCCAGATGCACGCCGGCACGGTCAACGAGGTGATGTTCAAGGACATTGAGATCGCCGAGTAACACCGCGACATAACGCAAAAGGGGACTGGCTCCGTCGCCTCCATAGCGGTGTCCCTACGAGGAAAGCGTCCGGCGACGGTGCCTGTCCCCTTTTGCGACGGACGACTGGGCTGCGGAAAAAGGGGACAGGCGCCGTGGCGACCACGTTGCGCGTAGGCCACACCGGTTTGCGCTACGGAGCCAGCCGCACGGAATTCCATGGTGGGCCGGCGCTTCGCTTGTCCCACCCTGCCAGTTTGGAAGTCGGGCCGATCGTTGGAGGACCCTATGGCCATGCCTCACTCCGGAGTCCGTGCCATAGTCGTTGCTTTGCACCTTGTCGCTTGGGCGGGAATCGCCGCGGCGGCGGAGTCTGCGCCCGGCGGCTCGTCGCCGCAAGCCGAGCGGCAGTTGCAGCAGACGCTCGACGCGCCGCTCTTGTTCGTCAAGCGGCACTCGTACACCGGCATCCACATCTACGACACGTTCTACAAGTGGCCGCCGGGGGGCGGAGGGATCTACGTCCTGGAGAACCCGCGGGCGCCGCATGCCGAGTGGCGCATCCGGCCGGTGATCGATCCCACCACGCCCGGCACGTTGGGCGTCGGCGTGTACACGCACCCCGAGCTCTCCTACGACGCCAAGAAGCTCCTGTTCTGCTTCAAAGGCGATCCGGCCGGCAGTACGAGCATCTACGAGATCGGGATCGACGGCCGCGGCCTGCGGCGCCTGACCGACCCCACGCCCACCTGCGACTGCTACAAGGGCTCTCACGGCGGCCAGCACGATATCGCCCCGGCGTATCTTCCGGACGGGCGGATCGTGTTCCTCTCCACGCGGCCCAGCGGGCTTGTGCCGTGCGCGAACTCGGGCGTGAGCGTCCTCCACGTGATGAAGGCCGACGGGTCCGACATCCATCCGATCTCCGTCAACCACGTGAACGAGTTCGACCCGAGCGTCCTGCCCGACGGGCGCATTCTCTTCGGCCGATGGGAATACGTCGACAAGAACGCCTTGACGATCCAGTCCCTCTGGACGATCAACCCCGACGGCACGCAGGAAACGGCCTTCTTTGCCAACAACATGGTCTTCCCCGAGGCGATCCTCGATGCCCGCGACGTGCCGGGCACGCACCTGGTGGTGGGCACCTTCGCCAAGCACAACTCCACGCCCCGCGGTTCGATCGCCCTGGTCGATCCACGCCGCGGGAAGGACAGCCCGGGCGCGATCGTCAACCTCGAACACCCCGAGGAGGCTACCCGCGACACCGGCGACTCGTGCGAGCCCTGGCCGGTGACCGCCAACGTGTTCCTCTTCAGCGGCCGCCCGGCGGGGCAGAAGCGCAACGTGCTGGAGATGATCGACCGCGCCGGGCGGCGCATGGTCCTGTTGTCGGACTCCGAGATTTGCCTCCACGCGCCTATGCTCGTCAAGCCCCGGTCCGTACCGGCGATGATCGCCGATACGATCGACCGGAAGGCGACGACCGGGCGATTCTTCGTTCAGGACATCTACCAGGGCCTCACCGGCGTGAAACGCGGCGAGGTGAAGCAGCTTCGCGTGATTGAAGAGACCTCGCGGGTAAGCCCCACGTCGATGGGCGGGAGCCCGTACAACCAGGTCTTCCTCGTCAGCGCGGCCTTGGCCTTCAACGTGAAGGACTTCCTCGGGGTTGTGCCGGTCGACGAGAAGGGGTCCGCCTACTTCGAGGTCCCCGCCGGACGCGGCGTGTTCCTCCAGGCCCTCGACGCCGACGGGCGGATCGTGCAGAGCATGCGCACGTTCGTCCAAGCCGCGCCGGGCACGACCCGCTCGTGCATTGGATGCCATGAGTACAAGTACGGAAGCCCCGCCGGCTTGGGCCCGCGCGACCTCCTCGGGCGCACCCCGAGCAAGCTCCGCCCGGAGTCGTGGGGCAGCGGCTACGTCGACTACCCGAGCATGGTCCAGCCGATCCTCGACCGGCATTGCGTCCGCTGCCACGGCGGCGAAGAGGGCTTTGGCGGCGGCATGGACCTCTCCGGCGGCTGGACCCAGCACTTCAACATCAGCTACGAGAACCTCGCCAATCGGCGCGAGACCCAGCTTGTGGCCTACTGGATCTCCGGGATCGACTGCATGAACGGGACCGCCCACTGGTCGTGCCAGCTCTTCCCGCCGCGGGGCCACGGCTCGGGCGCCGCCCCGTTGGCCAAGCTGCTCGTCGAGGGACACGGGGGCAAGATCCCCGACGTCAGCCGGAAAGAACGCGACCTGCTCATGGCCTGGATCGACACCAACGGCCTCTACCACGGCAATTGGAACCAGACCCGCGTCGGCTGCGCGATCCGCCACTGGGAGGAGACCAAGGCCACGCTCGTCGGACAGATGCGCTCCGCCGGCTGCCTGAAATGCCACGGCGACGGCGCCCGCGTGGCCGTGTTCGAGGACGATTGGATCAATCTCAAGGACCCGCAGTTCAGCCGACTCCTCCGCGCTCCGCTGGCCCAGGGCGGCACCGGCTACGGGTTAAGTCTGTGCCGCGACCGGAAGGTCGATCCGCAGAAGCAGCGGCTCCACCTGCTGTGGAGAGGCTACGCGCATGCCGTGCAACCGGTGGAGGCGTTCGCGAAGCGTCCTTACGTCCCTTATGACCCGAGCGGCCGGCCTGTGGCGACGTTCGCTTCGATCCAGGACCCTCACTACCGGGCGATGCTGGCCACAATCCGCGAGGCCCGCGCTCGGGCGCTGGCCGATCCGCGGGTCGACATGCCCGGGGCGGAGATCGAGGCCGGGGCGTGCCGGACGGATATTCCCCCGCCCGTGCCCAAGGTCGCCCCGGCGCCAATCGCCTCGCTGGGCGACGACGGGATCGTCGAGGTCCGGTGGGAGTGCTCGGCGGCCACGATCGGGCTCTCGGCGGAGGTGCATCGCGCGTCCCAAGCCGATTTCCCGACCACCGAGAAGACGCTCTTGGCCCGCACGGCCCTCGCGCAGTATAGCGACAAGTCGGCCCCTGTCGGCCGGCAGCATTATGCGATCGTGCTCACGTCGGGCAGCGACGCGAGCAATCCGGCTTACACGAGCGTTGCGGTGCCGCCGCCGGTGCCCCCGCCCGTGCCCGTGGACCTCAAGGCAACGCCCCTGTCCTACGCCATCCGGATCGATTGGCAGGCGCCGGACGATCGCGTGGCGACGTACCACGTGTACCGCCGCAAGGCGGGCGCCGGGACGTTTCAGCGGCTCACGCAGGCGCCGATTCGCGAGTTGTCGTACTCCGACGTCGGCGTGGAGACGCGCGTGCCTTATGAGTACACGGTTCGGGCCGTCAGCCGCCGCGGGCTGGAGGGCGAGCCCACGCCGCCGTTGACCATGTCGGCCACCATCACTCGCGAGCCGGTCTTTCTGGCCAACTTCGACGGCGCCGCCACCGGGATGCTCTACGGCGGCGAAACCCTGCTCGGCAAGCTGCACGGCAAGGCCCGGCTCGGCCGCGGCGTCCTCGACCTGCGCGAAGGCGGCCACGCCAGCTTCCCCTACCGCCCGCAGTTTGGGCTCGGGCAGCCGATCGCCGTCGAGTGCTGGCTCCGGCTCGAACAACTCGGCCCCATGCCGGTCATCGCCAGTTGCGGCCAGTGGCATCAGGCAGGGTGGTTCCTCCAGCAAATCGGGGGAACGTGGCGATGGCACGTCGGCGGCATCGACTGCGACGGCGGCCGCCCGCCCGTGGGCCGCTGGGTCCACCTGGTGGGCCTCTACGACGGCCATGCCGCCCAGTTGTACCAGGACGGCGTGCGCGTGGCCGAGAAGGCCGGGGCGGCCATCACCGTGCCGTGGCCGGGCGAGCTGCACGTGGGCCAGTACAGCGCCCAGGTGGCCCCACCCTACCAGACCCTCGGCCAGATTGCCGGCCTGAAGGTTTATCACCGTCCCTTGGAGGCCGCGGAGATCGCCGTCGCGTCCAAGACGCCGCCGGCTTCCCGGCCCGCCAAGTAGTCGTCCACGTGCCTCGGTCTCTCCGAGACTGAGGGGAGCGCGTCTCGGAGAGACGCGACCACGTGGGCGCCGCGGAAAACGCGAGGTAGAAAGGGACAGGCGCCGTTCGGTAACGTTTCTGCTTGTGCCACGTCGGTTTGCGCCACGGAGCCAGTCCCGTTTTTCCGCGACCCAGGGCTGTAGTGCCGGACTGCCCGGCCAGTATATATTGGACTGAATCGCGCACGACGACTATCGTGGATCAAACTCGTAGGGAAGCCAATGGGACGCACCAGCGACGCCGGTCAGCCATTGTTGGAGGCCCGAGCGGAACTGCCCCCGCCGGAACCGACGGACTCCGAGCAGACGGATGGCCGCCGGCCCGCCTCGGCGACGGTCTGGGGCGGCGTTCTCATCGGTCTTCTGGCCCTGACCGTCGCGGCGGTTGCAGCCAATCGCGTGCGCCGCGACTCCGACGCGCACGCTGAAGACAGTCCGGAGCCGACCGAGAGGAGCGTCCGCGTCATTCGTCCCGCCGCGCTTGAGGATGCCACGCTCACCGCCGCCCGACGATGCCGACACCGT
>Ga0172371_10008073_pt1 | contig 14800 bp, 12 predicted proteins | sample Lak12m_FD_114543 | JGI IMG/M metagenome (GOLD analysis project Ga0172371, IMG submission 114543) | Freshwater microbial communities from Kabuno Bay, South-Kivu, Congo - kab_022012_12m | ecosystem: Environmental > Aquatic > Freshwater > Lake | place: Democratic Republic of the Congo: South-Kivu... | reverse complement strand
GGGACTACTTCCTTCACCATTCCAATTGTAGCCTGCATCTCGGTTAAGGTCGATCCCGTTGTTGTTGTATCGTGTAAGATTTACCCTTCCATCGGGGTTTACCAGAGGGAAAATCCATATTTCGCGGGTATTGATTAATTCTGTAATTTCAGGATTATTGCCATATTGCTGGCAAAGCCAACGGGCAAAGCGGATCATGTTTTCGCCACCCCCGATTTCGTCACCATGGATGTTGCCATCCAGCGCTACTTCCGGTTCATTTTCGTCAACCTGCACATTGTCGCTTATTTTGAGGGCGGCAAGTTGCCGTCCGCCAACCGACTGGCCGAGTATGGTTTTCTGGCACAAATTGGGAAGTGCCTCTGCAAGGCTGTCGATGAGAGCAATTATTTCGCTGTAGGTGTGGTAGGCATCGCGGCTTTCCCAAAAATCCTTGTAATATTCGTTCAGGTTTTCTTTGGTAATTTCAAAGGTTAATCCTGCATTTTGAACTTGCTTCAGCTCGTCCGGGGTAACATACATCAGGGCATAGTCACGGTAAATATCGCCGTTGAGTTTGAGTTGAGCTAAAGTTTCGGCTTGCTTGCGGGTGTCAATTTTTACTTTGAGTTCCATTTCGCCGTTGCGCCATCCCTGGGCGTGCAGCAAAATCCCAAAAAGTAAAACGATTGTCAGGCTTAATCCCTTTTTTAGTAAAGAAGGCAATGAGTTCATTGTAGTTTGTTTTTTGTTAAAAATTTGTTGGCGAAAGTACAGACTTTTTGATTCCTGAAAAGTTGTTTCTGACTGGAAATAATTGTTGCTTTGTATTCATTTTCTTTTAAAAATCAAAATGATATGGAATTGAATAAATCATTCATCAATGAGATCAGGACAATTATTACCCAAAACCGGGAGCAGGCAGTCCGTTCGGTAGATCATTAACGTGTTCTGACCTATTGGCAGGTTGGGAAAAGGATTTTTGAAGAGGAGCAGCAGGGCAAGGAGAGAGCTGATTATGGTACTTTTTTAATTAAATCATTGGCAATCGAACTTCAACCTGAGTTTGGAAGCGGATTCTCTTATCGGCAGCTCAACAGGTACCGGCAGTTTTACAGAATGTTTCCAATTGTGTCCGCACTGCGGACACAATTCGCCTGGACCCATTACAAACTCCTATTACCAATTGAAAATCAGGACAAAAGAGAATACTATATTCTGGAAGCTTCGAAGAATAATTGGACGGCAAGGCAGCTTGAACGTCAAATTAACAGTCAGCTTTTTGAACGGCTTTTGTTGAGTACCGACAAAGAAAAAGTGTTAGCCATTGCCCGTGGTGAAAATTTCTTTACCCGAAAACAACAAAACCATTCTTGCAAGTAAATATCAACTTTACTTGCCATCCGAAGCGGAGCTTCTGAAAGAATTGAAAGAAGAGCTAAAGAAGCTAAAAGGCTGATTAAAACACCCTTTGCGCAATCCGCCGGATGTTATCCGTAATTCCGATGGTGAAAAAATGAAGTGCCGGTACGCCCAGTTTTTTCAGTTCCAACGACTGGTTTACTGACCATTCGATGCCGAGGTTGTAGGCCTCATCATCGGTTTTACATTTTCTCAACTCTTTGGCCAGGTCTTCGGGGATATCGATATGAAAAACCAGCGGCAACAGCCGCAATTCATTCATCCGGGTTATTGGCTTTAGGCCGGGAATAATGGGCACATTAATACCGAAATCGTGGCATTTTTGTACGAAATCGATGTATTTCCGGTTGTCAAAAAACATCTGAGTGACAATGTAATCGGCGCCTGCGTCAACCTTTTGCTTCAGGTAATAAAGGTCAGCATTCATATTTGCTGCCTCGAAATGCTTTTCGGGATAACCAGCCACCCCGACCGAAAAATCAGTAGCGGTTGTATTTTTAAGTTCTTCGTCCTGGTATTTGCCACGATTGAGGTTGATGATCTGTTTCACGAGGTCAACTGCATATTCGTGACCTTCGGGTTCGGGTGTGAAAAGTCGCTGCGTTTTGGGTGGATCACCACGAAGAACAAGCAGGTTGTTGATTCCCAGAAAATGTAGATCAATAAGGGCATATTCGGTTTCCGATTTGGTAAAACCTCCGCAAATCAGGTGAGGTACAACTTCAAGGTGCGGGTACCTGTATTTGATGGCTGCCGAAATAGCTACGGTTCCAGGTCTTTTCCTGATTGTTTTCTTCTGAAGCAAGCCATTTTCAAGCTTTTTATAAACCACCTCCTGCTGGTGGTAAGTAATGTTGCAATTGATGGGGTTAAACCCAATGAGCGGATCGATAATTTTATAAACAGATTCGATGTTGCCGCCTTTCAGTGGAGGTAGAAGCTCAAACGAAAAAAGTGTATGGGTTGTATTTTTTATCAGGTCAATTATTTTCATGTAAACGTCAGTTTTAAAAAAGCAAGATTACAAAAAAAACATCAGATGGGTTTTACAGGGATTTTTACCCGCATGGTGGTTCCTTCCATCTCCAGCGATTCCAGTTCGATAAAACCACCCATTTCCTTAATGATACCCAACGAGATTGAAAGCCCCAATCCGCTTCCTTTTCCGAGGCTCTTGGTAGTAAAAAAAGGCAGAAAGATGTTTGTTTTTATGTTTTCGGGAATCCCGGCTCCGTTGTCTTTTACTTCAATTATTATTTCATTCTGAATAACCCGGCTCGTAACAACCATTTTCTTTTGAAAATCTTCACCTGTTTTATCAGTTTTTTCTTCTAAGGCATCTTTCGCATTATTGAAAAAATTTACGATTACCTGTTCAAACTTATAAGGATTCCCCTCAATATCAGGGATATTATCGTCAAGATCGAAAACCACATCAATCCTACGGTTTGAGAATTTAGTCCGCGCAAGCGAAAAAGCATTCTGGATACGGGTATTCACGCTGAAAGGTTCGCACAGATGTTCTTGTTGCCCTCTCGAAAAGTTGCTGATTTCGGTAATGATGAATTTTATCCGTTTAATGCCTTCAAAAATATCCTTGATGGTTTCGTCGATGTACTTTTTATCTGGTATTTCAACCGAATTTTCATCTGCGAGACTTTCGGTAGCCAGCGAAATATTTTGAAGTGGCTGCTTTATTTCATGAGCAATACCCGAAGCCAGTTCACCCAATGAAGTAAGGCTGGCCTGATGAACGATGATTTGCTGTTGTTCTTTTTGTCGCCGCAAAGCTTCTGCAATTTTTACCTCGAGATCGCGGTTGGCCTTTTTCTTTAACCGGTATCTGAAATAAACCACAAAAGCCACCGCACCCACAACAACAATTGTGAATAAAAGATAGAGTTGGTTACCTTTAAGTTTCTCAATAGAAATGCGTTGGCTCAAAATTTCTTTTTCCTTCTTTTCAACTTCGTAAACTATCTGAAGATTACGTATTTGCAAGCTTTTTTCGCTGTTGAGAAGGCTGTCGCCGATAGCTGTCTGTCTTTTGTAAAATTCGAGTGATTTCTCAAAATTCCCGGTTTTTTCATTCCATTGCTGGAGATATTTAAAAGCACTTTGCATCATTTTTGGGGATTTGATTTCTTCAGCTATTTTTTGAGCTTCCTCAAACAGGCGAAGGCTTTCCTCAAATTTGTTCTGTTTCATTAACAAATCTCCAAGATTAAGCATTGAAGCAATCATGCCTTGCCTGTCGTTGGATGTCCTGCTTTTCTGGAGGCTTTCCTCAAAAATCTCACCTGCTTTGCCGTATTCTTTCTGGTTAAGGCAGGCAACCCCCAGGTTTATTAGTATTGAATTGATGTTTCGTTCATCGCCGGTTTTCTTTTTCAGTTCGATAGCCTTATTAAATTGATGCACCGACTCATCATAATTTTCGAGGGACATGTTCACGTCACCAAGACTTGCCAGTCCTGTAGCCATCGAACCTGTGTCTTTCAACTGAATGGAAATATCAATCGATTTCTGGTAAAATTCAATTGCCTTATCGTACTCCGTCATGAATTTGTAAATATTGCCGATGTGTCTGTACGAAATGGCTATTCCTTTCAAATTGCCCGTTTGTTCATTAATCTTCAGTTGTTCCAGATGGTATTGAAGAGCACGGGTGTAATGTCCAAGCCTTGAATATATGACACCCAGATTGTTGTAGGCGGCGGCGATTTCGTCAGTATTATTTATCTCGATGTTTTTTTTAAGGGAAAGGTCGTAGTATTGGAGTGAATTTATGTTGTCGTTTCTCAGGTAATAAAAATTGCCGAGTCTTTTGAGGGCAGCAGCAATTTTCTGGTTGTCACCCATCGCCTGTGCAACTTTGAGGGCAGCCAATCCATATTCGGCACAAAATTGTGAGGTATCATTCAAATACAATCCCGATAACTCAAAAAAGACATCGAATTTATGGGATTCCGAAAGTGGAGTTCCCTCTGAAATGAGCTGTTTCAGGCTGTCAGCCTTTGTATCTGTGCTCCCGGCAAATCCCTGAATGAAAAGGCAAAATATTAGCGGTAATAAACCATACTTCATAAATGTACTTCCTGACTTTTTCATGATAAATTCTGATCATTAATTCAGAATTTCCCCCAAATGAAACAAAGTTACAAAGGAAATTACTTTTGTAATCCTATTTTGGTTTTTTTGTCTAAATTTGTTCATAATTATCATCATTAAATCAAAATAAATATGGCTGGTTTAAATAAAGTTATTCTGATTGGAAATCTGGGCAAAGACCCGGAAATTTTGACGTTTGAAAACGGGGTAAAGCGTGCTGCTTTTTCGTTAGCAACCACCGAAAGCTATCGCGACAAAGAAGGAAACTGGGTTGATCAAACCGAGTGGCATAACATAGTATTGTGGCGATGGCTGGCGGAAAGAAATCTGATAAAGGGCGACACAATTTATGTGGAAGGAAAATTAAAAACACGTTCATGGGATGATAAAGATGGGGTTAAGCGTTACACAACAGAAATCATTGGTGACAAAATCATCAAGTTATCCGGAAAACGGGAACAATCAACAGGACCTATTGAGCCTCCCCCACCTGCCGATCTCAGTCATTATCCTGAAGCCATCCACGAAGGCACGCTTAATGAAGGAGGTCCTACCGACGATCTTCCTTTCTGATTTTCTGACATTTGAACATTACACGTTAAATTGGCCTCCAAAAAATGTATTTTTGCAGGCCAATTTGTGTTTATTGTTTAACTAACTCATTGAAATTTGGAAGACGTTGACATTGAACCATTATCAGAGGTTTTATTTATCGTGGCTGCCACGCTGTTAAAACCTCTCACTTTTCCTGTCGTTATCGGATTTGTTGTAATGTTGGTGCTGCTCATCTGCTCTGCATTGATTTCCGGGGCAGAAATTGCATTTTTTTCATTAAACCAAAACCATACTAAAACACTCAGGACGAAAAGTTCAAAAACCGGTAACCTGATTATCTCACTGCTTGAAAAACCAAAACGGTTGTTGGCAACCATACTGATCGCCAATAACTTTGTAAATGTCTCCATCGTTATACTGTCCACCTTTATTTTGAATCAACTGGTGTATCTTGACGCCTACCCCTGGCTGGCTTTTACTTTACAAGTAATTGTGATAACATCACTCATTCTCATTCTGGGTGAAATCACGCCAAAAATCTATTCAGCTTACAACCCCCTCATTTTTGCCAGTTTTATGGCCAGCCCGATGCGTGTACTTATTTTCATTTTTTACCCACTGAGTTCGGTGCTGGTAAAAAGTTCTTCGTTCATCGATAAACGAATCAGCATGAAGGGATCCCAGCTTTCGATGAGTGAACTTTCTGAGGCAATCGAACTTACATCCGATGAAAATACACCTGATGATGACCGGAAAATCCTGAAAGGTATCGTCAGATTTGGCGATATCGATTGCAAGGAAATCATGAAATCGCGTGTGGATGTTACGGCTGTTGATGTTTCAACATCTTATGATAAATTGCTTAAAACCATCCTTGAATCGGGGTATTCGCGTATTCCAGCTTACCAGGACAACTTTGATAAAATTGCCGGGATCGTTTATGTGAAAGATTTCCTTCCACATCTCGACAAACCTGTGGATTTCAACTGGAAGGCATTATTGCGGCCTGCCTTTTTTATCCCTGAAAACAAGAAAATCAACGACCTGCTTGAGGAATTCCAGGAAAAGAAAATACACATGGCTGTTGTGGTGGACGAATACGGTGGAACTTCAGGAATTGTAACCCTCGAAGATATTATCGAAGAAATTGTTGGCGACATCAGCGATGAATTCGACACTGCCGAAGATGAGGTTAACTACACCAAAATTGATGAAAACAAATACCTTTTCGAGGGAAAAACGCTGCTAAACGATTTTTGTAAAATCCTGAACATCGACGACGTTTTATTCGACGTGGTAAGGGGTGATTCGGAAACTTTAGCCGGTTTGATTCTTGAATTGGAAGGAAAAATTCCGAAAGCCAACGAAAGCACTAAATTTCAGAATTTCGAGTTTAAAGTAAAAAAAGTAAATAATCGCCGCATTGAACAAATTCTGGTCACCCTTATCGAAAACAAAAATTAGTCTTGGTTCCTTAACAGAAGCGTTTTATCAGGTTTTTACTCTTCCGGTTTTAATGGGAATTATTTTGTTTTCTTCTTGTGAAAATGCCCCACCAGTTCCCAAACCGAGGGGGTATTTCCGTATTGAACTTCCCAAACAGGAATACAAAAATTACGATCCGCCCTGCCCTTACAGCTTTGAAATTCCGGTTAGTGCGGTTATCTGCAGTGATCAGTACACTAAATCCGAACCTTGCTGGTTTAACATCGAATATCCTGCCTTTAAGGCAAAAATCCATTTCAGTTACAAAGATTTAAAAACAAACCCGTTGTACAATCTCACCGAAGATGCCCGTGAAATGGTTTTTAAACATGCCCAGAAAGCCAATGGAATAAAAGAATCGGTAATTGATTTGCCTGCGCAGCATGTTTATGGAAAAGCCTGGACTATTGATGGCCGGGATGTTGCCTCACCATTCCAGTTTTATGTTACCGACAGTGTGTGCTATTATCTGCGTGGAGCACTCTATTTTAATGTTATCCCCAACAACGATTCCCTTAAACCTGTTATCGGTTTCATCATCAACGATTGCGATCATCTTATTCAAACCTTGCGCTGGAAACGGGCGCTTTAATCGTCTCACCACTTGCTTTGCGCAAAAAGCCGTTGGAGAAAATCCCGGTTTATCAGGCTAATGAATTTTAACAAAATCAATACCTTGCAAAGACCCATAATTAAATTCAAATTGAATAACTTTGACAACTTTTATAAAAATCAGGTATTTATTATCACTTAACCAAGGCACATAAAAACTTTTAGGAAATGAAAATCAAATACATTGATCTTATCGAGCAAACTTTTGAATTTCCACAAGAGGAATTTGAAGTAGTTGATAACGAACTCTATTTTCATGATATCCCACTGATGGATATTATCAAGCAATACGGAACTCCGGTAAAACTTACCTATTTGCCAAAGATTTCGGAACAGATTCAAAAAGCACGCCGGTTTTTTAATGTGGCAATGGCCAAAGTTGACTACCAGGGCGAGTACAAATACTGTTACTGCACCAAAAGTTCTCATTTTTCATTTGTTCTTGAAGAGGCGATCAAAAACAGAGTGAACCTCGAAACTTCCTCTGCTTTCGACATTAATATCGTAGAAGAACTCTTCAGGTCGGGGCTGATCAACAAGGATATTTACATTATTTCAAACGGGTTTAAAGGTGAACAATACCTCGAAAATATTTGCCGGCTTATCAATGATGGATTCGAAAATACCATCCCTGTGTTAGACAACATGGACGAGCTGAAATATTACGATCAGCACATCAATAAAAAGTTCAAGATCGGGATGAGAATAGCCTCTGAAGAAGAACCATTGTTTTCATTTTATACCTCAAGGCTGGGTATCCGATACAATGACATTGTGCCGTTTTTTACAGAGCATATTCAGAAAAATCCCAACATCGAACTGAAAATGCTTCACTTTTTCATCAATACCGGGATTAAAGACACTGCTTATTATTGGAACGAGTTAAGCAAAAGCTTGAACGTGTATGTTGAATTGAAAAAAATCTGTCCCGAACTCGATTCTTTCAACATTGGAGGGGGATTCCCAATCAAACGGTCATTGGGTTTTGAGTACGATTACGAATACATGGCCGAAGAAATCATTGCCCAGATAAAGCTTACCTGTGAACAGCACGGTGTGCCCGAACCCAACATTTTCACTGAATTTGGTTCTTTTACGGTTGGCGAAAGCGGTGCCGTACTTTACTCGGTTCTCGACCAAAAACAGCAGAACGACCGTGAGCTTTGGAACATGATCGACAGCTCATTCATGACAACCATTCCCGACTCGTGGGCCATCAACCAGCGGTTTATTCTGTTGCCCATCAACCGCTGGGACAAGGAATACCAGCGCGTCTGCCTTGGCGGGCTTACCTGCGACAGCCAGGATTACTACAACGATGAAGCCCATTCAAACGCCGTCTTCCTTCCAAAATATGACCATGAAGATACTCTCTATCTCGGATTTTTCCACACAGGGGCTTACCAGGAATCGATTGGCGGTTACGGCGGAATTCAGCATTGCCTCATTCCCGCCCCCAAACACATCATTATCGACCTCGACGAAAACGGGGAATACTACCCCAAGCTTTTCGCCAAAGAACAAAGTTTTAAATCCATGCTCAAAACGCTGGGCTATTAAATGACCATGAAACATCGGATTAATCAGGAATTTATACTATAATTATTGATTTAATAAATTTGTGCATTCGTGGCATAATTAAAATGAAAAAGACAAAGTTTTCACCGGTAACCGAACAGCATCATAATTTTCTGATCTATGATCTGGCAACCACTTTGCCCGATTACCTGCTGGCCTTTCACATCAATAAAAACCTGAATATGCACTTTGCGCGCGAAAAGGACTTTGAAGTGAACAATCCCACCACCGGTAACCTTGAAATTTATTCCCTCTATATTTTTGAAGAACATCAAAATCAGAAATTTTACCTTGTACACAATCTGAAAGATGAAAATCCTCTGATGCTCAACTACTTTATTTTTGTTGACGGATCGTTTCACAAAAAAATGGAAGAGGATTTCATTCAAACACTGCAGTCGATTCCGGATGTACTCAATGTTAATTCTATAAGCCTTTCGGGAACAACCAGTACAAAAGCGGCTTCCAAAAAGACAGTGGACATGATTAATGCATTGTTGACCGACCTGGAATATCACCTCAGCGATTTGAACAAGCTGAAAACAGATCAAAAAACAAATTTACCCTCACTCAAAAAAGACAGTATTAAAAAATTGTACGACGAATGAAAACAAAAATCATTGCTACCATCGGCCCGGCAACATCATCAAAAACGATGTTGAAAAAACTCATTTTTGCCGGAGTTGACGTCTTCAGGCTTAATTTTTCGCATGGAACGTATGAAGAGTTCACCAGGATTATCACTGATATTCACGATTTGAACAAGAAACTTGAAACCCACGTGGCCATTTTGGCCGATTTACAAGGACCAAAAATAAGGATAGGCAATCTTCCCGGCGGAGAATTGGAGTTAAAGAAAAATGATGAAATCGTTTTTTCCACTGTACCAGTCGATGATAATGCGGGTAAGATTTTCATCAATTACAAACATTTTCCGGCTGATGTACAGAAAGGTGAAAAAATACTTTTGGATGATGGTAAACTGACCCTCATCATTAGTGAAGTAATTGGCGATAAAGAAGTAAAAGCCAAGGTTCTGATAGGTGGAAAACTTATGTCGCGCAAGGGAGTTAATCTGCCCGACACTGTAATTTCGCTGCCTTCTTTATCAGAAAAAGACAAGGAAGATGTGGAATTTATTACTGAACATGATATTGATTGGGTGGGACTGTCGTTTGTCCGTACTGCAAAGGATGTGGAGGAGTTGCGGGATTTGATCAGGAAGATTGGCAAAAACAACATTCCAGCCATTATTGCAAAAATTGAAAAACCGGAGGCTGTTAAAAATATCGAATCGATCATGGAGGTGGCTAACGGGATTATGGTTGCACGGGGCGATCTGGGTGTTGAAGTGCCGCTTCATACGGTGCCGGTTATCCAGAAAAGGATTGTAAAACGCTGTCTCGAAATGAACAAACCGGTGATTATCGCCACCCAAATGATGGAAGGGATGATGTACAATTCGAGGCCTACGCGTGCCGAGGTGAATGACGTGGCCAATTCGGTGATGGACGGCGCCGATGCCCTGATGCTGAGCGGTGAAACTTCGGTTGGCAATTACCCGGTGGAGTCGGTTGAAACGATGGAAAAAATCATCCGTGAGGTAGAAATTTACGAGGACATTTATCATAAAAACCAAAAACCCGTAAAAGCAAACAATCCGCGGTTCATTTCCGATTCGGTAATATTCAGCGGTTGCAATATGGCCCGCGAATCGCAGGCAAGGGCAATTGTTTCGGTTGCTTCTTCGGGTTATTCCGCAGCCAAAATTGCCTCTCACCGCCCAAAATCTGTCATTTATGCCTTCGCCAGCGATGAGTTTATTTTGAGAAGACTCAACCTGGTTTGGGGAATAAAACCCATGTTTTTCGATCGTTGCATCAACACCGATCAAACCATTGCCGACCTTACAGCTGAATTGAAAAAGAAGGGATTGGTAGAACAGGGCGATTTGCTGGTTCACATTTCTAACATGCCCATCAATGAGCCTGGAAAATCGAACATGGTTCAATTGAGCCACGTCGATTGAGAAATCACAAAGAGCAATTATCAAAAAACAAATAATTTCCAATTCTGAAAATTTCAAAAGGAGAAAATTAAAAATTCCTTCCTGATTAGAAAATCGGTTTCAAAGTGCTTTTTGAGGTACTGAAATTTCAGATCAGATGTTATTCTATTTGAAAACCAGCTTTTAGCCTGGTTTATTCACAAACGTAATAGAACACTGATCCCGCACGTGCGGGACGGATAAAACTGATTTTCACGGATTTTTGTTTTTATCTGTGTGAATCCGCAAAATCCATGTCATCTGTGTGCCTTTTGAGGTATGTATGAATTAATCAGGTTAGATTATACTTATCCGGGCTGTAGCTATTAAGCGGGTTTGAGTTTTGGGATTTGGAATTTGGTTGTGTTTTGTATTTTGGAATTTATTTGTTTTTTGATTTTTGATATTTGGAATTTCCCTACTAATTCATCCTGATAAAGTTATAGGTAATTGTTCCTGTCTGAATTTCAGCGGCTTTGGGGTCGGGAGTAAAAACAGCCTTCAAAGCGGCATCACGCGCAACGTTCTGTAAATTCTGATCGGTAATGGTAGTACCTTTCACCCCGGCCTGAGCACGGGTAACCATGCCGTCCTGATTCACCCAGATTTTAACTACCACTTTTCCCTGTTCCAGGGATTCATAAGCTGGTTTAGGCAGGCTCACAGAGCCTCTTCCCGAAAGGTCAAACGAAATACCGTTTCCCGAAGCCGAATTTCCATCGGGATTGGTGCTGGTTTTCGATCCGTTTTCTTTACCCTGGTCAGCCAAATCGGTACCGTTGCCCTGAGTCCCCACGTCGGTTTTTGCCTTACTGTCAGGAGAATACATCGCTCTTGGATTTACTTTGGGTTCCTCCTTCACAACCTTTGGTTCCTCCTTTTTAATAACCTCTTTTTCCGGCTTTTTTTCAGGTTTCTTTTCCTCGATGGCCGGAGCTTCTTCCACATCCTGAGTGATGATTTTCTGAGGTTCAGGTTTCGATTTTTCGGGTTCTGACTTTTGGACTGGAACAATTTCTTCAGGCTGCACCAAACCAGAACCTGTTTCCGAATTTCCAAGACTTACTTCAACACCCTCTTCTCCCGGTAAAGGCAATGGAGTGCGCAACGCCAGAAACAATAATGCAACTACCACCACCAAATGCACAATGATGGTTCCGATAATTGCTCTTGACCTTATGATATTTTCATCCATAACCGAGGTGATGTTTATTTTGGACGTGTTGCCAGAATAACTTTGTGTTTTGTACTGTTTCTGTCGTTGATTTTATTCACGGCATCAATCACCTCAACCACATATTGAACGGGTACTGACTGATCGGCACGCAACACCACCGAACCATCTGTTTGCCCGGCAAGGTCAACGCTGATACGCGATTCAAGGTCGTCTTTCAAAACCTGTGTTTCATTCAGAAAATACTCAAATCTGTCGTTGATATACACAGTAGTGGTTTGTTTTGCCAATGTTTTGCTGGTACTTTGGGGCAACAACAATTTTATGGCATTGGGAGCAACCAGTGTTGATGTGAGCATAAAAAAGATCAACAGGAGAAACACCAGGTCCGACATGGACGCCATACTAAATGCAGCACTTCTCTTATTACGGGATCGAATATCCATTTTATTGTCTTTATTTTAACTAACATATTTTTTAATAGAATACTTTTTTAAGAAGTCGGCAGTGGGCAGTCATAAGTCATAAGTCATAAGTCATAAGTCATAAGTCGTAAGTCGTAAGTCGTAAGTCGGCAGTTAATTGCAAGTAAAAAACACTTTTTCGCTAACAGTTGAACCTTGAACAAATTAAACTTTGAACATTTTAGCCGGCCGGCTCATTCAGAACGTCCATAAATTCGGTGGCACGGGCCTCGAGTTTAAAAACAAGCCGTTCAACCTTTGCCACCAAAACATTATAGCAGATGTAGGCAACAATTCCCACAATCAATCCAGCCACTGTAGTAATCATTGCCTGGTAAATTCCTGATGAAAGCAGGGCAATATCAATGTTATTACCTGCCATCGACATATCATAAAATGCCCTCACCATTCCGGTAACAGTGCCTAAAAAGCCAAGCATTGGAGCGGCTCCGGCAATAGTAGCCAGGGTTGTAATATTTTTTTCGAGCCTCGAAACCTCCAGTTTACCCACGTTTTCGATGGCTGCGTTGATGTCTTGAAGAGGTTTGCCAATTCTTAACAAGCCTTTTTCGATCATCCGGGCTATCGGATTCTGTGTTTTCCTGCAAAGCGCCATGGCAGCATCAATTTTTCCGTCATGAATAAAATCACGGATATGATTCATGAAGTTGTTATCCTCTTTCGAGGCAATGTTGATGATGTAGAAACGCTCGATGAAAATGTAAACGGCAATAACCGAGAACACCGCCAGTACAATCATAATCCAGCCGCCTTTTACAGCCAGATCCCAGATGGACATGCTGATTTCCCCGGTTTGAACATTAAGAATACCAGCCGCTGTATGACCAGCCGAAATTGCTGTTTGTAAGTTCTCTAACAAAAAATTGCCAATCATTTCTGTTTATTTTTATTGATATTATTATGTACTTCGAAATTAAAAAATGAAAAACGAATTCATCTTCTGATTATTAGATTTCATCCGATTTTTTCTTGAAAAGAGCCAAGGGAAACCTTATTCTTTTACGATTTCATAAACCTGTTTCCGTATGAGTTTCCATGTTTCTGAGTTCATTTTTGCACCGATTACTTCAATCACCCTGCCGGCAAGCAATGATCCAATCCTGCCACATTTTTCTACCGGCAGATTATTTGCCAATCCATACAAAAAGCCCGCTGCATAAAGGTCGCCAGCTCCTGTTGAGTCGATGCTGTTGGCTTGGATAACACCAATTTTATTTACTTCTCCATTACATTTTACCAACGATCCCTTCTCACCAATTTTCACAATGGCTATTTCGCTGTTTTTTGAAATTTCATGTAACGCCAACTCCGGTTCAAGACCGGTAAAAGATTGTGCTTCCTGTTCATTTGCAAATAAAATATCAACATAATCAACAATGATTTCTTTCAGAAAGTCCAAATTTTCCTCCACCACATCAAAGCTTGCCAAATCAAGTGAAACCTTTACACCAGCATCTTTTGCCAACCAAACAGCTTTCCTTAGCAAATCATGGTTTTGAACCAGGTAGCCTTCGATGTGAAAATAGTCGTAACCAATAAATAGCTCAGGGGTTATTTCATCCGGCGAAAGCTCGATGGCACAGCCAAGGTTAACTGCGAATGTCCGCTCCGAATCGGGGGTGATGAGGGCAATAGCCAGGCCCGTGGGTGCAGTTCCCTTCATGAGCAAAGGTTGAATTTTATTATTTAACATATCTTCTTCGAGAAATCTTCCAAATTCATCATTTCCCACTTTTCCAATAAAACCATTCTCCATCCCTAGGTTTGCCAAACCATTGATTGTGTTTGCTGCCGAACCACCGGGAGCGTTTTCAGCAGGCAGGTACGATATTGCCTTCATTAATTTCTGAATAAAAACACCATCCATCAACCTCATCCCCCCTTTGAGTAAACCAAAATCAGAGAACAATTTTTCATCTTCAATCCTAATCATAATATCCACCAGAGCATTGCCCATTCCCAATATTTTAGCCATTTCTACAAAATTTTTTAAGTTGATAAAATTAATTTTTTGGGCAAAAGTATTGCAAATTAATAAACATTATCTATTTTTGCCCCCGCTTTGAAAAAAGCTACAGCGTTCTGAATAAACATTCCTCCTTAGCTCAGTCGGTTAGAGTCCCGTACGTACGGGATTAATCAGAGGGTCGAAGGGGTTCTTTGAAATAAAACATTCCTCCTTAGCTCAGTCGGTTAGAGCATCTGACTGTTAATCAGAGGGTCGCTGGTTCAAGTCCAGCAGGGGGAGCCACCAAAGCCATCCAGAAACGGGTGGCTTTTTTAATTGCTATCAATATGTTTTACATTTACATTCTCTATTCCGAAAGTTCGGATTTGTACTATGTTGGCCAG
>Ga0172371_10008072_pt1 | contig 14806 bp, 18 predicted proteins | sample Lak12m_FD_114543 | JGI IMG/M metagenome (GOLD analysis project Ga0172371, IMG submission 114543) | Freshwater microbial communities from Kabuno Bay, South-Kivu, Congo - kab_022012_12m | ecosystem: Environmental > Aquatic > Freshwater > Lake | place: Democratic Republic of the Congo: South-Kivu... | reverse complement strand
TGATTATTAGCGTAAAAAGAATTAAAGGCGCCAGCCACCTCGATTAAATACGAGATAAGATATTGAGGCGCAAATTCGCGATAAGCCAGAGCAGTAATTTCGGGAAGTTGATAAAGAAGATGGCCAAGGACTCCCGAGGGGAACCCTCGGGAGTCTCGACCCACTCGGGCGCCTTGAAGCTCGACTTCGGGATCGGGAATAACCGAGTTTGAGAGTTCGGCTTCCAAATTTTGGCTTTTCGCTTTTTTGAGCACCGACAAAGCACGCGTATAAGCATACTGAAGATAAGGCCCCGAATCGCCTTCAAGTGATAGCGATTTCTCAAAATCAAAGATAATATCCTTGCCAATCCCCTGCTTCAAAATCGAATATTTAATCGCACCCACCGCCACTTTTTCGGCAAGCTCATCTTTTTCATTGGCTGTTAATTCGCGATCTTTAATTTTCGCTAAAACTTTTTCTTTAACTTGCGAGATCAATGACTCGGCGGTAATCACTTGACCAGTGCGACTAGACATCTTACCGGTGGGCAAACGCAACATCCCATGCGAAAGGTGCTTGATTTTAGAAGCCAAATCAGGCAAGAGTTCTTTCATCGCCCGCAAAACAACTCTGAAATAATCATCGATTTCGTTACCCGTCACCGAAATTAAAATATCAGCAGGGTATTTGCTAGATTTAATTTTAGCCAAACCCAATTCCTTCGCTTCATAAGTGGGCAAACCCTCGGCAGTTAAGAAAACGCGAGTGTGTAATTTAGAATCAAACTTTTCTCCTGGGAAAATAATCGCGCTGTCACTCTTGGCAAAAATGTTTTTGGCTAAACCTTCTTCAACTAATTTTTGACCAATCGTTCCCGCCTCGCTTTCAAAAAAATAATAATCAAATTTTGTCCCAAGTTTAGCGTAAATAGTTTCAAAATAATCTAAACTCCACTTTCGACCTAAATCATAAAATTCATTCAGTTTACTGTCGCTCCGCTTATAGACTTTTTTATTAATAATAGTGATGCCTTCCTTAGCGCTCTCGCTCCCCAACTCATATTCGGTCGCGCCCAAAGCATAAGCTTGACCCAAAAACCTGACTTTTTCCGCCAAACTCGCTTCGGTCGTTGGCATATCTGTTTCAAGTTTAAACATCCCCCACAGAGTTTTCGCGACATGCAAACCAACATCGCCCTGATAACAAGCTCGCCTAACCTCGGCCCCATTGGCTTCAATTAAACGGGAGACAGCCTCACCCACCGTATTGCTCATCAAGTGACCGATATGAAATTCTTTGAAGGGATTCGGGTCAGTAAATTCCACCAGGACTTTTTGGCCAACTAAAATATTAGTCTGACCAAACATTTCGGGGTTCGCCAGAATTTCCTTAATCGTATCGGCAAAAAATTCTTCCGCTAAATAAAAATTAAGGAAACCCGGACCCGCCACCTGAATATCGCGCAGATTTTTATTTTTAGTTTTTAGTAATTCGGTTTTTAATTTTTCGGCCAAATCTAGAGGATTAATCCCGGCCGAAGACATCAGGACTAAAGCGATATTGGTCGAAAAATCGCCCAGCGCCAAGTCGGCCGGATGCTCCAATTTGACCTCATTTTCGCCCAAAACCAATCCCAGCGCCTCAATCGCTTTCTTTATCTCCTCCATTAACCACTGATTAATCATCCTACTATCCTAGCACAAAAATCGCCTATTTTTTACCTGTGCTCCCAAATCTCCCCTCACCTCGACGACTATCAGACAAATTCTCCACCTCTTCCAGCTCAGCAATAATTACCGGATAAATAACTAGTTGAGCAATCTTATCGCCCTTTTCGATATGATAAGTCTCTTGACCAAGATTAATTAAATTAACATTATACTCGCCTCGATAACCAGCATCATAAACTCCACCCAGCGTGTGCAACCCGGCCTTGTTCGGCAAACTCCCCTTATCTTTAACAATAACGGCAAAGCCCTCGGGGAATTCTAGGGCAAAACCAACAAAAAATATTTTGCGTTCGCCCGGTTTCAAATCATAATCTTCAAGCGCATATAAATCTAAACCAACATCGCCCGGATGCGCGTAAGTTGGCAATTTGGCTTCAGGATTTAATTTTTTGATTTTAATGATCATTTTTACCTGCCCCGTTTGGCGGGATTTCTTAATATCTGGTCAATCTTTTCGGCAATTTTAACCATATCTTTTTCTTTTTTGCCCCGTGTCGTTTCCGCGGCCGTCCCCAATCTTAAACCAGACGGGTCAACCGGAGAACGAGTATCAAAGGGAATAGTATTTTTATTAACAATAATTCCGGCTTTTTCCAATTTCTCGCTCGCTTCCTTACCCCCCAATTTACCAACCGTCGAAGAGATGGTGTCCATGAGAAGAAGATGATTATCCGTGCCACCCGAAACAATTCGCCAGCCCCGTTTTTTTAATTCTTCAGCCAAAGTTTTAGCATTAGCCACAATTTGCTTGGCATATTTTTTAAATTCTGGCTTCATCGCCTCACCCAAAGCGACCGCGACCGAAGCAATTTGATTGACATGTGGCCCGCCTTGGATACCCGGGAAAACGGCTTTATCGATCAAGTCTGAAATCTTTTCAACTCTGCGCCGAGAGAAGATGATCCCCGCTCGCGGTCCGCGCAAAGTTTTATGTGTCGTAGTTGTCACAACGTCTGCATACGGGAAAGGCGAAGAATGGACACCGCCCGCGATAAGTCCAGCAATATGTGACATATCAACCATCAAATAAGCCCCCACCGCGTCAGCAATCTCCCGAAACTTTTGCCAATCAATTTTCCGCGGATAAGCGGTAAAACCAGCGACAATCAAATCCGGCTTTTCTTTGAGCGCAATCTTTTTTATCTCATCATAATCTAATTGCTCGGTTTCTTGGCTCACGCCATACGGAATTTGTTGCCAAAATTTGCCCGAAATTGAAACTTTGTGCCCATGCGTTAAATGCCCGCCGTGAGCCAATTCCAGCCCCATAATTTTCCCGTCTTTGGGCACGAGGGCTAAATAAACCGCCAAATTCGCTGGCGAACCAGACAATGGCTGAACGTTAACCGACCAATCCCCCTTTTTAAGTTTAAATAATTTTAACGCTCGGTCTTTACACAAATTTTCAATCTGATCGATGTTTTCGTTACCGCCATAATATCGCGCGCCCGAATAGCCCTCGGCATATTTATTGGTTAAAACCGAACCCAACGCGTCCAAAACATCTTTGGGCACATAATTCTCCGACGCGATTAAATTAATCACGCTTTTTTGACGCCTTTCCTCAGCTTTAATTAATTTGGCAATTGGTTTGTCTTTCATAATCACTTCATACTAGAACAATCTCGCCCCTTTGCCAAACTTGACCTCAACCAAGCTTCTGCTAACATCAAGTTAGAAATGCACCCTGTCAACCAAACACAGCCGCGAAAAGCGGAGGAGAAGAGTGATGAAAAAAATTTCCCAGTACCAAGAACGTTTGGCTTATATCATCCAGCATGGATGCTGGAAGAAAGAAACGATTCAAGGTGAACCACAGTTGGTTTGCCTCCACGTTCCAGCCATGGTGTTCGACCTGGCCAAAGAAGCCCCCTTAATCACCGAGCGCGATTGCTCCAGTTTTTGGCGAGCAGCGATTGGCGAGATTTTCGCTTTCATCAATGGCGCTAGAACCCAAACCGAACTTGAGAAATTCGGATGCCGTTGGTGGAAAAGCTGGGTGACCCGCGAGAAATGCTTCATCTTCGGTCTCGATGAAGGAGATCTTGGTCCTGGCTCTTATGGCCAAGCTTTTGCCAAGTTCCCGGCACCTGATCATCCGAACGGCTTTAACCAGTTTGAGGCCATCATCAAACAGATTAAGGAGAAACCCTATCTGGCAACTCATGAGATCTCGCCATGGATCCCGCCATTAATCGTAGGATCTAGACGACAAGTCGTCGTCGCGCCGTGTCATGGGTGGTTACACTTCGAAGTGCTTGGAGATCGCCTACACATGATTATGACGCAACGGTCAGCCGATTTTCCCGTCGGCGTCCCGAGCAACATGATTCAGTACGGCGCGCTCTTGCTCGCCGTGGCAAAGGTAACCGGCTACCAACCGGGCACTTTTGTCCACCAGTTCAAGAACGCCCACATCTACCAGAACCAACTCCCGGCGGTGAAGGAGATGTTGGAACGCGAGCCCCAAACCTTGCCAACCCTGACCCTATCCCAAACAGGTCAAGGAATTACCGACCTGTTCGCTTTTCGGAGCGAACATTTCGTTCTGGGCAACTACCAACCGCACCCGGCGCTCAAAATTCCGGTTGCCGTCTGAGAGAAAGGAAGGAGGTATGAGTCTATCAATTGTCGTCGCCATGAGTCAGAACCGAGTCATCGGTCTTGACGGAAGACTTCCTTGGCACCTGCCAAGTGACCTGGCCCATTTCAGGAAGTTGACTTGGGGTCACCAGGTGGTTATGGGCCGAAAGACTTTCGAGTCGATCCCCGACCAATACCGGCCCCTGCCCGGCCGAATGAATTTCGTTCTGACCCAGAATCCGGAATGGAAACCAGTTCTGGGACAAGCCGGAATAGTCCACCTCGTTCATTCCTGGGAAGAGGTCATAAGGATGGCGAAGGAACCAAGAGAAGTTTTCACCATCGGTGGCAAGTCAATCTACCAATTGGCCCTACCAATCGCTCAGCGCCTTTACTTAACGAAGGTGATGACAGAATGCGCTGGCGACACCTTCTTCCCCGAATTCGAGGATGATGGTTGGGATTTGATCGAGAGATCAACCGTTACTCAGGGGGAAAAAGACGACTTTCCCCTGATTTTCGGAATCTACAAACACCGCCTGTAAGGGCTTTCGGCCAACTTGCACCTTGCGCGCAAGTTGGCCGATTGTTTTTTATTTTTCTCAAAAATGCTAGGATAATTTTATTATGAAGATAAAAAAACAACTTTTAAATATCAAACACGCTCGTCATCCAAACCAAAAAATAAAAATGAAACAGATTATCAAAGAGGGAGTTTGCCCTTTTTGTCCTAAATATTTAGAAAAATACCACGATGCGCCAATTTTAAGAAAAGGTAAATATTGGTCCGTTACTTTAAACGATTATCCATACACAGAAACTAAATATCATTTTTTAATCATTAGCAAGAAACACCTAATCAAAGCTAGTGAAATTAGTCGACAAGCTGGCGCTGAACTAGCTAGCCATCTCGATTGGTTAAGTAAAAGATATAAAATAGACACTGGAATTTTTTTGATGCGTTTTGGCGACACTCGAAAAACTGGGGCAACTGTTGAACATCTTCATTATCATTTAATCGTTGGCAACAAAAAAAATCAGGCTCTTCAGTTTTTTGTTGGTTATAAAAAATAAAGCCCCGCTCGCCTCATGGCGAACAGGGCAAATCAACACGGACGAGTTCGATCCCGAATACTTGAAGAATATCTTGAGCATCAGCCCTCGAATATCCCTCGCAATAATAAATGCGCCGAACCCTCGTTTCACTCACAAGTCGAGCGCAAGTCTGGCAGGGAAAAGTGGTCACGTAAAGCAATGACCCCTCTGTCCTAACGCCACGATTAGCCGCTTGAGCAATAACCGAAGCTTCGGCATGAATAGCCGTTGAGCACTCGATATGCTCGCCCCACGAGTAATTACTTCGTGGGTCACCATTGATGCCGATGGAATGGGCCGTTGGCAGATGATGATTAAAGGCGGTTAAGACAGTTTGTTCCGGAACGACCAGAACAGCACCAACTTGGCGCCACCAGTCCGAACTCTGACCAGCAACCGAATAGGCCAGAGACATCATCTCCTGGTCAAACACTTCGAACGAGATACGTCGGTTAGGGTTGATTTCTCGCTCGCTCTCGGCGTTGCGTCTATCCCAACGCAACCAAAGAGAAACAAATTCCACTTTTTGACCCAATAGATACCGAAGGGCCAAGCCATGGGAAATGTCCTCGTTGGGAAGGACAAAATGGCAACCAGACCGAACCAACTCTGCCAACTCAACCCCGCCAACCAGAACGACTTCGGGGTAACGATTCTGCAGGAAAGTTACCGCCTGCTCCGGCTGAAGCGCCCGAACATCGCGCGTCAATTCCGGCCACCCCGACAAGACATCGGAACCCAGAACGCCGATTGGACAACTGGTCCGTTCGAACAATTCCAGATAACCTCGATGAATGGCCGGAACATAAGTCAACAAAATCTTATCCACAGACTATGACTCCTTTCCTTCAAGGCCAGCGATGATATCACTGACGATTCCCTGAACCTGACGCAAGTGTCCAATGGCTCCGTCAGCAACAATCTGACGAATCCGGCTAGTCGAGGTGACCACCGCCTGGGCCTTAAGCTTCTTGACCTCGCCCGCGTGAAGGTGAAAAAAATCCATCCGCTCTGGTGAAATATCGGTTGTTGTTTCCGATACTACCAGAACATCTGGCTTGACCACCTGGACCAGATCAACAGGGTCACGCTCGCGCCCATCAGTGATAGTCAAAATGTCGACAAAACGGAGACAGGCCAGAATCTTTAGACGCTCGTCCTGTGGCACAATTGGTCGCGTCGGACCCTTGCGTTCACGTGCCAAGCGATCGCTGTCGATAGCAACAATGAGCAAGTCACCACAAGCCTTTGCTTCTTCGAGATATTTGAGATGCCCCAGATGGAGCAAATCGTAAACGCCCTGCGTCATACTGATCCGATAACCCATCTCCCTAAGATGGGTGGCAATCTTGGCCAACTCTTGGTGATCAGCAACAAACCGATCGTCAAGATTTGATCCACTTTCGAGGATTCTTTTAATGCTCATGCTTCGTTCTCCTTACCAAGTTAATCCGTTTATCAGCGGATGTTTGACAAAACACCAAAACCCACCCTAGTTTTAACATAGAGTAAATTAAAAACAACCTTGACGATTAGATGATTTTATTTCACCTCCACTCCCATGGAGCGGGCTGTCCCTTCAACCATTCGCATGGCGGCTTCAATATCGGTGGTGTTGAGGTCAGGCATTTTTTGTTCGGCTACTTCGCGAACTTGCGCCTTGGTCACTTTGCCAACCTTGCTCACCGCGTTTTTGCCTGAACCTTTTTCGATACCAGCTTTTTTCATCAAAAGATTAGCGGCCGGTGGGGTTTTTAAAACAAAATCAAAGCTACGGTCAGCGTAAACCGAAATCTCCACCGGAATAACATCCCCGACCATTTGCGCCGTGGCCGCATTAAACTTCTGAACAAAATCGCCGATATTAACCCCCGCTGGCCCCAAAGCCGTGCCCACGGGTGGCGCAGGTGTCGCCTTGCCAGCAAGAATCTGTAATTTTATCTTTTTTTCTACTTTTTTTACTGCCATAATTTATTACACAATGCCAATCTACCTTAAATCTTTTTAACTTGCAAGAAATCGAGTTCGACGGGTGTTTCGCGACCAAACATCGAGACCAAGACTTTGACCTTACCGCGCGCCTCATCAATCTCGTTAACTTTGCCTTCAAAATCCTTAAATGGCCCGTCGACAATCTGAATCGGCTCGCCCTTAACCAAATTGATTGTGTGCTTAATCGTCTCATCGTTCATCTTAACAAAAAGAGCGTCAACTTCCTTTTTCTCCAACGGCACCGGCACCACGCCCGAACCGATAAAGCCCGTCACCCGCGGGGTATTGCGCACGACATACCACGAATCATCGGTCACCACCATATCCACCAAAACATAGCCTTGATAAATCTTCTCTTCCACCGTCACCCGCTTCCCACCTTTTATGACCACTTTTTTCTCGGTCGGAACAAGCACATTAAAAATTTTGTCCTCCATCCCCAAGGATTCAATCCGCTGTTTGAGATTGCGTGCCACCGCATTCTCATAACCCGAGTAGGTATGGATAGCATACCAATTACGACCTTGATCTAATTCTTGTTTCGCCATAATAATATAACCTTAATTTAAGATAAAACTTTTCAAAACCCCGCTAAAAGCAAAGTCAAAAACCCCAAGCAACAGCCCGATAAAAATCGAGAAACCCAAAACGACCGCCGTAAAATTAAGAGTTTGCGCGCGCGACGGCCAACTAACATGATTCATTTCGCTCCGCGTATCTTTAAAATAATTGATTAATTTGTTCATTTTAATTTACTCCGTTAAAGTTAATTATGCCACTTTTCACCTTTTAAAAAAAGCCCCCGTGGGCCTTCATTGACAATCCTATACTTTTGTCCCAAATTAGTCAAGTTTATCCCCTTCAAATTTATGCTATCATCTAATTAATGGCCAGCCCAAGAAAATTTGCCGCTTTTGATGTTGATGGCACGATTTTTCGTTCCAGTTTATTGATTGAATTGGTGGAGGAGTTGATTGAAGCGAAACTTTTCCCCGCCGAAGCTCGAACCGAATACCAAGCTCCTTTTCAACACTGGCTTGACCGCGAAGACAGTTATGAAAAATATATCAGCGCCGTCGTCACGACTTTCACCAAAAATATCAAGGGTGTCTATTATGGCGACTTCGTCGAAGTGGTAAAAAAATTGATTGCCGAGAAAAAGAATCGCACCTATATTTACACGCGCGAATTGCTTAAAAAATTAAAACACCGCGGTTATTTTTTACTCGCGATTTCCGGCTCGCCCAAGGGCGTGCTTGACACTTTCTGCCAAGAGTTGGGCTTTGACAAGGTCTATGGCCGATTTTACGAACTGGGCCCGGGCGACCGCTTCACCGGCCAAATTGTTGACGAACATTTGATCGCCAATAAAGCTAACATTGTTCATCGCGCCATGACCAAAGAAAATTTGGCCCAAGTCGGCTCCATCGCGATTGGCGACACCGCCGATGATATTTCAATGCTTGAAGTGGCAGAAAAACCCATCTGTTTCAACCCTAACGCTAAACTTTATCGTTATGCCAAACTCAACCATTGGCCCATTGTCATCGAACGCAAGGATGTGATTTACCGAATTAATTAAAATCTGGACCATCTTTGGTAATGACATCGTGAGCGCCATTTTCGCGCAAGCTGGCTGATGAAATTTCGGTGATTTTAGCTTGCCATTGGAACTCTTTAATCGAAGTGGCCCCGCAACTAACCATCGTTGATTTAATTTTCGCCAGAGCCAGATTCAAATTATCTTCGAGCTTGCCCGCGTAAGGCACATAAGCGTCAACGCCTTCGGCAAAAGCGGATTTGTTAACGAGCAGTGGGTGGTCAGAATATCTTTGCCAATTACGCGCTCGCTCCGAACCTTCGCCCCAATACTCTTTCACGTAATTACCGTTGATTTTAATTTTCGCCGACGGACTCTCGTCAAAACGCGCAAAATAGCGCCCGAGCATCACCCAATCAGCGCCCATCGCCAGAGCTAAGGCAATATGATAATCTTGCGCCACGCCACCGTCCGAACAGATCGGAATATAGACGCCGGTTTGTTGAAAATAATCGTTTCGCGCTTGAGCCACCGCTATTACCGCGCTGGCTTGACCGCGACCAATCCCTTTTTGCTCTCGCGTAATACAAATCGAACCGCCCCCAATCCCCACCTTGATAAAATCCGCCCCGGCTTCCGCTAAATAACGAAAACCCTCGCCGTCAACCACATTGCCAGCGCCCACTTTCGCCGTGGGATAATTCTTTTTAATCAATTTAATCGCTTCGCCTTGCCACTCGCTATAACCATCGGACGAATCCAAACACAAAATATCCGCCCCGGCTTCCAACAAAGCGGGCACGCGATCTTGATAATCATGCGTGTTGATCCCCGCCCCAACCAAAAGTTGCTTGTTCGCGTCAATTAATTCTTTTTGATATTCATGGTGCGCGTCATAATCTTTGCGAAAAACTAAAGAGACCAAACAATTATCCCTATCAACAATCGGCAAGGTGTTTAATTTATGTTGCCAGATTAAGTCATTGGCTTCTTCCAAGCTAAGACCCTCTTCGCCACAAATCAATTTTTCTCGGGGCGTCATCACCTCTCGCACTTTGACCTGATGGTCAATTTTGTCCGGTCGATAATCTCGACTGCCCAAGATTCCCAGCAATTGACCATGAGCCAAACCGTCAGCCGTCACCGCCATCGTGGTGTGACCAGTTTTTTCTTTGAGCGCTAAAACATCAGCAATTGTTTGGTCGGGCAAAAGATTAGAATCGCTGATAACAAAACCCGCCTTGAACTTTTTAACTTGCCTCACCATTCCCATCTGGCGAGCAATCGGTTGAGACGCGTAAATAAAAGACAGCCCGCCCGACCGAGCCAGAGCAATCGCCAAACGGTCGTCCGACACCGCCTGCATAATCGCCGAGGTAAACGGAATATTCAACGTTAACGCTGGCAACTCGCCTTTTTTGAACTTGACCAGCGGTGTAGTTAAATCAACCACTTCCGGTCGACACGCCTTAGTCGTCAAGCCCGGGATTAAAAGAAATTCCCCAAAAGTTTTAGAGGTTTTGGCCAACAATCTTACCATTGACCCATTCTAGTATGAGTTACCGGCTTTTGGCAAACCAAAGACTGTCACCCTATCGAATTAAGCTGGCTAAGATTTTGCTCCCTTGTTTTCAATAAAAACAGCGATGGCCACTACTGTCGTCCAAAGCCCATCTTTGTTGGCCTCAACTGATTGAGTGATATTTGTGGTTTTAAAAATATGGCCGGATGATTTATAAACCTGCTCTCTTTCTTGCCAGGCCCGGTCAGTGTCAAATTCAATCCCCAGCGTTGTGGCCAACATCGTGGCAGCCAAATCTTCCGCATAATCGCCAGACTTCTCCCCTTTTTCGCCAAAAGAATGATGTTCCGACAAATAACCATAATGTCCACGGTCTTGGGGAATCGCGAGACCAATTGACGCCGAGATAAGACGACTAGGCTCGTTGCTTTCATTGCGCGCCATCACGCAAAAGGTAATTTCCCCGGGATTTAATAACTTAATCCCTTCGTTTTTAGATATCATCTTGCAATCAGGCGGAAAAATTGAGGAAACAGTGACTAAATTACATTTCTCCACCCCCGCGTTGCGTAGAGCCAACTCAAAGCTGGCCAATTTGTCGCGATGAACCCCCACCCCTTTCGTTAAAAAAATTTTTTTCGGCACCATTAAGCCCTATAATATCTCACAAACAAAAAAGACGCAAATGCTTTGAAAAAGTGGGTGCCGTAGTAAACGAAGTTTGGACTAGTTTTATGGAAGATAGTGTTCTCTAATCTGAATTACGGTAGGACCAACAACGGTAATATCCCAGGGATTATACTTTTGGTAACTTGACGAACCTTTCACAAAATAATTTTAAAAATCTGAAAAAGTTATAGAATTATTTTCAGCATTTGCAGAAAAAAACTTCGTGTCAAAAGAAATTTCAAAAGTTCTTATTTGAGGGTTATTATTTTCATAAGCTGGACCAGCTGTCCTTCCCCCCCGGGTTCCCAACCAGCGTTCAATTCAATATAATCTATGTCTATATAGTTTTTTCCATCTTTACCATAAACTGACCTAATTATTCCACTTGCCTCTTTTTACTCTAATAAAGTAGAGTGTTCTATCGTGTTAGTATCCATGTTCTGATTTTCATTAACAGGCGTTGTCTGGACGACAACTTCAGAAATTTTTTCACTACTTTTTTGACCTAACAAATAAGCTCCGGCACTAATTATCACGGTTAGAATAACAACGACAATTATTATTTTTTCATATCCTAAAATTCTAGCAAGTTGGGGCTAAAAAGTCACTTTTACCGATCATAAGAAATATTACCTCGACTGGCTATCTCCATTATTTCAATAATGATTTTAGGTTCAATAACTTGATAAATAATACGGTAATTTGCTATCTTTATTTTTCTTAAATGCGATAATTCCCCATTCATTTTTACGCCAAGGTATGGGTTTATTTCTAATTCCCTTAATTTCTGAATCATCTTTTCTTGCCAATTCTTTGGCATTTTCTTGAGAACTTTTTTAACAGAATTCGGAATATAAACCAGATAGGCCTTCATCTCATTTATTCTTTTTAGGTCTTATGCTTGATCGAGAAAATCCAAGCTCTCTCTCCAAATCTTTAAGTAATACATATCCCCCTTTGGCAAAATCTTTCTCTGTATTTCTTACCCGAGCCATAAACTTAGGATCATTCATCAGCTCAAGATCTTCCATTAAATTTTCATACTCATCAGCGCTCATCATTACCGCTTTTGGTCGGCCATTCTCGGTAAAAGCATAATGGCTACCGCGTTTTTGAACTTGCTCGGCAATAGCAAAAATGTTACTCCGAGCTTCGGTAATCGAGATTATATTTTTCATTTTTATACTCATATGTACATATTAGCGTACATAACAAATTAAAGCAAGTAAAAACTCAAAAAAACATTAGCGTGGGTGCCGTAATAAACGAAGTTTGGACTATTTTCGAAGGAGTTGAGGCTAGTTATTATTACTTAGCTGAACAGTAAAAGCTGAATCAATATAAGCTTTGATCATAAATAGTAAAATTATCGCCACAAATTGAATATTCCTGACAAATAAGCTAAGAAATAACAAAAGATGTATCCCGGGTACCGTAAATATTATCAAAGCTACTAAATTTACAACAAACGATCTGCTAATCTCCGTCCTAACCCGTGACCCACTTTTGCGCTTAAAAATATCTACAACAAAATTAAGCAACTTGGCCATAACATAAATCCCAAGTGACAAAAGAACAATTTCATTGGTTATCAGATCTTTAATAGAAACACCTTCGGCACTCAAAAAAACAAGTCCGGCAAACAACCCAAAAAACAAACAAAGCAATAGCCCTCCCAGGAAGCTCCTCAAGGCTAAAAACACTTTTGGCCAATTACTTTTATATAGCTTCTGGACTTCATCATTTCTCATTGAAAGAGCAGAAAGACTTAAAATAAAATTATCTACCAGCAACTCCAAATAAAAAATGGAAAAAACATAACTATACCCAAGATTATTTGAGAAAATCAAAAATAAGGAAAAAATATGGGGAAACAAAGCAACATAAAATTTTGGGGAACTTAATAATTCCCTTATCGTTATTTTTCTACTAAATTCTTCAGATTGATTCTGTCGCATGACCAAATTATACTTTAGGAAAATTGAAAAGTCATTGTTATATTCTAACGGAAAATATACTTAGTGTTTTTAAATCCATCTTGAAGTTGAATTTTTAATTCTCTTCTCCCCTTGCCACCTTTCAAGTACTTTTCCCGACGCTTAGCGTCGGAAGATATGAAATATGCCTCATAGTAAATAAGCGATAAAGGCCTTCGATATTTTGTAGCCTTAACATAACCATTGCTATGTTTTTCAAAACGCACTTTTAGATCGGGGTATAGCCAACATATAATTTGCCATCTTTTTTGCTGTGCAAAATATAGACATAAAACATATCAATTTTTGACTGGGGTGATCCGCTTAGCGGATCTGACCCTCGCTTAGCGTGGGTGCCTACAGGGATTCGAACCCTGGCTGAGAGTTCCACAAACTCTAGTGCTAACCATTACACTATAGGCACCATCTTATTTGTAGCGTGGTTTCGCTTCTGCGATTCCCGCCCGATGATTGGCGAGACGAGCTAAAGCATATAATAAACTAGAAAGACGATTTAAGAAAGAGAGGGTCTGGGGCGAGATTTTTTGGTCTTTGATTTCCGCCACAGCCACGACCTGTCGTTCAGCGCGCCGCGCCATCGTCCGAGCCACATCTAACATTGCTGACATTTCCGTCCCGCCCGAAATAATAAAATTATTAATTGGAGGTAATTCTTTTTCAATTTTCTTAATTATGAGTTCTATTTTAGTGGCCACCATTTTTGACAATTTTTTCGGCGCGCCGGCTAATTCAGCTTGAGTTGAAAAAAGATGCTCCTGCATTTCCCCAAGAATCTGGCCCACCTCGCTCTTTTCCCCCGCCTTGACTTTGCACCAACCCAAAAAAGAATTGACCTCGTCAAGCGCCCCTAAGGCCTCAGCAATTTGCGAGCTTTTTGTTAGCCGTTGGTCGCAATGATAGAGTTGCGTTTGGCCTTTATCGCCTTTTCGTGTGTAAAGCATTTCTTAATTTTGACATAAAAAACTAATGGCGCAAAGGACTTCATCCTTTGCGCCTTACAAAAACTGCGCGTTTTTGAATTGCTCCGTTCCCGGCAATCCCCCCTGCCGAGAACTGGGAATCGGGGGCGTCGGCGGAATCAACAGCCTCGCGACAAAGGCAAAATTCGCCAAGGCCTCGGGGGACCGCTTAAACAAGCGGAAACGAACATTATTCTCCGCCTGTTCGGGGCTCGTCGCCATCGTCTCTCGCACTCGATAGAGTCGTCCGTCGAGAGAGTAAACGGACACCTGGTAGCAACTCCTTTTTCGGACGGGCATAGAGACCCTCCTTTCTATCTATTGTTCATTATACCAAACACAAAGATTTAGTCAAGTGCCTTTTGTTTGAAAATGCGCGAACCTTTTTTGAACAGAACTGATGGCGCGCGAAGCGCGCCAAACTGAACGCTCGGGCGGGCAAAAAGGAAGGGGGTGGGGGGGGGAAGGAATTTTTGCCCGCCCTCGCTTTCCGTCGCCGCCGAATTTCGTGCCAACAAAGTTGGCGCGCCGCTTCAATAAATTTAATAATTTACTGTGCGTTGAGTATAGTTCGGGTCAACGCATCTCATTCCTTTTCCAACCTTCTGCGATTCAAGTGGTGCACATTGAGTTGGATAAGAATCCTTACTTACCAGTTTTAATGAATTTCCGTCGAAGTAATAATATTCTGCTATTTTAATTTGACTGGGGCTACCAGTAAGTGCATATACTTTTCC
>Ga0172371_10008070_pt1 | contig 14807 bp, 11 predicted proteins | sample Lak12m_FD_114543 | JGI IMG/M metagenome (GOLD analysis project Ga0172371, IMG submission 114543) | Freshwater microbial communities from Kabuno Bay, South-Kivu, Congo - kab_022012_12m | ecosystem: Environmental > Aquatic > Freshwater > Lake | place: Democratic Republic of the Congo: South-Kivu... | reverse complement strand
TATCCAATTCTTCGTTGTTTATTTCGTTTATTTTATAAATAGTTTCTTTTATTTGACCTAAACGGTCGCTATAGAATTCCCGTTCTTTAATTAAGTCCAAAGAATCGGGACTAAAGCAGTCCAAGAAATCATTAACCTCATCCGGGTAATCAATTATTTCCGGCTGGTTTAAGTTTTTAGAGTAGAAAAATTTTCGTTTCTTAAAATATCTCGGATCGAACATTTCCTTGCTTAAGTATTTCGAGATATAAATACCGATGTTTTTGGCGTTATTAATAGGCCTAAAATTAATAAAACCATTTTTCCAGTATTTGTCGGCAAACCACCTTTCATATTCTTTCCGCTTTTCGCTAGCTTCAAATTCCGGCAGAAGATAATTAGAAACTAAATGGTAGTGAACTCTTTTTGATCTCGATTGAAATTCTGGCACGGCTAAATATTGAAAATCATTTTGGCCATAACTGATCCGCTTGATAAAGCGGTCAAAATATTTATTGGCCGTCTTTAAATCCAATATTTCGTCTTTGAACGTCAGCGTCAAAAAGGTTTTAAGTTGCGGATTAGAATTAATTAGGCGAGTTATTTTCTGTCTGGCTCGCTTCACATTATCTTCCCTGATTTTAGTCTGTTCCGATTCTAAGCGAATACGCTTAAATTCGGAACGATGAATTTTACGATACTGCGGCCAACCGACCCAATACGATTTTTCATACTCGAATATCTCAATAATATTTCCGGACTTGATGATTTTTTTCTTGACTTCATAAGGTAAATCATCCATAAGTTTTTTATTATTGTTTCTTGGAGCAATAACTTGTTTTTTCGACTCGTGTAATATGAGTGAATAATCAAGTTATTTATTAAGTTTTTAAAGTACGCGCTCGGGCGTTAGCAGAACGCCCTCGCTTTTGTTTCTTTACGCCTATCCGGCCATTCCGTTTTTCGGCCCGGCTCCCCCAAGGGGGATCCGCCGGGTCCAAAAAAACGGAAAATGGCGAGAAAAGAGGCGATATAAACAAAAAACCATAAGCTTAGTGTTTATGGTCTTATGATAGTCAATTAAGTTGTGGCGATATATCCCCGGCAAAATTATTTTGCTTGTCCAGTTAGTTTCTTTGAATAATCCAGGAGTCTTTTAATAATTTTAGCGACATCCTGATAACCAAGAACTTTATCGGGGTATTTTTCATTAATTATTGAGGCGATTTCCTTGTCTTTCTTGCCTGCCTGGCGTAATTCATAAATTTCCAGGTCTCGAGCAATATTATTCCGTGGCGAGGCTTTTAAGGGCTTATGGGCGGATAGTTTGACGACTTCTTTCCTGATTCTGTTCCAGTTCTTCTGCAGTTCCGTTATGGTCGTTTCCGGGTTTAAGCGAATAACCGTAAATTGCTCTTTAGGGTTAGATGGGCTGGCAACATTAAATGGCCAAAGTTCTGGTGGTATATCTAAAAGACGACTTCTGTCCTCTATCTCGATAAAATCTTTAAGCGGTTCTTGATAAGAGGAGGATAGATTGTATTTTAATCTTAAGTCGGAAACCGCTTTACTAAAATTGCCAACCAAACGCTCGACATCGGACGATGAGTCGATTTCGAGAGATGGCTTGCCAGACTTAGTGTTCTCTATTTGTTCTTCCATTTCCGACCCAGGAACATAGTACATTATCATGGGAACATTTTCTCTAATATATTTTATATCATCTCTAAAATTTTTATTTGTGGCGTAGATTATACGAAGATTTTGAGAAAGATTAGAAAGCATAAATTTATTAAGCAAATAATCTGTTAATTTTTGTTATTATAGCATTTAATCCAAGAAATTTGGAGTTAAGACTATAATAAAAACCCGCCAATAATTTGTAGAGTGCTACTTCACATTTTTAATGTGAAGCAATGAAAAGCCAACGCATATTTAAAGGAGAGAGATTTATTTAAATATGATTTTACTTTTCCGCTCTACAAATTGCTAGCGGGTTTTAGTTTTTTTCTCTTCTGAGAATACCATTTAAAATGATATTTTCGGGAAAGAAGCGAACAGGTTAAACGGACCTGTTCGCAATTTTTGAACGTCAGTCAATATCCAGGTCTGTAATAGATTCTTGCGAACCATCGCTCTTCAGTCTGATTAAAAAGTCCGGCTGAGGATTGCGACCTTTAAAGCCAGAGCCGTTATTGCCTTCAATCTCAACATATCCGCCCTCCTTGAGGGCAATCAAAACTTCGTGGTTATCGCCCCACCATGAAGAAATATCATGAATAATAATTCCATCCACAATATTTTTTACAGTGAAGTGACCATAACTCTCACGGCGATCTTGTGATCCACCGCAAGAAATCGTAAACAGACGGTATTTACCCTCCCCACCCTTAGGAGTGCGGATGACAAAATACTTGCCTTTATCGTTCGTTTTTTCTTTCACCATTACCGGCTCGCCGGTTTTTATTTTCTCAATGATAGCTTTTTCGACCATTACGAGATTACCCCGATCACCTTTAAAGAGGTGGGGGATAAATGAAAGAAAAATACCACCCGGGGTAGTCACTTCCCTGGAATTACGAATGTCTATTTGTTTAGAAATATTCATTCATTTACCCGCCTAGACACAGGATTTATAATTACGCCTAGTTTTTTCCAGTTTCTACTGGCAATAGCGTTTTACTCACCTCATCTCCTGGCCGACTAGCCTATATTGAGTGTTAACCTATGGAGAGTACTAGTGCGTCGCACGTTCCTGAGTAAGAGCGTTCTTAATACAAATTTTATATTAAAAACACTTTTACCCAAAAACAACTAACTATTAATTTTTCAACGAACTTCCTTTTCGTCCTTTCGGACTCATCGGTCGAGATACACATCTCAAGAAGGAAGAGCAACGTTTTGAACAGACGTTGCTCGATTTTTTGAACTTTGTGGTAATTTGTTTCACCGTTTCCACTATCAGCGCCCAATTTTATGTCTAGGGAAGACAAAGAATTTTTACATCTCTTGATACGCTTCCGCATATTGAACGGCCGGATATGACAGTAGGCCGCGGAAGCAGTTAAGACCGATTGCTTTAGAGACATAATCAACTTGAGCGACTTGTGACTCATAATAGCTAATCAGCCTCTTCTTTTCGTCGACCACATCAGAGATATCTATGTGGTGAGATGGTACCGGGAGCGCAGACCAGACTTCATAAGTGAAAATTCTGGCTTGAGGTTTTAATCTCAAGAGAAATTCAGATACGCAAGAATGGTCGGGGTGATTTTCCCCTGGAGCTGGAACAAAAATAGCATCATAGCCATTAATATCCAGGTTGGAAAACTTGGCAAAATTTTCGCTTAGTTTTCCGTCTTCTACCCCGAGAAAAGACCACTTCTTTGCCCCGGCGTAAACCATCGCTCTTTCGAGCTCAAGCTTACGCGAGGCTATGGCGTCGGATTCTGTTTGTCCCGACAGCCCGCCGTAACGACCGTCGGTAAGGATAACAACATCACATTGACCTGGATGCTTTAAAAGCAAGCCCCCACAGCCAATCGACTCATCATCCGGATGCGGTGCCAGCACGAGAATTCGCGCTGACTTGGGGAAAAATAATTTTTCCATTTTGTCAGCCCTCCTCGGCCGGTTTTAATTTTTAGATTAGCAGTGCCGCAACCATACTGAAGAAAAAACAGTATTGTAGCGGTTGATTTTTTTCCTCGCGACGCCAAACCCTTACTTCATTCGCGCCCGTATAATGTAAAATTACTGGGCGACGAATTGCATAAGTAAGCTCTTTATCCGAAAATACTCGGGACAGGAATGGGTACAGATTGGTTTTTCTGTAATCATTAGCTATCGCAATATCTTCAAGAACACAGTAGTCAAATGGCAACGATTTGATTGTGCCGTTTTGACAGGCGAGGTTAAGAACCTCGAGATCAAACATTTTCAACCTTCCTGAAAATTTTTTAATCGTCTCCAGAAATTTTTCCGTCATCCGGTCAGCACGCATTTTTTTTGCGTTAATAACCATAAAGCCGGAAGCAAAAATATTCTCGTTTCTGTTCTCAGTAAACTTAGTATGCCCGGACATAAATTTTGGATCGTCCGGATTACCAACCTGCGATGAGAGAACCTCAAGGCTGGGCGTTTCATTTTTTTCTAAAGGAACGCCGGCCCAATAAGCGTCCTCCATCTCCATTTCATAAATCGATGTCAGGTCGCCCTGGAACAGAACATCTACATCACTGTAGAGAATCCTGTCGTGTTGCGGCAGAATGTCATGTATCGCTAAGCGATAATAGACATCCACCGGATACTCGGCAGTAGCTGGAACGCCTGCAAAAAGGCTGGCATCGACTTTAATCCAATTAATTTTAGCCACTTGATCAAGTGCCTGGCGGTTTTGTTCCGATAAGTTTTGGTACAGACAATAAATGTCGTACCATGTTCCCTTCTTGCCAGTATGAACCAGTGATTTAATGGCAACTGCCGCGGGTAAGGCGTAGTTGTCATCGAAAGTGAACACGATAGGAATCGTCTTCTTTTCTCTTTTCATGATAACCTCCTTTTTTCCGCCAGCAGTAAGCCAGCATTTTTAATAATTAGGTCGAATTCGCTTTTGACGAAATTCGACAAATTAAATTTTCCGACATAGCCCATGGCGATATCGAAATTGCCGTCGCCCTCGGTGTTCTTGTCGTACATTCTTTCTTGGAGTCCAGATTTATAGACCTCCCAAGATTTGTACGGCAAGTTCTCTGGTGTGACATCAGGCCGCCCTTCGAGAGCATTCAATTCCATGATGAGCAGGGGCAAATCGCTTTGTGCAACGATTACCAACAACTCATCATCCTTGGCAAATTTGCCGTGGATCAAATCATGGATCAACGAATACTTGTTAATCATCGACCAGCCGAGACTTTCGCCAGGTTGAGAAAACGCAGCGCTAAGGATGGGGTATTTTCCCCCGAGATTGTCTCCAAACCGATAGAAAATATTTCGGTTTAGATATGCTTCGTCACAGATAGCGTCCCAAGCAATATCGAGCGGATCAAACCACTCACCATCCCGGTAACCATCCGGTAAAATCAGATCACCTTGGTCCATCACCTCGAGGCGAACATCATGTTCAAACACGACACTCACTCCATTTTGGTGAAGAACCTCAGCGAGCAGATTGACCGTTTCAACAACACGGCGAGTTTTCGTCGTATAAAGAAAATGAACTACTTTTTTTCCCGACTCCTTTAACTCCGCCAAAATTTTCTCAGCGGTAGTTATAAGAAGCCCTTCTTGTCCCAGTTTTAATGGAGCATCGTGACCGTACGCTTTAAGAGCGTTCTGGTCACTTAAGTGACGGACGGTAAGAAAGGTTTCCCCCTCTACCTGTTTTTTATTTTTTTCCATTTTTTAGTTTTTTAGTTTTATTGAGCGCCAAAATAAGCGACCAGTAAAACTAAAAAACTTCGGATAAATGATAACCAGATTAATATTAAATTTTTAACGAACTCCCTTTCGTCGTTTCCGACTCATCGGTAGAGATACACATCTCCAGAGGGAGAGCAACGTTTTGAACAAACGTTGCTCGATTTTTCGAACTTGTAAGAAATCTGTCTTACTGCTGGCGTATTTTTTAAGCAACACGCTTACTTTTTGTTATTCTGAAATTACTCTTGCCAGAGAAATTCCAAAATCCTTGTCTGGGTTTCAGCCGTGGGTTTCTCAACCCCGGAGAACCCATTTTTTGGATCACCGCCGGCCCAACGAGCCAACGTCGTTCCGCCTTCGGTTAAGGTATAGAACTCCATGTGGCGTGGACCGAAATAGATCCATTTTCCGTTGAGGCCATCAATGGTCAACAACTCGGTATACTGACCAAAAATGCGGTCAGTAATAGCCGAGGTCGAACCTTTTGGACAACGAATAAGCCATTTTCCATCCCGGATTTCGGCCGACCGAATATCAGCCACTGCTTGGGCTTCCTGGTCGGGAGTCACTCCTTGGGACAAACGATCCTGGGCACGAACGATTTTAATTTCGTTCTCGGTTGCGCCCATCGCTCTGAGAGCCGGAATATATCCTTTATCGTTGGCGGCGATTAAGGTTTGGTGACGGGTGAGTTCTACTCCCAACAGAGCGGCCACCTGCTCGATCGAGGATTTTTCGTTGGAACGATTCTCATCACGGTAAATGTGATGATCAATATTACTTGCATTCCAACGAGCGGGTCCGCCCAGTTCGACACCGTAAATCACGGCGGAAGGATTGGCAGATAAAATTCCTTCAATTTCAGCGACTACTCCGGGCTCCAGGTTTGCCCAAGTAGCTCCCCAGGATTGGCGCGTAACCACGTGGCTCACTCTAGCGGCCTGAAGGATTTTGCGGATTTCTACCGCCTCGCCATCATTGGCGGGAACGATAAAGAAAATCTTTTTTTTCATTTCAGACAAAATTTAATCGGCCTCCGAGCTCGTAAGCTACGGCGTCCTGGTTTGTTAAAATTTTTATTTCTTCGGCGAGCGAAGCTAAGTTCTTACGAACTTTGCTGGCTATGCCTATACCCCAGAGAATCCAAATATACTCAATTTGGACCTCTCCGGTTTCTGATAGTACCCACATACCGCTAGCCGGGGTTTCATTACTGAACCCCAAACTTTTAGCATGTTCGCGCAGACGCTGGACGTGCTCGGTTGCCACCGGCTCACCAGTTTTTTGCAAGGTCGGGATATAAAGGGCGTCCCGTCCTCCCTTAAATTTTTCCCCGATTTCCGAAAGTTCTTCGGTGGAATAAGTCCACCAACCGATTTCCGGCTCCAGAGTACACCCACCAGCTCTAAGAGCGGCCTCTAAGGGTGCTTTGGCTAAATATTTCATATCTATAATTATTGGTTTTACTAAAAAGACAAAATAAATAATCTCCTTAATAAAACCAATAATAAACCTGAAATATTTCTTCTTTTGTTTTAATGAACATTTCCGTTTCGTCGTTTCCGACTCATCAGCACCGACATACATCGATGGACGGAAGAGCAAGTTTGAACGACTTGCTCTTTTTTGAACATGTAAGAAATCTGTCTTACTGCAGGCGTGTTTTTTAAGTAACGCGCTTACTTTTTTGTTTTCTACTCTGACTTCGGCCGGAAGTCCAAATACTCGAATTCTACTTCCGAAAAAGTGAGCTGAGTGGTGGACTGCCCAAGTGCCAGAGCAGACTGGCGAAGGGTTTCGATGACGGCGGCCTTATAGGCGGCCACCTCTGTATATTCGGGATTGCATTCCCCGGTTATACCAACCGTTTTTTCTCCGCCAACCGGGCATCCCCAGTCGGTATGGTAAACCGTGCGAGCCGGGGTGATAACTGCCCCGACATAAGTGCCGGATGAGGCCATAACTGCAGCGGCGGCATTCTGCCAGGCGTTTCCAGCGATATCAACCGCGCTGGCGTCGGTTACATTGTCATGCCCGTAGCCGGGAACAACGCCCAGACTTGCGAAAAATTTGATTGTTTTTTTCATTTCTTCTTTTTTTTCTCCTCGCAACATTGTCCGGAGTATTCTAAATTCCAATAATTTGAAATCAACAATACTCAGGGCAATAATCTAAAAAATGAAAAATATTTTATTTAAAAGAACTGTTTCCCTCTAATCCTTTTGAGGAAATTCCCGAGTCCTAAACTTGTTCAAGGTTTGAAGGCTCGGCCGATCTCCTCATAAGAGACGGCTACGATTGTCGCTTTTCTCCGAGCCTTTTCTCCTTTCGGAAATACAGCCACAAGATACTAAGGTCGCTTGCGCCTTCAATTATGGTTTGCAACATAATCTCCGGATCAGCTCGACTAATCGTTAATTCTTTCTGACCCGTAGGCCAAGAAAGAAGCAAACGAATAAGCGTTTGTTAATCTTAGGAAATGAACTCTCTCCCTGACTCGTATATTTTTAACGAGCAGATGTTAATTCATCTTAATCTCCCAAAACTGACATGATCGCTTAATGTTTTTTAAGTGCAATATAGATTATTCCTCAATCTATTTAGGAGAACGATTTGACCGCCGTTCTTTCGGCTCTCCGTTTAAAGCAGATAGTGATGAAGGGGAGTTAAAAATTATTATTATTTGAGACAAGCATGGAATGTCTCCTCCCTCCTCTTCATTACTATCTACTCAAAAACTCTCTTTTATGGAGAGAGTGTTTAAATCAATATTGTATATTTACTGTTTAATGGCTCTCTCCTTCCATTATTTATATTTAATTGTAATGTTCTCGTTTTTAGTCTTTCGCTTAATTTCTTATCGAGGACTGGGTCGCGCTCATCTTTATTGATAAGCGATGGCCACTCGCCGTTAAGGCTCTTCCTGTCTGCACCCTTCGAATTGGACTTACACCACGCTCTCTCCGTCGTAATGTCCGTCACTCTAACTCAGCTAGGCATAGAATCAAGAAGTATTTGGCTTATTTTTAGAATTTGCGTTTGAATGAACTTTCTGGGTGAGTCTTTGTCTCTTGGCCTTCTCTCACTTTCGATACTGACAGTTTATCATAGCTTGACAGTTTTGTCAATACTAATTAATACATTTCCTTGTAATTGTTAACAAAACATAAGACAGTACTGCGTAAAATGGGCGTATTTATTTATTAATTTTGTCATTTTTATAGTTGACAAATATATTTTACCCTGCTATAATAGAGATATAGATATAAAAATAGCTTGACGCCTAATACAATAAAAACTTATTTTTGTAAAGTTATCCACAGCTCAAAGCCCCATCTAACAATAAAATAACCTAAAATTAGCCAATTAATATAAAGGACTGAAAATTAAATAACTAATAATAGCCAAATATATGAATGAAAAAATACTTTTAGGTCTTGGCCTAACCAAAGTCCAATCAGAAATATTCAGCTGCTTACTTGAGAATGGACCAAAAAAGGCTAGCGATGTTGCTAAAATAACAAAAAGACCCCGAGGGGTTGCCTATAAGGGTCTTGAAGAGTTAATTGATTTGGGCCTAGTTTTAAAAAAAGAGAGTAAACTCGGAGTGGCCTTATTTACGGCCGAGCATCCCTCTAATTTAGCTGGTGTTTTAGAGCGTCGCGAAAAAGAGCTCGACAAAACAAAAAAAGAATTTACTGCCTCCCTCCCCGATCTCGTCTCCGCCTATAACTTAATCAGCAATAAACCCGGGGTAAGATTCTATGAGGGGGAAGATGGGGTAAAGAAAGTTCTGGAAGATACTTTAGTTAGCAATCCCGATAAAAAACTTTATACCTTTTCTGATGTTGCTAGCTATGCAACCTATCTTAGTGATTGGAACACTAACTACTACGCGCCCAGAAGAAAAAAGCTCGGTGTATATGAGAAGGTAATTATACCTAATAATGCACCGGCCCTGAATTACATGAAGGATTATAAATCTAATGAAGTCACGGATATTTTATTCGTTGATCATAAAACCTACCCATTCGCGACTGAAATAAATATCTATAATAATAAAGTTTCCTTTGTGACCTTCTCGTCAGATTCTATGGTTGGAGTTATTATTGAAAATAAAGAAATATATAAAACACTGCTTTCTATTTTCAATTTTATCTGGGATTTTGGAAAAAAGAATTTAGCAGATTCTCAACCAGAATGGCTTAAAAAACAAGTTAAGCCAGCTGAGTTGGTTTAATAATATACTTTTGCACAAAACGTAAAACTTCTAGCAAACTCGTTGCTTCTTGCGCTTCAACTAAAAGCTCTTCACGGCTCTTATTAACTTGTTCAAAATATTCTGCTGGTGCTTTTTCCAGACTCGCAAAATAATGTTTTAGAATTGGGCGCACGACACTTTCGGCGTACTTTAATTGCTTTTTATTATCCAGGGTTAAAATTTTACCACCAATAAATCCATCACCGGCAGCTACAACCTGATCACTGTTGATTAATAGGTCGGAATCATTTTTATAAAAATAAGTACTATATGGCTCTTTAAACTTAACCACACTTTCCTTCTCCTCAAAATCACCGCGAAAGCCAAAACTAGCCGAACCTACATCCGGACAAACAAAATTTAGCGATAAAGAATCTTTTTTAACTGATTTATCATATCCAGCCTTAGAATCAGTTTTTATTTTGCCAAGATGATCCTGTAGGCGCTGGAAATAAGCAAGTGAAGAAGAATTTTTGTCCAGCTTTGATTTCTTTTCATTAATAGCATCGCGAGTAATTTTGCAAACGGTATTTAAAATGATTCTTGCTTCTTGGCTTTCAGGATTATTTAAAACATCTAACCCTTGTTCTTTGCCAACTTGTTCAAAATTACGAATCACCGCCCCGAGAATATCGTAACGCGCTTCATTGAGATGACCGACTTTGGTTCCATTAGCGGACAATATCCAAGTCAGCTCTTCAAGCGCATAGCCAATATATTCTTCTTTTTCGGCACCCGACACTGATTCCTGAACCATAGCTAAAAAGGCTTCCTTAAATACCGGTTGAATCGCTAAATTTTTGACTACACTACTATAACGTTCATATTCATCTTTGTTGCCATTAATAAACTCCTGATATCTTTGAATATTGATATTATCCAAACCAAAGGTGTTAATAATTTTTTCATACTGTTCCGTTTCGCGATTACCAATTTCTCCTGCTTTCTGGCGTGCCTCGCTTTCACTTTTGCCATAACGTGCCTGATAATTATTAACCTGAATTTCATCACAAATAACTAAATTGACTTTCTTGCCTTGATTATTAAGCCAAAACAAATAACCATAGAGATCAATCGGCTTAACGAATTTCTTTTCACCGACTAGTGTTTGTTCCCAGGATCTTAAATCTTTAGAAATACCAACCGGGAAATACAATGGGGCTTGTTCAGGAATATTTTCTGGCACTACTTTACTATGTTCAAAATTACCAAAGCCCTTAGGCAATTTAGTTTCTTCTCGGCCATAAATCAACCGATCCATCTTTTTTTCCAGAGCAATCTGCAGAGGCAGGATTTGTTGCAGTTTTCTGATTGTCTCTTCGTAAACAACTTGCTCTGCAGTTTTTGGTTGCGGAAATTCTTGACTATATTTTTCCATTCTTTCTAACCAATTGAAATTTTGCGCCGCTTCTTCGCCATTCTTGCTTTTTTCATCCTCAAAATCTTTATGAACCATCTGCATAATCTCGGGGCTATACTGCTCAGCCTCAGCCGCTTCTTGATAATAGGCAATCATTTCTTTTAATCTCTCAGCGCTAAATTTTTTATGCTCCTGAAAATCATTCATGACTGATTCTCTATCATATTCACCTAAACCAAGATCATTCAGAGCTGCGCCAAGATTATCTTCTGTAATAGATTGATTTTCAATACTATGTGCCGAGGCAATCCCACTCATAACATCTTCACCAAGCTGCCCATATTGTTTATTTAACTGATTAGCCGTTTTCCCTAACTCCTGGACATTTTGAGTTCTATTTTTACTATCGGAATTTAATTCTTGAACAAAATTAGCAATTACTTCTTTGGGGCTATCTTCTGTTTTTAAAACTTGCTCTAATTCTAATAATTTTAATTCTACTCGAGAAATTATAGCTGAAAAAGCCTCAGAGAAACTCAAAGTTTTTTGATAAAGAGAGGTATTGATAACATTATTTAATTTTTTAGCATCTTCTTTTATGCCAGAAATAAATAATTTATAATTGTCTGTAAAATAATTAAAAACCTCCGGGTCATTTTTAATTAACCTGAGGTTTTTGTCTAAAAAAAGATTAACTTCGAATAATTTAGCCAGCGCTTGGTCGTACTCTTGATTATTAATTTTAGCATCATCTTCGTCAGTGTAACGTTCTAAATCAATAAATAACTTTAATCCAATATCATCAATAGCTTTATCTTCGGGAAATTCTTTGTAGTATTTAAACAGACACTCTTTAGGAAATTCATTGGTAAACATTACCCCCTTAGCTAAATTTCGATCGGCATAATTTAAACTTTTAAGAAAATCAAAATTTTCTTTTTCAAAAAACTTTAACGGGTCACCCTGATATCTTTCAAAAAAAAGATGCACTTTTTTATTATTATCCAAGCCGGCGATTTCTTGACTCCCAGGACAATCTTCATTTATGAGATTAAGCGCTTCGCTAACAGCCAACTGATTATTCGCGCTAAAATCCCCCTTCTCTTTATCTACAAGATCTTTTGATTTCTTTTTATTTTCCTCAATATTAAAAACTACACTCTCTTTAAACATATTATTTAATTCTCTCCAGAAATTAATTTTTTCTTTGTTTTAGTTATTTTTCAATCTAAACATAATACAACGTTTTCCTATTTTTGTAAATACAACAGAATTAACGCCCGACTAAGCGAACTAATATATTATTAGTATAATATAGGGGACCCAAAAAACATAGCTATTTATTAGCTACCCGCCCACCCTCTTCCAAAAACTCCGCCCAATACTTAATTTCCTCAATAATTTCGTCTAAAGAGTTGGAAATTCTCTTTTTAACGACCACTAACTAAAACAACTCCACCTGCGTGGAGTTGTTTTGGTTTATGCTGATTTACTTAGGAGACTCGAAAGCCGGAGCGATGTGCGGAGCGAAGCGAACGCACCGCGAGGCCGGGTCGGGGCGCTTAGTGAGCGCAGACTCGCGAAGCGAGGCCAGCGAGACTTAGCGACCGTGACCGAGTCTCCTAGGGTCTACAAAAAAAGAAGAGCCCTTATTTAAGAGCTCTTTTTTAATATTTGTGTCCATCTTTCCGGATCTAAACCCTTGGAATCAAAAATGATTTGAGGGGCTATTTCTTTTATTTTCCTTTTTAAATAAAAGATTTTTTTATAAACGTCATTAATATCCACTTGGCAAAACATCTCAAAATATTTTTCCGACATCAATAATGGATTATAAAATTCCTGTTCATGTTTTTTAGGAAATTGACCATCTAATCGCTCGGCACAGTCATAAAAAGCTAATGAACCAAGCGTTATTAGAAGAGGGGAAACGGTAATCCAATAAATGCTTGCCTTATAACTATTAACAATCCTGATAATCTCCTTCGCATCATTATTAAGAGATTCTTCAGTTTCCCCCGGTAAACCCATAACAAAAGTTAATATCATGGGCACGCCGTGTTTTGCTAGAATCTCAATCGCCCGATAATTATCAGACGTCTCAGTCTTCCCTTTACCGATAGCTTTAGTGCGAGAAAAACTTTCAATTCCAACCGCCGCCCAGGCATTCAATTTTTTCAGTAATAAGGCGGTTTCATCATTAATCTGAGTGGCATTAATAAAACATTTCATTCTCATACCAGCTAGCCCCAGAGGCTTACGCTCGGCTAACAGCTCCAATTGTTTAAGATTCACTGCCACCGTATCCGCCGTGTTATAAATTTTATCAATACCGTTTTTGTGAGGATAAACCATTTCTTCCCAAACTAATTTTGGTTCTCGCCAGCCAAAGCCTTTTTTCTGTCGGGAACAAAAATAACAGCGCTGATTATGCAAATGGCAATCGCCTCCCCAAAGCATGCTAACTCCACCATAATCCTGCAGGCGGAAGAGCAAGGAATAATCGACTGCAGAGTCATTAAAATTAAAAGCTGATGAAGCGGAATATATTCTTTGCTTTATCCCGTCTTTAATTATGTCGGAGATAACCTGCTCTCCTGATCCGGCAACAACGCTGTCGATAGTAGAAATGGCGGAAAAATGATTCATGGTTAATTCGTTTACCTCTGGACCGCCAATGATAATATCACAGCCCAACCCTTTTAACCATTCAGCCAGCTCTAGAGATTTGAATATGTTGCCTGCGATTAAAGTTAAACCAACTAAAACATTTTTAAAAATTTTTATACTGTTTTTAATATCAATTTTTACTAATGAAAGCTGGTTTATCTCTAAATTGTAAATTCTGACAAAAACCTCCGGGAAATCTTTCTTTATCGTCGTGCCGATGACATTCAAACCAAGCGGGCTAGCGAACTTAGCGGAAGATAGCGACAACATCTCGCCATCGCACAAAATACCAATAAAAGCTTGATAATACATAGCAACCTCCTTTTTTATTTTTAAAAAACTTTAATTTGCAAATTTACAATAAAATAAAAATTATGTCTATTAAAATAGACAAATTTGTCTAAAAAATACAAATAATTGACAAAATATTAAAATATTGTAAAATATATTAGTCTATTTAAATAAACAAATTTATGAATATTTCTGATTTATTAGTAAAAATTGGATTTAGCGGTAATAAGGCTAATGTCTATATGGCCTGTTTGGAATTAGGCTCAGCTAGTGCCAATGAAATAGCTAAAAAAGCTAATATTGTTAGAACAACCGTCTATAAAATACTAGAAGAACTAAACAGCCAGGGACTAATTGAGGAAGACGCTAAATCAAGATCAAAAATATTTAAAGCCTGTCCGCCACAAAGGATAATCGATAATTTAAATCAACAAAAAAATCTGGCGGAAAGTTTTTTGCCAGACTTCATGAATATTTTTTCTGAGACTAAATTTAAACCGAAACTGAAATTCTATGACAGCCAGGACGGAGTCAAAAGGGCTTTTGAAGATATTCTAAACTATAAAAATATAACGGTTATGACGTTCTCCCCTATCAAGGATGTCATATCTGGCTTCGGCAAAACATATTCAAAACACTTCACAGAAAAAAGGGTGCAACAAAACATATTGCGTCAGAACTTACGCCAGGCCACAGACCAAACTTTCCCTAAGAATGAGTGGGAATTATATGCTTCCGATCCGAAACTTAAACGTGAAGTCAAATTTCTGCCCGCCGAACTGACGTTTAACACTTTAATTCAAATATACGAAAATAAAATCTGCG
>Ga0172371_10008068_pt1 | contig 14811 bp, 9 predicted proteins | sample Lak12m_FD_114543 | JGI IMG/M metagenome (GOLD analysis project Ga0172371, IMG submission 114543) | Freshwater microbial communities from Kabuno Bay, South-Kivu, Congo - kab_022012_12m | ecosystem: Environmental > Aquatic > Freshwater > Lake | place: Democratic Republic of the Congo: South-Kivu... | reverse complement strand
TGCGGAACTCTTCTCATTAGAAGCTATATCTATCTGGAATCCATTTCGTCGGGCCGGAAGACCCTATGGAAGTAACGTTTTTCGGCGGTGTAACAAAAGGTGCAATTGTTACATTATTGCGAATATTACGAACTTCGGGAGTGTTACATTGTCGCCCTGATATGCAAGACACCCAAGTGAGTGTTTAATCTAAAGATCTTTGTAGGTTTTCTGAATACAGCCCCCACCTTCTGAGTAGACCTCAAAACCTTCCGCTGAAGGTAAAATTTTATAAGCTCTTGCGAGCGGTTCACCGTTAGGTGTTGAACTTGATTTCCTTAAGTTGATGGGAAAAATAAAATCTCAATGCAAGGTCATGGTGATCATGGTGGGATTGAGCCTGGGTCTGTCAGCCTGCGCTCCTCCCTCCCAACTCCCACATTTGCCGGAGTTTGCGGAAAAAAAAGGCGAGGGAGCTTTGGTCCCCAAAGACTTCCTGGTAACAGGGTCTCACCAGCAGGACAAAGTCGATCCCCAGCTCTCCCAGGAGATCAAGGCCTTCCTGGATGAAAATGGCATGCTGGCCGGATCTCAAACCGCCCAGGGAACCGAGCTTCCAATACTGCTCAACCCGTCTGTGCAAGGTTTCTTACGTTCCTTTACGACTTCCCGCCGGGCGATAATCCAGGCCCAGCTCTCTCGTTCCGAACGCTACCTGCCCATGATTCGGCGAATATTTCAAGAGCAGGGGTTGCCCCAGGATTTAGTCTACCTGCCCATGATTGAAAGCGGTTTTAGTCCCTTGGCAGTCTCTCCCAAGGAAGCAGTGGGGCTCTGGCAATTCATCGAAGGCACTGCCAGGCGGTATGGCTTAAAGGTTAACGAGTGGGTGGACGAACGCCGGGACCCAGAGAAATCCACCAAGGCGGCGGCTCGATACCTCAAGGACCTACATGGGCAATTCGGGTGCTGGTACCTGGCGGCCGCTGGGTACAACGCCGGTGAAAACCGGGTGGAAGGGGTGGTCAACCGCTACGCCACCCGGGACTTCTGGGTGATGGCCCAAAACCATCTCCTCCCCCAGGAAACCTGCAATTATGTTCCCCAATTGATTGCTGCGGTGTTGATCGCCAAGGACCCGGAGAAATATGGCTTTAACCACGATACCCGCTGGCGTCCCCTGGCCTATGTCCGGAAAAAGGTGCCGGAGGGAACCAACCTGCGGGAATTTGCCCAGGCCCTGGGGGTGCCCTATGCCACCTTCCAGGAACTGAACCCAGAGGTAAAGGGAGAGTGTGCCCCCCCGGATCAGGCAGGGTACTCGGTGAAAATCCCGTCTGGCAAATCTCGACATTCCAGGACCCAGGCACAAGGCGAATAGAAATTTGGTCGACAACCTCAAACGATCAGGGAGAACGTGATGCTCAGGGCCAAGAAAGTTTTCGTTGGGCTTTTCACCGCTATCCTTCTTTCTCCTCTCACCGCCACTGCCACCCAGGTAGGCTCCTTCAACCAGATCCTGGGCAATGTAAGACAGTTGAAAGATGGAGCAGGTCCAGGGGTCATACCCAAGCCCAAAGACGGGGTAGCCCGCCGGGATGTGATCGACACCCGCGCCCAATCCCGCGCTGAGGTCATTCTCTTGGACAACAGCGTCCTGACGGTGGCTCCGGATAGCCATGTCATTGTTGAACAATATGCTTATCAACCAAATCGGGAGCGGAATATCGTTGTTAAGCTGGTGAGCGGCTTTCTGGATGTCGTGGTGACGAAGGCTGCCCCCGGGGGGGAATTTCTGGTCAAGACCCCGACCGCCATCATGGGGATCCGGGGAAGTTGGGCCAAGGTCGCGGTCAAAGGGAATGACGCCCTGTTCGCCATGATGGCTGGAACCGGTGTTATCAAAAAGACGGCGCCCCCGAAGCGGGCGCAACTGGACAAGATAGGCAAGGTTGCCTACACCTTGAAAAGTTCTGACCCCACGTCCTCTGACCTGGCCACAATCGAGCCGGAGCCACACGAGTTCAGGCTGGCTCAAGCAAGCGGAGGGGGAGACGGCGTGACGGTATTGTCCCCCGGCACGGCCACCACGGTGGTGAATAATGAGGTGGCACCTCCGGTAACTATGACCGCGGTACAATTAAGAGCGCTCATTAATGCCTCTCTCACATTTATGCAATCCAGTTTTGTGATAAGCGGCAATGTTGCCCAAAGTATAGCTTCAACGGCTAACAACCAAACTTCCCTTTCCTCTCAAACTGCAGGCGGAACCAAGGCGGCTATGACCCAGGATCAAGCCATCCTGATAGCTGCCGGCATCGAGGCCAAGTTTTTGACCACTTTTCGGGACGATACCGTATTAACCAATGAGTTGGTCTCGGCAATTATCGAAGCCCTCATCGCGGAGGGGACACAGGTTTTTCAAGCCAGCGGCGCGAACATAGAGAGTGCCATAACCGCGGTCACCCAGGCGGCTACCCAGGGGGCCCTCCAGGCTGGTTTCAGTTCCCAGCAGGCCACCGAAACCATCACCCCCCTGGCGACAAAGGTGGCTCTCGACTCCGGCATGAGCTCTGACGCAGCCAACGCTGCCGTAGGAGCCGGCATTCAGGCAGGCCTCCAGACAACACAAATGGCTACTTCTGAGCAAGATGAAGCGCCCCCGCCGCCGCCAGCAGTCCCCACGGGAACCAACAGCGTAGGCGGGGGTGGGAGTGGTGTGGCCAGCCCCTCCAGCTAACGCCGGTCCGCAGCCCGCAAGTGGTACACACATACCCGCCTCGAGGCTGGCTGCAGACCCTTGCACCTTTTCTCTTACCTTGGAAAATCGGATAAGCAATCGGCTTTATGCTCCGGTGCCACACCCGAAAACTAGTCCCAGCCCTGCTGGCCCCATTGCTCTGGCTCTTCCTGGCCAGTGTTGCGAGAACTACGGTGGACAGTCAGCTGCTTGCGACCGTGGTTACCGTGGTGGCTCTGGATGAGCAGGGCCAACCGGTGCGTTCGGCCCTGGGGGTCATCGTGGCGCCGGAGGGGCTGGTGCTCACCATTGCCGCCATCTGTCAGCCTGGTCAACCTCTCCTGGTTAAAACCAGTTGCGGAGAAATCTCTTGGTGCCAAAAGCCGGTGCAACTCGATCCGTTACAGGACCTGGTGGTGTTAAAGATCGAAGCCACCGGGCTGAAGGCCGCCCGGGTGCAAGAATCGAAACGACGCTCCGCCGATGGCAAAATCTGTTATCCCATTATGGAAAACCATAGAGTGTCCCTTCAGGAGGCTAAGCTGTCTGGGGCCTTACCCTTGTCGCCCCGACTTGAGCTTCTGAAAGTGACAGCCTCCGGCCCGGGGGCGCAGCCGGGAGCACCGGTTTTCAACCGGCGAGGCGAAGTCATTGGGATGATGCATCAAGGGGAAGACGCCAACTCCGGTGTGCAGGGGAAAACCGAGGTTTTCAGCTATTGTCTATCCTGTGACTCCACCATGCTGCAGATTTCTCCAGCCGCTAAATCTTCTCTTAAAGGCAAACCCGAAGCCGGTATTCCGCATAACGTATCCCTGGAAAATCCGGCTAATGCGGTGCTCGGGGAATTCTGGGATGGCATCGCCGCCACGCTGGGCCAGAACTGGGCAATGGCCCAGCAGAAATTCGCTCAGGCCATCACTTCCCCTGTCCAGTTGCCGGAGGCCTATTACGGCCGCGGCGTTTCCCGCTACCATTTAGGCAATTACCCGGGTGCAACGAAGGATTTTCTGGAAGCCAGCCGACGCCTGCCAGGTTACGCCCTGGCCTTCTTCTGGCTAGGGAAGTCCTGGCAAAAACGAGGCAACCTGGAAGCCGCCGCGGCTGCTTATCGTCAGGCCGTGGCGATCGCTCCGGATTTTGCTGAGGCCTGGTTTAACTTAGGCGAGATGGCCTATCAGCAAGGCGACCAGGAACAGGCCCAGACATCTCTGAAGAAGGCCATGGGCGAACTGCCCCAGAGGGCGAGGCGGGATTGGTATCTCGGCAATATCGCCCGGAAACAGAAGCGGCTGCCGGAGGCTCTGGCGGCCTTTCAGCAGGCGGTCCAGGCGGATCCGCAGTTTTTCCCGGCCTTTCTCGAAGGCGGCCAACTGCTGCTGGACTTAGGCCGGTACAAGGAAGCCGCGATCTGGTTGAGCCAGGCAGTCAGCCTCCAGCCGCAGCAAGCGGAGGCTCGGTATCTCCTGGCCCTGACCTACCATTTGTCCTGGAACCCCGCCGCGGCCTGGGAACAATATGCTGCCCTCGAAAAGATTCAGCCGGACCGGGCCAGGGAACTCGCCACCCTTCTGGATAGAAGCCAATGATCGAGACGTTGAGCTTAATCAGCCGGCCATTTTATTTCAAGTAAGAAATATTTCTTGCTTTTTTGATAAAGTAGTGAAAAAACGTTTATACATAAAAGGTATAAGCGGAGGTGAAATGACGTGGCGACGTGTTCCTGGCGCGGGTGCTCGGCGGGCAATATTGCTTTTAAGCTTCCTTATACTACTCGGGCTTGCAATTTCTCCGGTACAAGCTTCCATATCGGGAGACATGGCAGCGAGCTTGATGAGCTAAGTGGTTGCCGCTGGCCTCAGTGTCGAGGCCGTGGTGGCCCAGGCTCTGGCAGCAGGGGCTGATCCAATAGCTGTAGCTCTCGCAGCGTTGTCGCAGCCGGGGGTGAATGTCCAGGCAGTCTTCAGTGCCATGCTGGCCAATAATGTTCCCCTGGCCACGGTGATGAACGCCGCCGTAGCTGCCAATCAATTAAATGCGGCGGCCCAGGCGGCTGTCAATGCCGGCATCAGCAACACCGCCATAGCCAATGCGGCAGTGTCTGCGGGTGCAACGCAGGACACCGTGACTGCTGCTTTAACCAGCGCCGGAGTTCCATTGCCGCCTTTTTTCGCTTTTTCGGAAGTGACTGCCCCCCCCGCCTCCCTGACGACAGGAACCATTGGAACCGGGGGTGTCGGTGGTAGCGGGAGCGGCGCTACCAGTGCCTCCGAATAGGGGTTTTTGAGGGTTACGGCCAAAACCAACTTTGCAGCGACACAACGCCAGGTTAGCTCAGGTATTTTTTCGAGTCCCGACAATCGGGGATGAAGGCTACAGAAATTTCGGATGATGGTGAGCCTAAGTAACCCAAAACCTGATTGATCGGCTTCGCCAATAGGCAAGCTTTAAGAAGTCTAAGCGGGGGGGAATGCGTGAACATCTTGCGGATATCAGCAGCAACGAAATGGGGGGTAATTTGTCTGGGCATGGTAATGATGACCTTAGTCTCCCCCGGCATTTCTTGGGAGCAAGAGGCAAACTCAACCGCGGAGCAGCCCAAGGTAAAGATCGAAGCGCCTGAGCAGCCGAAAGTGAAAGTCAAATCGGAAAGAGAGGAAGAACGGCCCCGCGAGCTCAAGCCCTCCCAAGAGCCCGGGTATTTTCCCAGCATCGTCCCTTATGACCGCAAGTTAACCCTGGAGATCGGGCCAGTTGCAGGAATCTTGGCACCTTATGGCAATCCGGCCGCCATGGACACCTTGCGGCTGGGAAAACCGGTCAAAGCCGGACCCTTGCGGGTCGCCCCTTATTTGGACTCTAGTATCGGTTATCGCTCCAACCTTTTTCAAACTTCCAATGATAAACGGGCCACGAGCGTGTACAACATCAATCCAGGCATGTACGCCGAACTGCCCGTGGCCCAGAGACATAAAATTTCGGTGGGTTATTTAGGGAATGGCATTATCTATCCGGGGAGTGATCTTGATAACTACAGCCATTACGATAACAATGTCAATGTGGATGCCTCCTTCAATTTTCCCGGTAACCTGAGTCTACGGGCCGGCAATTATTTGCGCATCGCAACCGAGGAACCCACGGCCCAAAGGACCTTTCAGCGTTTTTACCATCAGTGGGCCCCTTACTTACTGGCGAATTACGCCTTTGCGGATCGATGGAAGCTTCAGGCTATTTATGAGTTCAATAAGTTATATTTTGCCAGTTCGTCACAATCCGCCGCAAATGATTATAATGAAAATGTCGGGGGAATATCACTCTTTTATAGATTATTCCCCAAGACTGCGGTACTGGGACAATTCATTGTCTCTCACCGGGCCTACCCTTCCCAATCAATATCGAATAACTATAGTTATACCCCAATGCTGGGTTTGACGTGGGACGCCACCGCCAAGCTGAGCGGGATAATAAAAGCCGGTTATACGATAAAAGATTTTGAAAATGACCGGGCGGGCTTATTGCAAAATACCCCCTCGACCCCCACGTTTAGCGGCCAAGTAACCTATAAGTTTGACCGGCGTACCAATCTTGCGATAACCCTCCAGCGTTCAATCCAACAAGACGCGGATCTCACCAGCAACACCGCCTATGAAAACACGGCCTTTTATGTAACCATGAATCATCTCTGGGCCTTCTGGCGGCTGAGCAGTTATGCCAACATTTCTTATTCTTTAAACGATTATATTAACCGGTCAGTCAACCCCGGGGACGGTCTCAAATACCGGCAAGACTCTATTATCACTACCGGCGTCGGCATCAGCCGCCCCCTGACCCGTTATCTGCGGCTGAGATTGGATTACACGTACTCCAACAAAGCCTCGAACTTCAACACCTACAGCTACAATGAGCACAGAATGATCTTCGGCATCCAAGCCACCATGTAGCATATTTAACGTGGGGGGGTAGGGGTCGCCACCCTCCCCTGGCCAGTAATTCTGGTTTGACTTGGGTATTTCCTCTCCTTAAGCTTCGAATCACCGTTACCATCTGCATGAAAAATCGTCTACCGTATCGTAGGGTTGCCCCAGGGCATCTCTGGCTCATAGCTTGTATGGTCCTGGGGTTGATGGCTTCCTCGGGCGGGACCGGAGAGGCAAGGGGGGCCCCCAACCTCGTCCCGCCACTGCTTTTGGGTGACCCCGGACAACCATTAGTCCTGCCCCCGGGGTGGCAGAGGAATGACCGGCTGATTCCCGGCATGGAGACGAGCAAGATTTATGTCGGCAAGGTGCATGGACACCCGGGAAAACTTTTGGCCCTGGAGGGCGGCCCGGACCGGAGCGGGCGGGTCTGGTGCCAGGTGCGGGGAATCCGTCCTTACACAAAATATACATTGGAATTTTTGGCGTTTCGCCCAAAGTTCACCAACCACGTTTACCTGGAAGTGGAAATTTTCGGGCAGCGGTATCTGATTAACCAGCAATTCAGTTATGGCCGGATCCAGCCCATTGTGCTGCGGCTCAACTCCGGAAAGACCCGGGGGAAAACTCTCCTAATCTTTGACAACCCCCATCCGGAAGTACTGGCTTTTGGCGAACCGTCACTCCGGATCAGCCCAGCACGAAATAAGAAAAAGCAGTCTGGCGCTTTGCGTTTTCCTGACTTTTTCCCGGTGGGCATCTACAGCGTCAAAGCCGAGGATCTGCCCGCCATCAAGGCTGCCGGGTTTAACGCCGTCCAGAGTTACGATTCCCGGCCAAAGGCATTGAGACATCTGGTGACCGTGGCGGGCCAACAGGGACTCAAGTTCCTGGCCCACATCGGGCAATACAATCAGGATCTCAGCCTACAGTTGGGGGGCCAGCCAGAAATTTTAGGGTTTTATATCGAGGATGAGCCCGAAGGCCGGTCGGTGCCACCGGCCCAGCTAGAGAGACTCAGGGCGGCCCTGCATAAAGACCACCCGGGCGTGCTCACCGCAGTGGCCATGCTCCGTCCTCAAATGGTCAAGGATTACCGGGAAGCAGCCGACATCTTCATGATCGATCCTTACCCGATTCCCAATATGCCCATGACCTGGCTCTCCGACTGCCTGGAGGAGGCCGCCCGCTATGTCCCTCAAAAACGCCTCTGGGCGGTGATCCAAGCCTTTGGGGGCGATAAGCACGCCAAAGACGGCTGGCCGCGCCAACCTACGAAGGCGGAGATGCGCTGCCTCACCTACCTGGCAGTGGTGCACGGGGCCCATGGGATCTTCTACTTCAACCACCCGGAGGTGAGTTCGGGTCAGGCCTCCTGGGAGGGACTCCAGGAGATCGTCAAGGAATTGCAAGTCCTGCAACCCTGGCTGTTGGTGCCGAACCATATCCCCAGGCTGCAGCTGGAAATGACTTCTCCCTTCAAAGTGGATGCCTCAGGCCGGCCGGCAGTGCATTTTTGCGAAAAACAACAGGGCCGGGAGCGTTTGTTAGTCCTGGTAAACGTCATCGACCGCCCGGTGAGTTTTTCTGTACACGGTTTTCCCGCACGGGTTGACTGGCTGACGGAGGAGTTCAGCCAGCGGAAATCCGTGGTCCGGGACGGGAATATTCGGGAAGCACTTAATCCTTATGAGGTCCGCATCTACCATTTTACCCTCGCCGGCTGAACTCGTGGGGCGAGAGGTACCCCGGTTACTCAGCCTGATTCTCGGCGGGGTCGGGGTGGTCATGGTTTTCGCCCCCTTGGCTTATGCCGCGGTGCATCCCTGGGCCTATTTTGCGGTGGGGCTCATGCTGGCAGTTTTGAGCCTCACGATCTTGGGCGACTGGTTGTATCTGCTGTGGGGGCGCCCCCAAGAAGCGGTCGTCGTGCCTTACCCCCCGGCGTGGTGGTTGGCTTTAGGGCTTTGCTTAATCCTTTTCATCCAGGTTGTCCCTTTGCCCCAGGGGGTGGTGGGCCGGATCTCTCCGGCCGCTCTTGTGATACGGGCTTTGGGCGATGGCTACGGGTTGGCCGATTTTATCCCGCTTTCGCTGAACCCATATGCCACTATCCTGGAAGGCCTGAAGCTTTGGCCGGCTGTGGTCCTGTTCTTTGTTCTCCTGGTTACCGTGACGACGAAGCGCCAGATCAACCTGCTGATCTACCTCATTCTGGTCATAGCGCTGTTCGAGGTAGTTTTCGGGGCACTGACCTTTCACGAGCACGTCATCTGGGGCTGGAAAAGCCCCTATAACCCCCAGCGTCTGTGTGGCACCTTTATCAACCCCGACCACCTGGCGACCTATCTGACCATGGCGATTCTATTAGGGTTCGGCATGTTTTTGGGCCAGAGGCCAAAGGTTGCGCCCCCGCCTGAAGGGGTGAGGGGCCGGCGCCTCCTCAAACGTTGGTCATGGTCGGAGAACACCGAGCCGCAGTTTTATCGCCTCCTGCTGTTGTTTTTGCTGGTGGTGTTGACGACCGGGTTGATTTTAACCGGCTCCCGGGGCGGAATGGTTGCACTGGTCATCGGCTTTGCGCTGATGGCGGCATTGAGCTGGAGCCGAAAACGCCAGAAAGCCCACGCCTATTTGATCGCGATCTTTGTGGTAATGGCCTTGGGCTACAGTTTGTTTCTGGGGAGCAACCGCGCCTTGGCCCGATTCCTGAACCTGGACTTCGACCGTTACTATTTCTTCCGGAGCGCCTGGTCCCAGTTTCAGGAATTTCCCTGGATCGGTTCAGGGGTGGCCTCCCTTGCGGACTTGACTTATCGCTATCAGGCTCCGGAACTCAAGGGCATCAGGTTGGTTTACACCCACAGCGACTGGCTCCAGGGTTTGGCTGAAACCGGGGTGGCTGGCTTTGCTTTGATTGCCGGGGCATGTTTGTGCTTCTTCGTTAAACCGTTGCGGCAATGGCGGTCCCGCCACGATGTCTGGGCCCGGGGGGTGGGGCTGGGGGGGCTGGCTGCCCTGGCGGTGGCCGGGTTTCATGCCCTGATGGATTTTTCCTTCCATATCCCGGCGGTCACGCTGTTGTACAGCAGCATTGCGGCCATTAGCTATTTGGCCCTTTATCGTCAGAAAAGGATATGGGAAACGTTCTCCTACCGCACTATAAATCTCTCCCAGAAGCGGCTTGGGGCAACCGCGGTCATCATCAGCCTTACCATAGTAGAGTTGTTTTTTGCCTGGCAGGTGGGAACCTACTGGCTGGGAGAATTGGCGGCGCCCACGGAATTAAATTCCACTATCAACTCCCCGGCTGAACCCCCGGGATTATCAGAACGCCCTGTCCTATAACTCACAGAACAGCCGTTACTATGCTGGACTGGCAGAATCCTTAGCCGCAGAAAAAGCCGCCGTCGCCCAACCCGGCCTAAGAGTAGCAGGGCTTCCCAGACCAGCAGTTGACGAACTGCTGCGCCAGGCAATTTTGCACGCTCCGGGAGCCTGGGCTTATCACCTGCAACTGGCAGAGTTTTATCTGGAACAGTATCGCATTAACCCGTCACGATACTTGCCCCAGGCATTGGAAGAGCTGGATGCGGCTTTAAAGCTCTTCCCAAGTTCCGCGTACCTGCATCTGCGTCTGGGAAACACCCTCGGGTGGGCCGAAAATCATTGCTTGGCTTTAGTTCCCCTGAAGTTTCGGGGACATTATGCCGATTACCTCAGAAGAGCCGTAGAGCTCGACGGAAATCTGAAGCAGAATGCGCTCCCGTACCTGCCGAAAGAACGGTCCTGAAAACCGCTCCAAGCAAGCAGCCGGTGATTGCCCGCTTTCCTGGTAATGACCATGGCAGCATTGGTTGTCGGTAAGTTTTTGAAATAACCTTTTCCTGGCCTTGGGAAACCTAGCCCAAACGGCCGCACGAAATCTGCAAGGGTTACAGATGCACAGAAAACTCTGCCTATTTCTCATACTAGTTGTCCTGCTTCAAACAAACCTGGCGAACGCCCAGGAAAATTATCGTCTGGGCCCGGATGACGAACTGGAAATCAAAGTGTGGGACAATGACGATCTCACCAGAAAAGTCCGGGTGGGAAATGATGGTTCCATCACCTTTCCATTTTGCGGCGAAATCAAGGCCAACGGTCTCACGGTCCTGGACTTGAAAAAGGAGTTGGAGCGCCGGCTGGCGGATGGTTACCTTATTGATCCGCACGTCTCCATCAATGTTACTGACGTGAAAAGCCAGCGCTTTTTCGTGGTGGGCAAGGTGCAAAAACCGGGCACCTACCCGTTGACCAAGCCCATCTCCGTGACTGAGGCCATCTCCGTGGCAGGTGGTCTCACCCAAGAAGGCGACCGATCGGCAAAAGCCGGGATAGCCTATCTGGTCAGGCCGAAACCCGGAGAAAAACCGACTGGACCGCGTGTACCCATGCAAACCGGTTCTGAAGAAACTTTCACCATATCCTTGGAGAAGGCTTTTGCCGGAGACCCGAAAAATAATCTGGAGATCAAAAATGGGGATACCCTTAACGTCCCCAGCCTGAACTTTTACATCACCGGCGAGGTGAAAAAGCCCGGGCGTTACCCTTATGAGGACCGCATGACCGTCCTTATGGCGGTGACCACAGCGGAGGGCTTTACCGACAAGGCTTCGGCCCGGAGCACGCATATCATGCGGGATAAGGCAGGGAAGAAAGAAAAAATTCCGGTAAAAATGCAAGACCCGATTCAGCCTGGGGATACTATCGTGGTTCCAGAATCATTCTTTTAGGGGGGCAGGCTGATGCAAGGTAAGCCAACATTTTCCCAAGGCATGGCATCTCAGCATAACGAAGAGTTATTTCACGAGTACCTAAAAATTGTTTTGAAAAGGCGTTGGACCGTCCTAACCGTGGTGGTGATTTTTGTAGCTACTGCAGCCCTGCATTCCTTTTTAGCCACCCCAATCTATAAGGCCACCACCCAGATACTGGTAGAACGGCAGACCCCCCGTCTCCTGGAGAACCGGGACACTGCCGCCTTTGATGCGCAAAATCAGGAGTTCTACGCGACCCAATACAAACTTCTGCAAAGCCGGTCCCTGGCCCAAAAAGTGGTTAACAAGCTGGACCTGACGAAAAATCCGCAATACGCCGGGATATTTCAAAGTATGCCTGCAGATGCCAATACAGAGAAACGGCAGCAGTATATGGCCCGGCTCGCTGGAGCTTTGCTGGGTGGCCTGGAAGTCAAACCGGTAACAAAGAGTAGTCTTATAGATGTATGTTTTTACAGCCCCAATCCCAGGTTGGCGGCCCTCATCGTGAATGCCGTAGCCCAGTCCTACATGGAGCAAGCTCTGGATTTGCGGTATTCCGCCTCTCAAGAAGAGGCCACCTGGCTACATAATAAGATTGGCGAGGCCCGGAAAAAATTGGAAGATTCCGAAGTCAAGCTCAACCAGTATGCCAAAGACCACAATATCGTTACCTGGGAAAACAAGGAAAGTATCACCGCCCAAAAACTCGAACAGTTGAATAAAGAATTGATTACCGCCCAAACCAAGCGTAGCGACGCCGAGACCAGGTTCCGGGAAGTTTCCCAAGGCCATCCCATCCCCGAGGTCATCAACAATAGCCTGATTCAGACCCTCAAGGGAGCGGAAGCCAAGATCATTGCTCAGGTCTCGGAGTTAGGTAAAAAGTTTGGAGAGAAACACCCCCGCATGATCCAATTAAACCAGGAACTGGCCGGCATTCGAGCCAAGATTGGCGCGGAACATGATCATATTGTCCAAGCGGTAAAAAATGAATATCGCATGACCCAGAACCAGGAGGCCCACCTTAAAAAAGCCCTGGAGGAGCAAAAAGTCGACACGCAAGATTTGAGTGACCGGACCGTCCAGTATAAGATGCTGCTTCGGGATGTGGAGACCAATCGGGCTCTTTACGACAACATGCTGAAGAGCCTGAAAGCCACCACCGCCTCGGAAAACCTGCCCTCCACTAACATAAAGATCATCTATCCGGCTACCGTTCCGGAAAAACCGGCCAAACCCAGAACCGAGCGGAATCTTTTTTTGGCTCTGGTAGGCGGGTCGATCATGGGGCTGGTGCTCATCTTTGGATTGGAATACCTGGACACCACCATAAAAACTCCCGATGATGTGGAAAAGTGGTTGGAGCTTCCCAACCTGGCCATGATTCCTCATTTGAAAACCCTGGAGTCTTCAGATAAAAACCAGATCCCGGGACTGGTGGTTCATGACGGCAGCAACCCTCTGGCCGCTGAAGCCTATCGGGCTTTACGCACGAGTATCGTTTTTTCTACCGCAGAACATGCTCCACACATAATCCTGGTCACCAGTTCGCTGCCCGGCGAGGGCAAGTCTCTCACCTCCATCAATCTCGCCGCCGCCATGGCCAAGTCTTGGAAAGAGGCGGGAAGAGATATTCTACTCATCGATGCCGACCTGCGGCGCCCGAGTCTACATAAGCTATTTCAGGTGCCGCAGGAACCCGGCCTATCCAATTACCTGGTGGGTGAACTGGATGAGGTGCCATTTGTTGCCACCCCGGTCCCCCATTTGTTTTTGCTCCCCTGTGGCAAGATTCCGCCCAACCCCTCCGAACTGTTAGGCTCGGCTCGGATGGAGGAACTCCTCGCCAAGGCTCAGAATCGGTTTTCTCAACTCATTCTCGATTCCCCTCCCGTAATTTCGGTTACCGATGCAGCCATCTTATCTACCAAGTCGGACGGAGTAATCCTGGTAATTAAGGCGGAAGAGGTCCCCCGCAAGATGGCTAAAAAGGCCAAAGATCATTTATTGGAAATGAAATCCAATTTATTGGGTTCAATATTGAACGATATCCCAATCCAGCGTAATGGCTATTATTACTATAATTACCATTATAAATATCAATCATATTATTTCAGCAAGGATGACAAACTCTCAGCCAAGACACCTCAAGGTTTATCATAGTATCTTTTAGTCTAAAAAATTATTTATTTGTTTAAGTCCCATTACGACAAATAAGATTGAGTTTTTGATTCTGGATGTACAGATAATTTTTGTACCTCACCTCATTGTTACATTACCAAATCTCTAAAAATATTTCATAACTTATAAGTCCTGCAATAAATTGCATCAGATAGTCTTATCAATTGATGCGAATAGGCCAATAATGCTCGTTCAGTTTCGCAACCGCCATTTTTATTTTGTCGTAATGATAGATATAGTACTTTTTGTGGTGGCTTTTGCAGGAGCCTACCTGCTGCGCTTTGACTTGATTTTAACCAACGCTTATCGCATCCAAATATGGGATTTGGTGCCGGTTATAATTCCTATCAAGGTTTGTACCTTCTTTCTGTTCGGCTTATATCGAGGGATGTGGCGCTACACTGGCCTCAATGACTTGGCTCGATTATTTCAGGCCAGCCTTTTTGCCATGCTGGCTGCCATTGCCGCCACCCTCTTTTTGCGCAGCTTCCAGGGCATCCCCCGCTCGATTTTCTTACTGGATGCCATGCTCACTTTTCTCCTGTGCGGTGCAGCGCGTATGGTGATTCGCATCTTTTGCGGCCAGGACCCGCTTGAGAAATTGCTTCCTGCCATCTTTGAAGCGACTAAGAGAAAAGCAACTCCAAAGAAAAAGGTTCTCATTATCGGCGCCGGCGGTGCCGGAGAAAAAATGCTCCGGGAGATCTTTGACAATCCTCACCTCGATTATGAGGTAATTGGCTTTCTAGACGATGATCCAAGCAAGTGGGGGCGCAGGTTGCACAATGTGCCGGTCTTTGGTGGTGTAGAAAGATTGGATGGGGTCCTTAAGCGCAAAAAGATCGATGAAATCCTCATTGCCACCCCGGCCGCCACGGGAGCTCAGATGCGGCGGATTATCCAGATTTGCAAGGACTCTCAGGCCCGCTACCGGACTCTCCCCGAAATCGGCGCCATCATCGACGGCAAGGTAAGCATCAAGAGGCTGCGGGATGTCAAATTTGAAGATCTTCTGCGACGCTCCCCAGTCACACTGGATGCCGCAGAAATCAGTCGGTTCCTGCAAGGCAAACGGGTGCTGGTCACCGGCGCAGGCGGTTCCATCGGCTCGGAGCTTTGCCGCCAAATAATACGGTTTGACCCTAAAAAACTTATACTGGTGGATGCCGGGGAAGAAAACCTCTTTAACGTC
>Ga0172371_10008067_pt1 | contig 14812 bp, 15 predicted proteins | sample Lak12m_FD_114543 | JGI IMG/M metagenome (GOLD analysis project Ga0172371, IMG submission 114543) | Freshwater microbial communities from Kabuno Bay, South-Kivu, Congo - kab_022012_12m | ecosystem: Environmental > Aquatic > Freshwater > Lake | place: Democratic Republic of the Congo: South-Kivu... | reverse complement strand
TCCAGACTGGGCTCCATGGATTTGCGGGCAGCTCAAGAAGAGTGGCTTCATGCGGGAGATGGCTGGAACCATGAGAGTCGTGGAGGTTCGGATCGACGAGGCAACGGTGGACGAAATCGTCTCAGAAGGAGTACGGGCGAGACACATTAGTCTCGACGGAAAAGGAGCAAGACATGTTGGAGTCCATTAACGACGTGAACGGCTATTTGCAAGCGTTCGGAGGCGCTCTGGCAAAGAAGATTCAGGTCGAAGCCGAGCCTCTCTTCAAGCCGGGCAATGAGTGGCACCCGCGTATGAATCAGCTCAAGCGTAAGCCCTTTCAAGCCCAGGCTGATGCGATTCAGGGGGCTGTGGAAACGTTGCATTCCCACAATCACGTGATGTGCATCGGAGAGATGGGCGTCGGGAAGACCCTTATCGGCGCTGCGGTGCCCTTCATCATGGAGAATGGTCATCTTCCGAGGGTTTTGGTCATGTGCCCCAGTCATCTCACCCGGAAGTGGGTAAGAGAGGTTAGAGAAACCGTGCCGGGGGCTCAGGCAAGCATCATCAAGAGCCTGTCCGACGTGATTGCCATTGATCCTCATGAACAGCAGAAAGGTCTGCGTTACTTGGTGGTCAGCAAAGAGCGTGCGAAGCTTTCCTATGCGTGGCGGCCCGCCTTCAACACTCGCCGCGGCATTCCCGTGTGCCCTGACTGCGGCTCGGCCATAGTGGATCGGGACGGCGTGGAGGTGAGCCCGAACGTTCTGGGCAACCGGAAGAGCCGCTGCACTGAATGCAACGCCCCCCTCTGGCAAGCAGATAATACCCGCTTCCGGAGATTCTCCATAGCCGACTATGTGAAGCGGTACCTGAACGGGTATTTCGATTTCTTCATCTGCGACGAAGTCCATGAGATGAAGGGCGGAGACACCGCTCAGGGAAATGCTTTCGGTACTCTCGCAAGCGCGTGCAGGAAGACCATTGCCCTCACCGGAACGCTGTTGGGTGGGTACGCCAGCCACATGTTTCACTTGCAGTTCCGGATGAATCCCCACGCCATGGCAAAGGAAGGATTCTCGTATGGCAACCGGATGAGCTTTGTCAACCGCTACGGCGTGCTGGAACGCGTCACGCGGACCTATCCCGGCGACGACAACATCTGCTCCAAGGGCCGGAAAGGTACTACGGTAACGCGAGAGAAGCCGGGCGTGAGTCCCGCGATCTTCTCGAATCACCTGATGGGCTCAACGGCGTTTCTCCATTTGCAAGACATTGCCGTGGATCTGCCGGAGCTGAAGGAAGAAATCGTGCCAATTGCGATGGAAGAAGACCTTGCCGTCGCGTACCGGGACCTGGAGCACCGGATCGGCTCCGCGATGAAGCAACTCTTGGCCATGGGATCTCAACGACTCCTCGGAGCCTATCTCAATACGCTCCTCTGTTATCCGGACAGGCCCTTCCACAATGAGCCCGTGATTGATCCGGCCAACGGCAACGTGATCGCAGAGCCTGCTTCGCTACCTTGGGATCGCATCTACCGCGAGGAGAAGGAGCTTCTGGGAATCGTGGAAGGAGAGATATCTCAGGGCCGGAGGTGCTTCGTGTACTGTACGTTCACCAACACAAAGGACGTGACTGCTCGGCTAAAAGAGATTCTGGTAAACCAGGGGATCTGTGCCGACATACTTCGGTCATCAGTGAAGCCCGAGCAACGTGAGGAATGGCTGCGTCAGAAAGTGACAGAGGATGTGCGGGTGGTGATCGGAAATCCTATGCTCGTTCAGACGGGACTCGATCTGCTCGACTTCCCCACCATCATCTTCTATCAAACGGGGTACTCCGTGTTTACGTTGAGGCAGGCGTCCCGGAGATCGTGGCGCATCGGGCAGGACAAGCCCGTTCGGATTCACTACCTGCACTACGCGGGAACCATGCAGGAACGGGCTTTGGAGCTGGTGGGCAGGAAGCTTTCCGCTTCCTTGGCCATTGAGGGCAAGCTCACAGACGATGGCCTTGCCTCCATGTGCGCGGGTGAGGACATGACCTTGTTGCTGGCCAAGGCGCTCGTGGAAGGGAAGCATATCGAGGGTGCGGAGTCCGTGTGGCGTGCTCTCAATAAGCCGCGACGAACGCTCAGCGATATGAACGTGATCTCCTTTCTCCGCAAGAGTTGGACTTTGGAGATGATGGAGGAGCGTTGCGCGATATACCGCGGTGATATTCTGAGCGCTCCTGCTTACGGCTAGGGCCGTTATCCAAGATCCATCGAATCCCTGCACCAAAGTTCCATCCCGTTCAAAAGATTCGCAACATTCGGAAACAGCCTTGATCAGTCGTTCAGAACCTTTTGAAGGTTCAAGGCTCAAGGTCTGTTTCCGGATCGCACCTGAACCAAGGAGGTACACGACACCCATGCCTACATCAGACAAAGACCTGATGACCCGTTTGACCGAGTTGGTCGAGGAACACGGCCATCAGTGGAAGAAGATCGCGCCCATTCTCGAAGCGGAAGGATGCCGGGATCGGCGGGGCAAGCCGTACTCGGATAACTATCTCCGCAAGAGGATGAAGAACCAAGAAGCAGGCTGCTCGCGGACACATTCAAAACCTTCTGCACCTTCCGTTGTGGACATCCCCGCCCTCGCTCGTGCTGTGACTTGTCTCCTCGTAGACCACGGCCTGCTCCAATCCGCAATTGAAGATGTGCTGGAGCGTCTCGAACGTACTCCATCGGGACTGCAATACGACATGCCGCCCCAGCCTAAACGAGTGACAGACCGAGGTTGGGAAAAGCTTGCAGGCACCTGTGATTGTGAGCTTGCCCAGCTCTTTCACGAGAAGCGTCGTGAGCTTCGCCTGTCAGTCTCCCAGATGCTAGACTACGTGCTGTGGAACTTCTTCGGTCGGCCTCGGCTTTCCTTTCAATCAAAAGCTTCTGAACCATCAGAAGAATGAGGGGAGGCGCATGTCGGATCACCATCAAAGTCCCTGGGAAAGAATCTCAGGCATTGAGCTGGCTGAGATCAGAACGCTCATGATCATCATGTCCATCCCCGGCAGTTGCAGCAAGTCCTGGGGGCGAAGGGTGTCGAGACGCTGGAACAACTTGATTGGCCCACTGTGCGGAATTTCATTCATTACCTCCGCTCTCTTTGAGCGGGGATTGCCATACGAGCGCCGTACCACTATATTTGCGGCGTTCTTTTCCGCACTGCTTCGGCCGTGTTCTCACGTTCGGAGCGCAGAATGAAGCTCTTTTGCCCGTTCCTGACTCCACAAATGGCGCTTTCGCATTTTTCCCGGTTGGCCGCGGCCATAAATGAAAACAGGCATTTACAGGCGAGCAATCCCATCCTTAAGTCGTGAAGCGGCCGGGTTTAATTTGCCCGAGATCCAGCAGCATGTCAGTCCGACAATACTGAAATTCCAATGGATAAGCTGACCGCAGCAAGATACCCCCTTTCTCTGTTGATCGGGTCTATCCCTCTGGAGAGACCCATTAGACCCTCAAATATAGAGAAGAGGGGAAGATGCGGGCGCGGTCACATGGCAAGGGTATTTGGGAAGAGCTTGTTCGTCAGCAGAGGGCGGGGTAGGGAGGATGGGGAGCTGGAGTACCAAGGCGCGTTACAAATGGCTGCGAGGCTTGTCCTATCCCTTGAAAAAACGAAGACCGTCTCCGGTAAGGTATCAAGGGGGGGGAGTCATGATACAAATGGAGGACGGTCTTAGAGAGAAAATAGCTCGAAACACAAAAAAATCAACCCCTGCGAACAAAAAAAATCACAGGGGCTGACCTCGACTCCCAGATATTTTGATACCAACCGGATTGCGTTTACCTTAGGACTTAGGGGGAAATTGTCAATGGATAATTATGTGTTAGATATTGGGTAGAGAAAATACCAAATATGTCCCACTCGCTCCTCTTCATCCCTCTTCTCGCAACTCCTCACGACTTCTACTGCTACATGGCTCCACCTCCCCCGCCTCCTTACCAGTTCCCTCGATGGGCCGACCGCCCTGGCGGGCCATTACATATTGGTGTAGTTGAGGACTTTTCCTGGGCAGTACACTAAGAACAGACCCGAGGGGTGCATCTATCTCCGTAACTTGCTGATATGACGACCTAGCATGTGTTGAAACCCATATCGACAATAAGACACCTGAGAGGCAATCTCCGCGATTTTCCATTTTGAGTATTCATCACCTGAGCCCTCGCAGGTGCTTTCAGAGCCACAGGAACATCAATCTCGGCAGGCTGGTAGGCGACATGCCCAGCGCAATATGGTCTCACCGTACTCTGGGCCCATGAGTCACGGCTTTTATCGATTGGGCTCATCCTCGTAAAATTCTGGATAGAGTTTCCTGGCACATTCGGGGCAAATACTGTGGCTAAACTCTGCCTCTGAGTGCTCGCGAACGTACACTTCCACTTGTTGCCAATAACCACTGTCGTTTCGGATTTTCTTACAGGAAGCACAAATCGGTAGCAACCCGCTGAGTTTCTTTACTTGTGCGAGGGTGTTTCTAAGTTCGCTGAGTATTTCCTCTTTCTCTTCTTCAATCTGTCTACGACTGGTAACATCACGAGTCACGCTAAAGATGCGTTCTCGGTTAGGCAGAGGAAAGGAGTTCCACGAAAGCCAGCGATACGTTCCGTCTTTGCACTGAAGCCGATTTTCAAATGAGTACACCGGCTGACCCTCAACGAGTTGCGCTGTCGCTGAAAGAGTGACCTGTCGGTCGTCAGGGTGGACGAACTCAGTCCAAGGCTTGCTCAAGAACTCCTCTTCATTCCATCCGAGAGTCTTCTCCCACGCAGGATTAAGCTGTCTGAAGAATCCATCGAAACCTGCGATACAGAGCATGTCTATTGATAAATTGAACACAAGATCTCGTTCTGCTTGCAGTTTCTTGCGCTTCGTGATGTCTCTGAATACCGCCTGCATTGTGGGGCCAGCAGCAAATGGCACCGTGGAAGTGCTTACCTCAACATTAATGACTCGACCATCAAGGCGGATGAATTTCTCTTCGATTGTCGCAGCGAGCTCTTCGCCACATGATAATCTTACAATGCGATCATCCACAATCTGATGATACTCCGGGTGTACGAATTCCTTGATTGGAATGCCTATCAGATCGCCAGGATTGGGCGCACCCAATATTTCGGCCGCGGCACTATTCGCGAGGATGCAACGGCCGTCGAAATGGACCATGATGCCATCAGGGGACACACTGAATAGTCGTCTATAGCGCTCTTCGCTCTCCCGCAGCGCCTCCTCCGCTCGTTTGCTTTCGGAAAAGGCTTTGAACCACCCTCTTCTTAGGCTGTTCCAGCGGGCGCTGAGGATAACCCCCGCCGCGTTCGCCAGTAGTAAAGACAGAAGCATGGTAACCATCGCCGGGGCAAAGGGAAAAGTCCTATAGAAAATGACAGTCAGAATGACACAAAGTGAGAAAAGAAAACCAGCAAGAATGCGAAACAAAACACTGTTCGGAAAAAGCAAATAGATGCTGAATACTATTAATACGTCCAGAGTCACATTCGTCTGAAATGAAAACGGTCGAGTAGTATTCACGTAAAAGATAAACAGCGCCCCAACAAGCAAAAAGCTTAATATCAGCCGTTCATAAATTTCAACTCTGTCCAACTTTCTTAAAAAAAAGAGCAAGACGATGCCATAGGTCACAAGAGTAGCTCTGCAAACAACAAGCAGCCACAATTGCCCGGTACTTCCAAGGAACAAGTAGTCATTGTATGCAAAAGAAATGGTAAACAATACCCAGAGAACTATGCCAATCGAGGAAAGCCTTATGTCATCTTTCAGAAAGGTTAAGCGATATTCCTCTTCGAGGCTGCCTAGGGTCGGCTCAATCTTCGACATAAGATCCATGAGCTTGCTCCAATGAGGTTTCGCAGCCGCTCTTCACCCCGTTTCAGCCGCTTATCCCGCTGATGCTTGTGCCTACTTGTGTTTATCCGGAATTGTGCGGCGGTCTTGCAATTTCTGCGGCTTTTGGTCCACTGAACAGTTTGGGTTGGTTCTTCCGACCCTGAAAAGGTCCCTTGTGGTCACCCACAAGACCGGATAGAGGCAAGACCATCGTCCTGTTGATGCAAAAGCCGCCTTTTTCCTTTTTGTAAGCGTACCGCCCCTCCGTCACTCTGTCAATCATTTTTCCCGCCCCGCTCGTCACCCGAACACAGCGTGGTAGTGTGGAGCCAGGGGAAACGCCGATGCCACGGAGGACTAACCGGCAATGGTAACAAGACTCGTGGCCCGCATCTCTCCAGTCTTCGCTGATAAGGCATCTGAGGACACTTCTCCGTAATCTTGGGATTCGAGGCATCTCAGGTATTCGAAAATCGTCAGGTCGCGACTACGTGGTTCTGGTTGCGCGAGAACGCGAAGCCTGGCAAAGCCTTGACTGCGCTCTATCGGCTCGCTTTCGGAAGGTGCGCTTATTCCGGATCGGTGAGACAACTGCCAATCGGCTTGATTGCTAGAAAATCAATCTTGGGAGCGGCTGAAACTCGTTTAGCACGAATTCTAACAAAAGGGCACCCTAAGCGCCGTATGAACCTAAGCGAGCCCGTGGTTATTTGATCAGGGCTGAATCTGGATGTCGCCCGATTCCCGTTCACTCCACGGACCTTTTCAATGCCGCAACGTTGCGGTTTTGATCGGAGTAAATTTTGAAGAACCAGTGACCGCCGTATCATACTGTATTCACGTGATTTTAACTCTGTACACGTGTACAGAGTTCTTCCTTCGGCCCCAGATCCGGGATGTCCGCGGGGGAAGTGGCCTGATCTGGCCGTGAGGTTATCATTACTTCCTCTTGCCGTATAGGTCGTCCATCAATCGTGCGACGACAAAAAGGAAGTTATTGGTGACTCCGATTGCAGAGTGACGGGCCTTCTTGAAGGAGGCATACTGCTGTACCTCCTGATCGAGATACTGCAATAGTTCAATCTGAACTCCTGATTCAATGCTCCGTTGGACAAATCGCTGCTGGAGACTCGAACGGAAGGCTTGTTCCATCGGTATGGCATCTGACAATGACTTCAACTCCGAGTCGAGCAGGGTCAAAGAATCCAGCACCCAAGGCTCTCCCTTGGAAGCTCCGGGGGGCTTACCAAATGCCTTATGGTAAATCCAGATGATGTCGAAACACAGCTCCAGATAGAGACCTGCCATGTCGGCGTTGTATTCCGCTATGGCATCTGATGGCTCTCCGTATACGGCTCGGTATATCTCCGGCTGCTCTTCTTGAAACTCGTCCAGAATGGCGGTGATTTCCAATTCTGAGAGCATCTTCCCCCGCGCCAGTATCCGATCTATCTCTTTCTTAGTAAGCTGTCTCATGGCTGTTCCCCTTGGGGCATGCTATAGGGCGCCCAGGACGTCTCATTCCAGATCCACCTTTAGCGGGACGTTCAGCTTTCCCGCCGTGGTCATAATTTTCCTTAGCAAGTTCCGGACTTGCTCTGCTTCTTTGCGTGGAGCCTCCACCCACAGGGCGTCATGGATCATCATGACGATTTTGGCCCGCATGCCCTTGCTACGGAATACCCGACTAAGCCTCAACATTGCGGTCTTGATCGAGTCTGCTTCGATCTGCTGGCGTCACGTAACCCGAAACTGCCTCTCCATCTCCGGTGTGGCCCGGCACAGGAATCGCCGCTGTCTGCCTCTGATACTGAGCAAGACTCCAGCTCGGTGCGATGCGGGTTCTCAGCTTCGTACTTCCCCAGTCAAATGCACCTGTTTGACTCCTATTCTTACCCCGCCTGGTCTCCATTTTCAAGTGGCGCACGAACATGCCGCACGCGCGGCATGTTGACCTGGGCAGGGGAGGCCAGAACTTGCTCCCGAACTACCGCTTTGAGTGCAGCGAATTCCGGCCGATGAAAAGCCCGGTTTGCGATGGGGTTTTCAGCTGGTGGGCGCTCTTTTGCACGATCAATCTTCAAAGTCCACCGCCAGCGGTACCGACAAGCTCATCGTCGTTGTCATGACCTCTTCCATGACCCGGCGCACATCTAGCTTTTCAGCGGAAGGAGCTTCAACCCATATGGAGTCGTGTATGCAGGCGACTATCCGGCCATCGAAGCCGAAACAGGTGCCCTACGCAGGCTTCCTCAGTGGAGAATCTCCGCTGGAGCTCAAGCAAGCTCAAAGGCTCTTGTTTCACCGAACCTCAACCTCCCCGTAGACTTCGGGGTACATTATCCCACATTTGCGGAGCAAACGCGATAGTCCATTCTGCGATGAAAGACGGTGTTGAACCTGACCATTGCGGTCTTGATCGAGTCCGCCTCGACCAAGCAGGGCCTTGCCTCCCCCAGGAGCCTCGCCATTCGGCTGAGAGGGGGGTGCATCAAGTGGTGCCCTCCTGCCGAAAGCCCGCGCCCACTTGACTGCCTCCTCCTGTGTTCCTACTTTGGACAAAGAACGTAACCATAGCAGACCCAACCGCGGGACCTGCATCGCTCGATTGTAGTTGTAACACACTGTCTTTCCCGTCCCACCACAGTACCACCCTCACAACAAGTGCAGCACTGATTGCCGTAGCTGCCGTCCCAAGGAGCGGCTTGAGCCATGACGTCGGTGGGGGCAAGGATCGTCATTATTGCCAAGACTGCGGCGAGGACTGTTTCCACTAACGCCTCCTTGGGTGCAGACAGGCGAGGTCCATTTGACGTGACCCCCATTTCAAAGCTTTCCGGCCATCTACAAAGCGAGGAATAGAAGGCGGTATACTCCTTTGGGGTTTGCATACTGGCAAAAGACCACATCCAGCCCGCCTGAATTCTCAACATCTATTTTATTTTTAAGGATTTCATGCTTGTTTACAGGCCAAACCAATGTTTTACTCCGGATCCCTCTCCTATCTTGGAAGTGGCCCCATAAATGTCTCCCAACACGCTCTTGAACAAGCTGCTTTTTCTGCCCGTTTCTTAAAATCAAACGGATGCATCCCTGCATAATGTGCTTTACACTCGTCATCACACTGGAAATATAGTTTTAGTTTGGTATTTCTATCATTGCCACCCGTGATTTGCTGTTTTGCTTCACCAGTTACTACATCAGTAGCTAATAACACCCCTTTCAGGCCACCGCTATACGCCACGACAATTAGCCCAATTATAGCCACCCCGACTACCCGCTGGCTTAGTTTTAGTCGATTCATAACAATGGCCTTTACAAGCACAAACCAGATTATTCCATGTATTATCCAACTCACAACAAACGTTAGTATAGATACAGATATAAACCACGCCGTGATAAATGATGCCTTAACAGCAAATCTTAACATCCATTGTGTTTGGTGGGGATCTTCCTCTAAAAACGTTGCGATAACTTGTTGAAGTGCTTTTTCAATTCGTTGTCTATATATATCAAGAGATTCAGGTCTGTTTTTCTGCATGTAATTAATAATTAACTGTCCTCCGACAAAAAGGCACGCCCAAACGATAAAGAAAGGTATGGTCGTCAAAGTAACAAATGTGGCCACAGAGCCTGTCAAGATTATTACTATGACTTTGCCGTGTTTTGCCGACGGCTCACAAATACTGGTTAACCACCTCGCTATTGCGTCGTAACTACGTGCTTTGCATGCGGTCAAGTTTTGAGATATGTCTTCCTGCCCAAAATATTGCATCCTCCATATAAACGGCATTATCATAAAAGCACACAAACCGAAGCTTAACCATCCATGAGTCACAGAATAACTGACTAATATTGCAACTAGCACTATCCAAATGTAATGGTCTTTTGACGACATATCCGAAGTGGTCTCTTTGGAAATTGGAGAATTCGTTGTTTCTTCTACAGGAAGCTGCGGATCATTCATTTTAAACTCCATGTAATATCAAGAATAGGATGCCTGATAACCACCTATTCATGCAACTTTGCATGCTTTTGAATCTTGCTGGTCCCTATTGCGAAACACCTCTTATGGTAGTTGCTACCATTCATATAGTAGCCTTCTCACGTGGCCGATGTGGTGTGGGAGCTTCCTTGAAGTAGTTCCATCCTTTTTTGGATTTCCTCGAACCCGACAGGACGGAACCCCCAGCATTCCACCCCGACATCTAGCGTCTGGGGTCTGGGAGAGCGTCTACCGTGGCTGTGCCCGTGTAGATGCCAAACTCCCCTGTCCCGGTCTGGCCAACCTTTCTTAGGCTTGTGAGACAGCCAAATCTCTTGTCCTTGTACCCTGATTGTCATTGATTTAGCTACATCCGCCCAAGGCAGTTCCGAAACTAGTTCAAAATCATGATCCCCCTTTACAAGAATCTTGTGCCCGTTTAGTTGGCGAAAAATATGAAGATCGCCGTGCCCGTCAAAATCACCAAGGTGATAAACTACATCACGAGTGGCAACAATCTCATTCCAGTTCTTGATGAGAGCCTTCGCCATTTCTCCTGTGTCCGGAAATGGTCTCTTAAAGTATATGCGATGACTTTCATTGCCGAAATGGGTGTCAGCCGTGAAAAAGATATTTGGCATTCTCTGATCCTCGTGAGAGTTACGAGGCCGATTTCGTGTGTGTGGGGGCGGGGAGTCCTCGAAGGAACACCCCTGGCTTGGCCGTTTACCCCAAACCAACCCACGACAAACAGGTTCCGTTGAGTCTGAGAGCTAGAGGCGTTGATGTTTCGGCGCCGACCCGTTCCTCATAACCGTTCAGCCAGTCTTTCTTCTTGATTAAGCGCTGCCCCCCGTCGTCCATCCTTGGAGTTTCTCCCCAATTGAACGTCGTAGAACAGGTGAGTCCCAGAGTACTACGCCCCGTATCAGACTACTCTTCTGACCTCATGCCAGTCAAGCTTTTCTCATTCTCCTAGCGCGTTTTTTGATGGTTGTCGGCGGAATAAGGGATTGCTCGTGAAGACTTGACCGCCCGCCTGTCCCGGAAACCGATAGAAGCTGCCAAGAGGTCACTTGGTCCTGTCTTTGGCACGGCTCGGCAAAATGCCGCAACATTGCGGCATTGATCGAAGCGTCTTGGTATCGCCTTGAAAGCACGACACTTCTGCTGTACACACGTGTGTACACTTCTCTCTGCGTCAACGGCTGCCGCTCACTCGAACCCCACAGCCAAATGCACGTCGAGTCTTCCAGCGTCAGTCATCGCCCTCTTCAAGAGCTTCCTAACCTCATCTTCTTCACCCTGCGGAGCCTCGACCCACAGCGCATCATGGATCATCATCAGGATGCGGGCTGCCATACCTTGGTTTCGGAAGGAGCGATCAAGCAGCAACATTGCGGTTTTGATCAAGTCCGCTTCGATCTGCTGCGGCCAGGTCACTCGGAACTGCCGTTCCATTTCGGCCGTGGGCCGCCGGGGGAAGCGCCGTTCTCTCCCCATAAGGCTCCTCACCACTCGTTCCTGTGACGGGAGCTTCTTCATCTTCTCCCATTCCTGGGCAAAGAATTCCCTCACCTTGGGAAACCTGCCATAAAATCCGTCGATGTAAGATCGAGCCGTCTGTTCGTCAATGAAGTCCACAGCGCCCTGGTTCTGTCTCAGGTCGTTGATCTTCCGGGCCAGCGCCGCCGGTCCCATCCCGAAACAGATCGCAAAATTGATCTCCTTGGCTACGCTCCGATCATTCAGACTCAGGCAGTTTGATGTCTCCGTGTGTACGTCACCATTCGGGTCTCGGAATATCCGCATCAGCTCACGATCTTGGGACAGGTGGGCGATAATCCTCATCTGAGCTTGCGAGTAGTCCGCTTTGACCAGCACATGACCGCGCGCGGAGACGAACAGACGCCGCAGGTTCCGCCTCACATTTTGGGCTGCGGGATTCCGAGCATAAATGCGAGATGTGGCGGAGCGGGTCTGGCCCCATAGAGGATGGACTCTATCTCGACCTGCGGCCTGACGCAAGAAACTCAAGTCCTGTCCCGTTTCCCTGTATTTCAGGATCTTATGCACGAAAGGATAGTGGGGGGCGATCTCTTCCAGCGCCCTTGTGCTCACCTTCTGCCACTGGTACACCCGCTGATCGTGAAACTGCACGCCCTGGGCTACCAGGAAGCGAAACACCTCACGGTCCGACCGAAGATCCACCTCGGCCCCGCCCGTGATCTCGTGCGCAAGGCGGGCCATTTCTTCCTCAATCCGCTCAGTTTCTTCAGGACAGGCTTCACCATCGACTCCGATACCGGTGCGCCGCATACAGTCCAAAAGCGCCATGTGCGGAAGTTCCAAATGCCGGTATAACTTCAGCAGAGCGGGGCTCATCAATGCGGGGAGCTTGTCCGCCAAACGGCGGATCAAGCGGGCGTCATGCGCGAGGATCTCCGCAAACGACTCCCGAGCCCTACTTTCATAAATACCTGTATTTCTGAATGGATATTCTTCTCCAAGGTACCGGGCGCACAGGTGCGCCAGCGTCAAACTTTTCTGCACCCGGAACTGTCCCGACTCAACCTCTCGTCCCGAATCAGGGTCGAGCAAATACGCCATGAGTTTCGTGTCTTCCATCTTATTAATATCTGTATCTTTATCTTCATATCCGTCTGGGAGTAAACCTCTGGCGTCAAGAAACTCCCAAATCCGTTTGAGACCGTGAAATATCCGGGGCGTGTTTACGTCGAGATAGAGAGACGGAGATATGGAAATGAACTCATTGAGCGGTAGAACGGCACAGTACCCTTTGTCGGGACTCAGGGCATAACCGACCATTACTTCTGTATCGAGTACGAGAGGAGCTGTGAGAGCTACGGTACTACCTGATCTCAAAGCTGAGAGTAGATATTTCGGGGACGTAAACGAGGTCATAACTCTACGCTCGTACTCGGGGATTTATAGCTGTATAAACACACAGAGACATAATCTTAGAGAAATACTCTCTTGAATATAAATATATAGTTCGGGAGGGAGAGAGGGGTAGCGCAGGGGGAGAGTATAATATAGCTATATATATTATATGGTATGTAAATCGGCAACGGGTTGAAATAAGGAGCATTATTGCCTCGTACTAGGAAGTTGAAGTACCCATCTAGTATTTCGCTCTCGTGATCACCAACTCACCGCTTTTGCTACCCTTCTTCTCTTGTGTCGTAACCAATCGGAGTTTCGTGAGTTCTTCCCGGTAAGTGCAGGCCGTTCTCTTGGAAACGCCTACCGCTTCGGCCAGTTCCATGTCCGACACTTCCAACTTCGGCCCCCGCGTGCTCCGCGCCAGCTCCTCTTGACGTATCAGGAGCCACACGTAAGCTTTGACGGCAGGACCCTTGATCTTGTACAGGTTGTCCGCCGCCCGGTCCTTGAGAAACGCGTAATGGCCGTCGAACATCCGGCGGTGCCATTCTACCAGCTCAGAGCCTTGGATCACCCCGGCCAGCTCAGCGATCAGGGCGCTGACGTGCTGAGTGCGGACGATCTTGTAGCGGTCCAGCACGGCCATAATCTCCTTCTTCGGCACTTTCCGCCGCAGCCGGGTCGAGGGCCGGACGCCTTTGCTCTCGAAATCACCCAGCTTCATGCCGAACCATCGTCCGACCTGAGTCTTGGCCGTGGCTACCGGGATACCCTCGAAGGTGGCGATGAGACTGAAGATGTCCACAGGAAAGATCTTCTTGGGGTTGCGGCGGTGCATCAGGCACCAGTTCCTTTCGCACAGATTGGACCGACACACAAACCCGACCTGCCACTCGAAGATGTCCATTCGAATGGCCTTCTCGTACCACTCGTAGCAGTCCTGCACCTCGAAAAACTCGGGATTGCCGTGCTCGTCCTCGCGGGATTTATTATGGATGCGAGGCTGGAATTTGCGGATCAGGCAATCGAAGATTACGGCGGGGCCTTGGAGGATCTTGTACTTGGCATAGCGCTCCCGCAAGAAGTCCTTTGTCTGAGCGAGAAATTTCCAGTGCTTGAGGTAATGCGGATTGACACGGCCCTTGTCGTCGAATTCTTCCACATCCGGGTCCCACTTGGTCGGGGCGGGCTGCTGCTGAGGCACGAAGACCGAGAATTCGGCTCCGTAGGCTTGCCAGGCATCGACCAGCCTGTTCCGCTCTTCGTCGCGATCTTTGGGATCATCCATTTCAGGGCTCCCGAAAAACGGTATGACACAAGTCTATCACGGAAGGCTTACCCACAGAACCGGATTATCCTATGGCTGAGATTCGTTCTCAGGCTTCGCGAGATCAATTCTGAGCGACTTTCTGAGCGGGGGAATGGTTCAGTTTCCCCGTTTCGCGGAAATTGCTAAATAATAATTAATAGTTATTGTATCTATCCATCTTTACAGGTGTTTCTGGTCAGGCGTTTTCTACCGCTTGCTGGGCTTCACACCCGCTCAAACACGGAAATGGACGAGAACGCACCTGTGACACGTATACAGGGATTTTGAGGATCTTAGGCGCTCACAGCGCGGCCCTGTGCTCATCAGCAGGGACGCGTGTGGCTTGACTGCGAGGCGAGCCCGTGTGTTGGCCCATTACTTGGCGGAAAAAGGACTTACAAGGTAGACCCTTAAAGGGTCTGACTCCGAAGACCCACGGCACCAATGAAGGAAGCATTCCTCCAAGTGGTGGGATTAAGGAGGTCGGGCTCGGGTGGGGCTTCTACCGTCCGGGACCGCTTTCGAGAACAAGGATGCTACTGTCAATTTTCCACGAGTTGATAACGTATTAAAATCATTTTATTAAGTTGGGAACCTATTCGGCCGACTGGAGTCCTGTATCGTGCTTGGACAGACCCACGGCAAAATCTGCTCCAATGTCTTTTTGATTTCTTCCTGATTTTTTCATTTGACTACAGATTCTCACCCATTCAAAGATACGACTGACAGATT
>Ga0172371_10008066_pt1 | contig 14813 bp, 9 predicted proteins | sample Lak12m_FD_114543 | JGI IMG/M metagenome (GOLD analysis project Ga0172371, IMG submission 114543) | Freshwater microbial communities from Kabuno Bay, South-Kivu, Congo - kab_022012_12m | ecosystem: Environmental > Aquatic > Freshwater > Lake | place: Democratic Republic of the Congo: South-Kivu... | reverse complement strand
GTCCGCGCCGTGGAACATGCCGTTCAGGAAGTGCTCCCGCTGCCGCTTGTTATGGAACAGCTTCGGGTGCTGCTTGCGCAGGTACTCGCTGGCGGCCACCAGGAACCCAAACGTCCCGCCCGCCGGGTCGCCGATGACATCGTCCGGCTGCGGGGCGACCAGTTCGACCATCATCTTGATGATGTGCCGGGGCGAGCGGAACTGGCCGTTGACGCCCGCCTGGGCGATCTTCGACAGCAGGTACTCGTACAAGTCGCCCTTGGTGTCCCGGTCCTCCATCGGGATGTCGCTGATCATCGTCACCGCCCGTTCCATCAACGACGGCGTGGGGATGATGAACACGGCGTCCTTCATGAACCGGCTGTACGCGCTCTGGCTGTCGTCGTGCAGGTTCTTGATGAACGCAAACACCTCGTCCCGGAAGTTGGTGTACATCTTCTGGGATTCGTAGTCCTTGAACCGCGACCAGCGCAGATGCTCCTGCTTCTTCGTGAAAATCGGATTCTGGATCGGCTGCCCCAGCAGATTCGCCTGCGCCTCGCGCGCCGTGTGGATCTCGTCCAGCCGCCGGGCGAACAGCAGGTACGTGATCTGCTCGATGACCGACAGCGGGTTCGACACCCCGCCCGACCAGAACGCGTCCCAGACGCGATCCACCTGCGACTTGATAGCTCCCGTGATCAATCGTCGATCCTTTCCCCCGCCGCCATGCCGGCCCCCGCAGCGACCGCCTTGGCGGATCTGCCCGTTCGCCACGACTCCACGTCATTCCCCACGGATTAGAGTCCAGACGGCAGCCGACTTCAAGTGTCGGTCGCCGCCGTCGGTCGGGCGCGCCGTCGGTCCTGGTTTGGCGATGGTCTGCTCCGGTGAGACCGGCGGAGTCTGCGGCCCGACTCCAGGGATGAGGATTCCGCCGCTACTTTCAGACCGAACCGGGACGCGCCACCCCGTTTCCACGTGGACCTGCCCGTGCCAGCCTAACCTCGGGATGCTGCTGGCTGCCGTTGTTCCGCCGGGCATCGTCGAATGCAACGCTGGGCGAGTTGGGCACAACCTGGCGTGGTCTGGCCGTGGCGAGCGGGTACGCCGACTTCGGGATCAGCCCGAAGTGAGGCAACGCGCGACCTCGCGGCGGCCTTTGCGTGCGGGAGGATGTGGGGTTTGCCTTGAGCCACGTCATCCGACGTCACGGATTTCACGAGCTGTTTCCGGAAGGGGAATCCGCGCCGTGCGCGGCGTCGCCATCGAGGGCCGCGTGGGGCGCGTCGCACGCTTGCCAGGCCTGACGCTGCGCCTCGAGTCGCGTCAAAAGCTCTTGATTGCACGTGTCCATGCGCTTTTGATGCTCCGCGCGGCGCTGACGATTCTCGTACGCTCGGCGGGATTGGTCGTTCAAGTGCCGCTGGCCGGGGATGTCGGAATTCTGCAGGCTGTTGGCCCAACCGCGGATCTGGCGGGAGATGGACTCGCAGCGGGATTTGAAATCTGCGATTTGCGATTTCAAATCTCGAAAGCTGGCCGAACGTTCCATCACGCCGAGCATCGAGCGGACTTCGCCAGCCGACCCGCGGGCGTAGTACAGGAACTGCAGCAGTTCGTTGGTCGTCCCGCGTTCAAAGCCCTCGGCGAGGTTGTTCGAAATGGACAGCGCCGCACGCTGGAGTTGATCGGCCAGATCCCCTTTGCCGCGGAACGCCGGATGCTCGACCCAGTCGAAAACCGCCGCAGCCAGATCCGCGGCAGCTTGCCAGACGGGCGTGTCTTCGAAGCGGTCGTACGTCATCGGCGGGCACCTTTCGCGGACAGGGATTTCAGATTTGAGATTTTAGATTTGAGATTTGAGATTAAGGGCTTTCAACGGTGTTAACCCCAGTGTGCAGGCTGCAATCCAGAATGGCAAGTCTGGGGGCGGGGATTTCTGGAATCTCAAATATTGAATTTCAAATTTCAAATTACAAATCTCAACTTCCGACCTTCAGATTTCACAGCATCCCCCGCGGTTCCTTCAGGTCGGCGGCGATCTCCGCCTCGAACGATTCCAACGGTTCCAGGATCTCGGCGACCGGAATGAAGAGCGCCTTCGCCTTGCGGGATGAGGATTCCGCCGCTACTTTCCGGATCGACAAGGACGGCGGGCCCTGGCTGCGGATGACCGTCGAGGACCACGGCGCCGGCATCCCGGCGCCCGTGCGCGAGCGGATCTTCGATCCGTTCTACACGACCAAGCCGGCGGGCATGGGGACCGGGCTGGGACTGTCCATCAGCCACGGCATCGTCAAGGACCACGGCGGCGAACTGCATTTCGAGACGGAACCGGGACACGGCACGCGGTTCCACGTGGACCTGCCGGTAGCAGCGCTCACACAGGCATCGCGAGCCGGCCGCGATTGGCTATAATCCAATCCAGGCAGACAACGTGCAGCGTACCGGAGCAGACTGCTCAGCAGTTGATGGAGTCGCTAGTGATGAAGAGCCCGTTTCCCGGCATGGACCCGTACCTGGAGCAGAAGTGGGGCGAAGTCCACACCAGCCTGATCGTGTATGCCCGAAATCAACTGAACGCCCAGTTGCCGGACGACCTGCAGGCCACGATCGAACAGTACGTCGCCGTGCAAGTTGAGGATGAATTCAGCCATTCGCTGCGGCCGGATGTGCACGTGGTCGAGGAGTCCGGACGCCGCTTCCAGACGGTCAAGGGCGACGTGACCGTGGCTGAATCATGGGTGTTGCCGATGGTCCCGCGCACGGAGCGGCACGTTTCGATTGTGGACTTGGGGGGGAAGGCCATTACCGCCGTGGAATTCGTCAGCCCCTGGAACAAGGTGGGAGTCAATGGCCAGGAACGATACGCTCGCAAACAGGCCAACTACCTCGCCGCAGGCATTAATCTCGTCGAGATCGATCTGGTGCGGCAGGGAAGTTATGTGTTGGCGGCCCCCGGCGAGATGATCCCGGATGCACTGCGGACTCCATACCTGGTCTGCGTGTACCGGAACGAAACGCCGGATCAAGTCGAAGTCTTCCGCGTTCCCTTGCGCGAGCGTTTGCCGAACATTCCTGTCCCATTGCGTGGCGGCGAGCCGGACGCGGTGGTTCAGCTTCAACCACTCATCGACGACTGCTATCGCGACGGGCGACACTACCGCACGGATTATCGCGTCGAGCCCAAACCACCGCTCTCGAAGGAAGATGCCGCTTGGGCCGATGCCCTCCTGCGGGAGCAGGGATTTCGAGCGTAGCACGGCCTCGGGGCCGCCGCCAGGTCTGCCTCCGGCCGAGTCAAGGGAAAGGAGATGAACGTGAGTAGAGCCGCCCCCGCCGTCGTCGCGTGGCTGCTGGTCGCCTGCCCGCTGGCGGCGGCCGAGTTCCGGCCGGTGGCCGTGTGGACCGCTGCCGAGTGCTACCCGAATCCGCCGGGAAAATACGCACCGGGGAAGATGATCGACGGCGATCTGGGCAGCTACGCCTGCCTGTTGGACGACACACGCACGGGCAAGGATCCGCACGTCTTTCCGCCCCTGGCGGCGCCGCCGGTGACCGCCGCTTTCGTCCTCGATCTGGGCACGGAACGGACGCTGGCGGGGATGCGGTTCGTCGCTCGCAACGCTTGGGTTTACGTGTTGGCGAAAAACGTGACCATCTCGGCCTGCGCCGATCCCCAAGGCCGCGAGCAGATCAGGCCGCTGGCCGAGAATCACGAACTGCCCGCGACCTCCAACTCGAACTCCGCCTTTGCCGAATGGCAGCCGGTCACGACCCGGTACTTGAAAGTCTGCGTCAACGACTCGTACCAGAAACGCTACCCCGGGCCGTGGATGACGGAGGCACAACTTCCCTGGTCGCGCAAGGTTGGACTGCCGACGGCCGGCGACGGTCTGAACCTGAACGTGCAGATTGCGGAAATCACGTGCTACGACATCCGCCCCGCCGATTACCCGGTCAAGAACCCGCCCGAGGTCGCCTTCCCACGACACCGCCTCGAACGCGACTGGCTGTACCAGGATGTCGGACTGGACGTCGCCCGAGTCTTCACGTCGGAGGACGGCGCGGAGCACGAGAAGGCTTTGGTGCGGAGGGTCTTGGACCAGGTACCCGCTGGCGATCCCGCGCGGAACGGGCTGCTGCAGCAGCTGGAGCGGCTGGCCGGCGACCAGACGCATGCCTGCGATCCACGCTGGCGTTCGCTGTATCGGGACGCCTGTGCCGCGCGGCGCCGGGCACGGCTGGAACCCGTCCGAGCACGAGCCGCGCAGTTCGTCTATGCCAAGCACTTCGTTTTCGGTTGCATGCAGGGACTGGTGGGGAAATACGACATCCCCGACGAACAGATCCGCGACTTCACACCCGCTTTCAAGCCGGGCGGACAGCTTTGCCTGGGCACCCTGCTGCCGGACGGCACGGTCCAACACGAGGTCCTGATCGAGAAGCCGGCGGGGGCCATCTGCTACCCGAACCTGTCGTGGGACGCGCGAACGCTGGTCTTCTCCATGCGCGAAGATTTCGAGACCGACTGCTACTACCTGTACACGCTGGACCTGGCGACTCGGCGGGTCCAGCAGATCACCTTTCCCGTCCTCCAGGACGGCAAGCCTCTGCCGGTGGCCGACTGTGAACCGGCGTTTCTGCCCGACGGTCGGATCGTCTTTACGTCGACCCGCGACGTGCATATCAGCGACTGCTGGTACCGCGCGGGCGGGAATATCTACTGCTGCGATGCCGACGGCAGCCATCTCCGGCGCCTGACGTTCGACCAGCTGATGACGAACAACCCGCAGGTCTTGGAGGACGGGCGGGTTGTCTTCACCCGCTGGGAGTACAACGACCGCAGTGCCCTGTTCAATCATCCGCTGATCGCGATGAACCCGGACGGCACGGCCCAGATGGAGTACTACGGGAACAACAGCATGTTTCCGGCGGCGATCCTCCACGCGCGGGGCGTCCCCGGGTCGCAGAAGGCGATCGCCCTGATCGCCGGTCACCACTCGATTTACAAAGGCAAGCTCGGGCTGATCGACCGCCGCCAAGGCATCCAGGCGGGCCGCGGGATCGAGTTCGTGAACACGAAGCTCAACGGCGCCCCGGGACGCGAGCGGGCCGACTTCATCCGGCCCGAGCCGCCGGATCCGGCCAGGCCTTACCTGGACCTGAAGATCGACGTGTTCGGACAGTTCGGGCCGCAGTACTCGCATCCCTATGCGTTCGACGAGGAGCACTACCTGTGCTCGTTTTGCCCGGAAGGGTACCTGCCTCCCTTCGGGCCCTTCAATCCTCCCCTGGGTGTCTATTACCTGCGGCCCGACGGCGTGCGCGAGCTGCTGGCGTTCGATGATTGGCAAGGCACGGGGCAGGCGATTCCCGTGCTGGCTCGCACACCGCCCCCCGTGCGCGCGTCGCTCGTCCGCCCGCGCGACAATTTCGGGGTCTTCACCGTGCAAGACGTCTATCAAGGCCCAGGGCTGGCCGGCATCCCGCGGGGGACGGCGAAGAAGCTGCGGGTGGTGGCGTTGGAGTACCGCGTCGCCCGCATGGGCTACGGGCAGAACGGGGGCGAGTGCGAAACCGGACTCTGCCAGACGCCGATCTCACTGAACAGCGGCAGCTGGGACGTCAAGCACGTGCTGGGCGAAGTGGACATCGAGGCCGACGGCAGTTGCTGCTTCGAGGTGCCCGCGCACACGCCGGTCTACTTCCAGGTCCTCGACGCCCAGGGCTATACCATCCAATCGATGCGCAGCTGGTCGACCCTGCAGAACGGCGAGCGACTGTCCTGCCTGGGCTGCCACGAGAACAAAACCGATGCGGGCGCCCAGCCGACGACGGCCCTCAAGACGACGCTCGCGCTCGCCAAGCCGCCGCAGAAGCTCCAGCCCTTCGCGGGCAAGGAGCATCCGTTGGTCCAGCGGCTGGCGTCCGAGTCGTGGCTGGCCAGCGTCGAGAACTACCTCGGGGTCAACGCCCCACGGTCGCTCGACGCCGCCGCGCCGGTCGACGGTTTCAGCTTTGTCCAGGAAATCCAGCCCATCCTCGACCGGCACTGCGTGAGCTGCCACAACGCCTCGAGCAGCGCGGGCAGCAAGCTCAGCCTGACGGGCGAGTTGGCGAAGCCGGAGAGCATCACGCTGATCGGCGCGGGGCAGGTGGACCCCAAACGCGCCTACACCCAGTCGTACGTCGCGCTCACCACCTCGGGCAATCCCGACAAGAACCCGTGGATGACGTGGCTCAAGCCGCGCAGCCGAGCCGTGATGCTGCCGCCCTACCACACGGGCGCGTGCCGGAGCCGCATCATGGAGTACTTCGAAGCGGCCCACTACGGCGTGCAGGTCAGCGAGAACGAAAAACGCAGCTTCGCCTGCTGGCTCGATCTGCTCGTTCCCTTCTGCGGCTCCTACACTCAGCACAACACCTGGACTGCCGCAGAGAAGGCCGAATACGGCTACTTCCAGGAGAAACGTCGCGTCTATGCCGCCGTGGAACTGGAATCGCTTCGCCAGCTCCGCGACTAGCCGGCCGGTGACTTCCCGCGTTGCAGCGTGAGCGCCTGAGGCTTGGCGAGGACTTCCGTCCCGTCGGAAAACCGCACTCGCCGCGGCGCCGACTGGTAGTTATATACCGCGTAACTCCTGACACCGTCCTTCTGAAACACGTTCGTGATCGGATCGTCGGCGGTCACGCCGCTGTCGTTGCGGCCCAAGGTCTGCAGCGTGTCGATCCAGTGGACCATGAACGCGTGCGAGTTGCCTCCTTCCAGTTTGCAATCGGGGTTGGCGTCGATGTAGCGGGCGGCTTCGGCCGGATCGGCCAAGGCCGAGAACATCAGCACCAGGTCGCCCCAGCCGGAGTTGAAGTCGCGTCCGCCGGGCCGCTGGGCCACGATCCGCGCGACGTTCGTTCGCACGTAGTCGGGATGCCGTCCCATGTAGATGGACGCGGGGGTGAACGGCAGCCAGTTGATGCCGTGGATGCAGTCGATATCCCCGGAGAACCAGGTGGCAAACGCGCCTTTGCCGCCCCACACCATGCCCAGCGCGACGTGGGGAAAGTCGGGCGGGTAGTTGGTGCCCGAGACGTCGAACCAGTACTCTTCGACCGCCGTCCGCTCGGTGTTGAACAGGTACAGACCGGCATCGCGGATCGCCAGATCATCGGTCGCCTGGCCCCACAGGATCATGCCGTACCAAGCGTTCAGCGACTCGGAGGACGATTCCTGGTTATTGCCGTCTCCGAAGTTGGCGTCGCCCGAAGCCCAGGAATGTCCGGCGTATTTGTCGAAACACCGCAGGTAGGCGAACAGCGGATCGCGGCGGTCGGGCGAGGCGATGTCGCGGATCAGCACCTGGACCATCGGCCCCCACTTTGCAGCCCACTCGCGGTCGACACGGGCGACTTCCGCCGCCGCGCGGATGAAGTAGCCGTAGTGGAAGTGATGATCGTTCAGCGAACTGTCGCTGCCGTAGGACGGCCGGCTGCCGATCAGCGTGTTCCAGGTGTCGTTGTAGTAGAACACCGGCTGGTCCTTGCCCGGGGTGGCCGTGAACCAAGCCTCTAGCCGGCGTTTGATTTCGCCAACGAACGTCCGTTGCAGCCCGGGCTCGCCGATCATCTCGGCGATCCCGCTGAGCGTCGCCAGGCGGCCCAGGTGCTTGCCCTCCCAATACGTGTCGGCGAATCCGTTGGGCTTCCGTCTGTCCGCCTCGGCCTGCAGATAAGGGAGCATTCGCGGCCTGTCGTGGACACCCTCGGCCGGGAGCATCGGCAGCACGCCTTGGATCGGCACCTCGGTCGCAAACGATTCGCCGGCGGCCAGTTTCATGACGCCTCGTACGGAACCGTAGCTCCAATCGGTGAGCTTCGTCGGGGTGTACTTCCACTGGTGTGGATACAGGGCCAACAGCGTGCCGCGCTGATCGCCCTCGTACGCCTGGACCACCGGGCGGTAGAGCGCCCGCACGTGACCGGCCTCGACCTGGTACTCGACCCGCGTGTCCGTCACATGGTTGTAGGCGTAGCTGCGGAACGCGGCCAGCGTGCGGGGCTGGTTGTCGGGCAGCAGGGCTACGGAAAAATGTGGCTTGCCGCCGGCGTGATTGGTGAACACGGGGCTGTCGAGTCCCGTCCAGGTCGATCCCGCGGCCCCGAACAGGCCGTAGTGGTGACCGTTGGCCGTGACGCCCAGCACCCGGTCAGCGGCACCGCCCGACCAGACCTGCGGCGGATGGGAAAAACGGACGACCGGGTCGCCGCCCGAGTACAGGCCATACACGAACGGCGAGCCGTGGCCGAGACTGACGCGCAACGTCTGCGGTCCGTTCGCGAACCGGACGGAGAGGAACCAGTCGGAGTAGCCGTCGCAGTCGGCTTGAGCAAAGGTCGCCGCTGCCGAGTGGCCCAATCGCAAGTCCCCGCCCGGCCCGCTGCCCTCGCCGAAGATGCCGGCTTGGTTGCCGTGGATGTGCGCGCCTGGATAGCTGATCGCCAACCCGGCTTCCGTACAGGTCGCGACCAGGGGATGGGCGAACAACGGCTGGGAGAACTTCTGCCGCTGCCACAACAGGGAACTCCACCACTGTCCGGCGATGACCGGCTGGGAGCAGCTTGGGCTTTGATGCACGGTCTCCGGCAACGCCTGGCAAGGTCCTGGCCGGGATCGCAGATAGCCGCCGGCGCCGGCGGGCACCACGTCGCCGAGCTGGCTGGACGTCCCTGCCGACTCGCCCGCGACGGATTGCCCCACCGCGCACGGCGATACACCCGCGACAACGGCGAATGTCAAAACCAGCGTGTTCACGTTCATGCCCTTGGCTCCGGCGGATGGTTCGAGTCAAGCGAACCGATTTCCTCGTCGTGACAGAGCGGTATTGTAGGCGGCAAGAGTATCCCAGGTAACACCCCCAAGCACGCGGCAGGCGGCCGTCCGGTCCGCGGCGGACTGGGCCGTTTCAGAACTGCCGTCAGAACCGGCGGTCACTCGGATTCCAGCCGCGCTTCCAGCCACTCGGATTCCAGCCGCTCGCCACAGGTGATACACTACGGGAAGATCCAACGCCCTGGGGTGACCCTTCGAAGTTGCGAGTTTGCACGGTCCCCTTGGCGGAAATGCGCAACTACAAAAAAGACGCCTCGGGGCGAGGGGGGGCGAGGCAAGACGTCGATCCAGGCAACCGGCCTCGCGGGCCGCGGCGGTTGGCGATCCAAGCCGCTGGCGGCGGAGGCGCCTATTACGGGAGGGGTTTCGATGAGTGATGGAGATGCCGTGTCGCGGCGTCAGTTTGTGGCGGGGGCTTCGAGTCTGTTGTTGGCGGGGGCGGCGCAGGGTGCGGCCGACAAGCCGGCGGCCCAACCGGGTTCGCCGCTGGCCGTCCACGGCGGGGACAAGGCCGTCCAGGCGGCGGCCGGTTCGGGACGACGCTGGGGCGAAGTCGAACGGAAACAGCTGGAAGCGATGCTCGAACAGGACTCGCTGTTCTATTGGCAAGGCCCGCAGACCAAGTTGCTGACCGAGCGTTTTCAGGAATTCTGTCCGGTCAAGCACGTGCAGACCTGCTCGTCGGGCACGGCCGCGCTGCACATCGCCGTCTTGGCGGCGGGGGTCGGCGTGGGCGACGAAGTGATCACCTCGCCGGTCACCGACATCGGCTCGGTGATCGGCGTCATCTACCAGCAGGCGGTGCCGGTCTTCGCGGACTTGGGACCGGGCACGTACAACCTGGACGTCGCGGACGTCGAGCGGCGGATTACGCCCCGGACCAAGGCGATCATCGCCGTGCACCTGACGGGCAATCCCTGCGATCTGGACGCGTTGAAGGCGTTGGCGGATCGCCATCAACTGGTGTTGATCGAGGATTGCGCCCAGGCTTGGGGCGCCCGCTCGCGCGGCCGGCCGATCGGGACGGTGGGGCATTTGGCCTGCTTCTCGCTGCAGAATTCCAAGCATGTGACTTGCGGCGACGGCGGGGTGGTCGGCAGCAACGACGAGCGGTTCGGGCCGCTGTTGCAGAAGTTCGGCGACAAGGGCGGCGACCGCCGCAAATGGGGCGGGTTCGACGCGTTCGCCACCAACTATCGGATGAGCGAGCCGCAGGCCGCCGTGGCCGCCGCCCAGCTGACGCGTCTGGAAGCGATCGCCGCGAAACGCGCCCGGCTGGGCAACCTGCTGACCGACAAGATCGCCGACCTGCCCGGCCTGATTCCGCACCAGGTGCATCCGGAGGACCGGGCCGTGTACTGGTTCTACATGTTCCGGATCCGCCCGGAAGCCTTCCGCTGCGGCCGCTCGGAATTCACCAAGGCTTTGGCGGCCGAAGGCGCCCCGGTGTCGGGCGGCTATATCAAGGTGCCGCTGTACGGCGAGCCGGTGTTCCAGAACCACGGCTTCTTCGCCGGCCGCTGGCCGGTCAAGGAGCTGGGCCTGACCACGATGGATTTCTCCAAGCACCAGTGCCCCGAAGCCGAAGCCATCCTGGCTACCGGAATTCGCGTGATGATCAACGAGAACATGTCCGACGAGTACATCCTGCAAGTCGCCGCCGCGATCCAAAAGGTCGCCCGGCACTATGCGGCGTGAAGCAACCGCAGATTTCCCAGTACGCGATCCTCTCATTCACCTCAGAAAAGGACCCACCATGTTCGAGCCGATGACGAACCGTCGGGAATTCTTGGCCACCGTCGGCGCCGCGGGCGCCGCCTCGATGCTGGCCGCCTCGACCCAGCCTGACGCCAGCCAGGCGGCGGAACCCGCTGAACCGCTGGCGATCGACGGCGGCACCCCGGTCCGCAAGAACCAACTGAGCTACCGCCCCTACGGCCCGCAGTTCTACGATGACGCGGAAAAGCAGGAACTGCTCGAAGTCCTCGACTCGCGGTATCCGTTCCGCTGGTGGGGCAACAAGTCCAAGGTCCTGCAGTTCGAGCAGGCGTACGCCAAGCACATCGGCGTCAAGCACGCGCTCGGCGTGACCTCGGGCACCACGGCCCTGTACACCGCGATGGCGGCGCTCGAGATCGGGCCGGGCGACGAAGTCATCCTGCCCGCCTGGACCTGGTACGCCGATTACGACGCCGTCGTCCTGTCGGGCGCGCTGCCGGTGTTCGCCGAAATCGACGAGTCGCTGGCGATCGATCCCCGGGACATCGAGGCCCGCATCACCCCGCGCACCAAGGCGATCGTGCCCAGCCACCTGCAGGGCGGCTTGGCCGACCTGGATGCGATCCTGGAGATCGCCCGCAAGCACAAGCTGCGGGTGGTCGAAGACTGTGCCCAGTGCGCCGGCGGACGGTACAAGGGCAAGTTCGTGGGCTCGATCGGCGACATGGGCATCAACAGCTTCCAACTCAGCAAGACGATCACCTCGGGCGAAGGCGGGGCCGTGGTCAGCAACGACGACGAGCTGTTCGAACGAGCCCTCCGCTTCCACGACGTCGGTTCGCTTCGCTCGCCCTATACGGAAGAACTCAAAGGCGGCTTGCTGGCGGCCTTCGCCGCCTGCAACTTCCGCATGAACGAGTTCACTGGAGCCGTGCTGAAGGCCCAGCTGACCAAGCTGGACACGATCTGCACGCGGCTGCGAGCCAATGCTCGGAAAGTCCGCGAGGGGATCGCCGACTTGCCGGGCCTGAAGATGCGCAAGTCGCCGGACCTTGAAGGCGACTTGGGCGTGACGGTCTTCCTGGACATGGGCACCCGCGAGCGGCGCGACCGGTTCCTGCGGGCGCTGCGGGCCGAGGGCGTCAACGGCTTCGCACCCGGCGGGTCGGTGGTCCTGCCGGCGGACAAGCGGATCGAGTCCAAGCAGACGGTCCATCCCGAGTGGCCTACGTTCAACACGCCGCAGGGCAAGGCCATCCAGTACGGGGCCGACAGCTGTCCCCGCACGCTTGACATCCTGGGCCGGATGGGCGGCCCGATTATGGATCCTAGTTTCACCGACGAAGACTGCCAGGACATCGTCCGGGCCGTCCGCAAGGTGTACCTGGCCATGCGTACCGCGTGAGGCGGCCCGCGTCCAACGAGGCTCGGCCGCCGCCCGCGTCACCAGGCGGCGAGCGGCCGACGTCGGCGGACTCGTCCTCACCCCAGCACTACCGGTCCGCTGCGTAGACGGCCAGGATGTTCTCCGGCGGCACATCGGGCTGGAACAAGTGCGCCGGCGCGAGGATATACCCGCCGCCGGCGCCGAGCGTCCGGCAATACCGGCGAGCTGCCGTGCGAACCTGGTCGGGCGTGCCGCTGGGCAGCAGCCGCTGCATGTCCATGCCGCCGTGAAAGCACAGCCGGTCGCCGAAGTCGGCCTTCAGCCGCTCGGGGGCCATTTCGGCCGCGACCGGCTGGATCGGGTCCAGGATATCGACCCCCAGGGCGATCAAGTCCGGGATGAACCGCCAGATGCAGCCGCAGCTGTGATACAACACGCGCCCGCCCAAGCCGTGAATCCGGTCGATCATCTCTTTCAGATAAGGCGCCACGAACTCGCGGAACATCGGCAGCGAGATCAGCGGGCCGGCTTGACTGCCCAAGTCGCTGATCAGCAGGTACAGGTCGATCCGGCCCCCAGTCGCCTCGGCCGCCCGCGTATAGTCCTCCAGGTAGAAGTCGGTGAATCGCCGGCAGAGCAGGTGCACCCATGCCGGCCGCTCGGCCATGTCCAAGAACATGCCCTCCCAACCGCGGACCAGGCCCGGCCGCTGCCAGACGTCGGCAAAACCGTACATCAAGGCATACGGCTCCCAGCGGCGGCACTGCTGGGCCAGCGACGAGTAATCGAAAGCGTCCGGCGACGGCCAGGCAAATCGTTCCAAGTCGTCCAGGCTTGACGCCCCCGCCAGGGCGCCCGGCACGTCCTCACGCATCTTGCCCCACGGCGTCTGGCGATAAACATAGCGTTCGCCCCAGAAGTTCTGGTACACCCCGTCGCCGATGTCGCGGTCCGTCGGCGAGGCGACATCCAAATGCCGCACATCCACCGCCAAGTCCTGTAGCAGCCGCTCGCGGTCGCCATGTCCGACATGGGCCAACAGCCGATTCCAGGTGCATTCCTCGGCCCAAAAATCGCACGGCGTCCGGTCGGGGTCTTGCAACGCCGCCGCGGTCAGGACTCGTTCGCGAGGTGTCATGGGGGACGAAGGCATGATGGCTCCACTTCCCTTGCCGTTTTGCTCTGCAACGCTGTCCGCCGGTGATTCGCCCGCGGAATCCGAGTCATCCCAGCGCCGCGGGAATTGTCCGCGGAGCGACGCTGAACGTCAATCGGCACGCCAACGAAATCGCAGGCTCGTTTCCACAATGCACTTTTCGTGGGCGTTCGCCAAGCGTTTCGGTCCTGAAAGTTGGATGCCGCGGCCTTGCCCCGCGGAGGCTCACGTTTCTCGCTACACGAGGCAGACCCGGCACGTCCCTTCCTGACCCGCCAGGGTGAATCGGCGGATCCAGCAGCGGCCGCTGCATCTGGACTGGACGCAAGGACTGGACGCAAGTGGACTGGCGGTTTTGGCTGGCGACGCTATTTTAACAGCAGGGCCGGTGGGGCGATGCCCGCGATGATGGCTGCATCCTGGCACGGGCCGAACCGGAACAACGGGCATCACACGAGCGGTTGGCCAACACCATCCAGGCATAGTGGAAACGATGACGGAACGGATCATTGCGATTGGGGATATCCACGGCTATTCGGTCGCCCTGGCGGCGATCCTGGACGCGGTCCAGCCGCGGCCGCTGGACACGCTGGTCGTGCTGGGCGACTTGATCGACCGGGGCCCGGATTCGCCGGGGGTGATCGAGCAGCTGATGGGGTTGGCCCACTATTGCCGACTGATCCCGATTTTGGGGAATCATGAGGAGGTGTTCCTGCAGCTGCTGCAGGGCCAATACTACTTGCTGGACCGCTGGCTGGCGATCGGCGGCCAGAGCACACTGGCGGCGTACGGCTGCGAGTTCCCGGACGACATCCCGCTGCCGCACATCGAGTTCCTGCGGACCTTGATGCCCTGGTACGAAACCCGCGCACATTTCTTCGTGCATGCCAGCTACGATCCGGGCAAGAAGCTGCCCAAGCAGCCGGCCGACTTGCTGCGTTGGGCTTCGCTGAACGACGGCCTGCCGGGCCCGCACCGGTCGGGCAAGATTGCGATCGTGGGCCACACGGCGCAGCGGAGCGGCGAGATCCTGGACGTCGGCTACCTGGCGTGCATCGATACGTGCATCTACGGCGGCGGCTGGCTGACGGCCCTGGATGTGACCACCGGCCATGTCTGGCAGGCCGACCAGGCGGGGAACATGCGGCCGGAGCGGTGACGGGGTGGGAAAGCCTCGGTAGGGTCAAACGTCAGCGGGGAACGAGGAAGAGAAAGGCCACGAGAAACGGGAACCGGGGAACCAAGCAACAACAAGCACCGGACAGGAAAGAAAAGAGGCGATCATGGTCCAGACGATCGAAGCGTTTGTCAACCGATTACAGGCCGACGGCGTCGAGGCCGGCCAGGCGGAAGCGGCGAAGATTCGGGCGCAGGCCGAGCAGCAGGCGGAAGCGAGACTGGCCGAAGCCGCCGCGGAGGCGAAGCGGATTGTGGCTCAAGCCGAGGCGGACGGAACCGCCCTCCGCGGGCGGGCCGAAACCGAACTGAAACTGGCCGCCCGCGATACGGTCTTGCGGCTGCGGGAGGCGTTGAACAGCGCTCTGCAGGCCGTGCTGGTCGACGCCGTCGGCGAGAAACTGAACGACGCCGACTTTCTGGGCGGCTTGATCCGCGAGGTCGTCCTGCGTTACGCCGAAGCCGACGCCGCCGGCGACAGCTCGATCGTGGTGCAGGTCTCGGAC
>Ga0172371_10008065_pt1 | contig 14815 bp, 16 predicted proteins | sample Lak12m_FD_114543 | JGI IMG/M metagenome (GOLD analysis project Ga0172371, IMG submission 114543) | Freshwater microbial communities from Kabuno Bay, South-Kivu, Congo - kab_022012_12m | ecosystem: Environmental > Aquatic > Freshwater > Lake | place: Democratic Republic of the Congo: South-Kivu... | reverse complement strand
GGCCAGGAGCCTGCTTTGCTTTTGGGCGGTGCGGGAGCTGGGAATGTCACTTACTGAGTTGGCGAGACATCTTGGCCTGAGTGTTCCTGCGATTGGATACTCGGTTGAGAGGGGGGAACGTATAGCGCGGGAGCAAGGCTACCAGCTCTTAGAATGACTTTCTTAGAATTTTAAGGGCGTCCCACTCTAACACGGGTCGGGTCATCCTTGAAAAACTCTACCTCGGTCCCGCATTTGGGGCACTTGACCTCAAAAACCGCCCCCGGTTTCCAGTACTGGCTGTCCTGTCCTGGGCATTTCATATCTCTTCTCCTCTTGTGAAACTTCAGGTTCAGAGGTTCAAAGGTTCAGAGGGTTGTGTTGCCATGGCCAGTCTCCTGTAAGAGTGCCTTATTGCCAGAACTTCTGTCACAAAAAAAATTGCAGGTCCTCACAGGTTCCGGGTTTATCGTTTCGGGTTGCTGGTTGCTCGTTGCTCGTTAAACCTCTGAACCCCAAACCTGGCCACCTACTGGGGGTTGCGGGCATAGCCCGCGTTGGTTCTCAACTACAGGCATATCAGGCCCCCTGGTGAAGCCTGAAACCGGGGACAGCATATCCTCAGTTTCAAGCTCCCTGTCCAGGAATGATCAATCCCTCGATCCCCCATCCCTGTCTATCTCCCCGCCATCATGGCCTCAATGTCCGCCTCGGGCTCGGTGATGGGCTTGATATTGAATTTCTCCACCAGCACATTAAGGACCGTGGGGGAGACAAAGGCGGGGAGTGTCGGACCCAGACGGATACCCTTGACCCCGAGAAAAAGGAGGGCCAGAAGCACAGCCACCGCCTTCTGTTCATACCACCCGACATCAAAGGAAAGGGGGAGTTCATTGATGTCGTTCAGGCCAAATGCCTCTTTCAGTTTCAGGGCGATGACGGCCAGAGAGTAACAGTCGTTGCACTGGCCTGCATCGAGGACCCGCGGAATGCCGCCGATATCCCCGAGATCGAGCTTGTTGTAGCGGTATTTGGCGCACCCTGCGGTGAGGATGACCGTGTCTTTCGGAAGCCGCTGGGCCACCTGGGTGAAATAGGTCCTGGTCTTGTGCCGGCCGTCGCATCCGGCCATGACGATAAAGCGCCGAATGGCCCCGGACTTGACCGCAGCCACCACCTTGTCCGCCAGTGCAAGGACCTGGTTCCGGGCAAAGCCCCCCACTATCTTGCCTGTTTCAATCTCCGTCGGGGGTTTGCAGGTCCTGGCCAGTGCGATCATCTGGGAGAAATCCTTTGCGCCGCCTGCCGGTCTGTCCGGGATATGCACGGCCCCCGGATACCCGGTCATCCCCGTAGTGAAGATCCGATTTAGATAGGTGTTTTCCTTTTTGATCGGGATAATGCAGTTGGTGGTCATGAGGATCGGGCCGTTGAAAGACTCAAACTCCTCGTTCTGGTGCCACCACGATCCCCCGTAATTTCCCGCAAAATGGCCATACCTCTTGAATGCCGGATAATAGTTGGCCGGGAGCATCTCGCCGTGGGTATAGACATCCACCCCGGTCCCATCGGTCTGCTTCAAAAGCTCCTCCATATCCTTGAGGTCATGCCCGCTGATCAGGATGCCCGGATTGCTGCGGACCCCGATATTCACCTCCGTGATCTCCGGATGCCCATAGGCGGTCGTATTGGCCTCATCCAGGAGGGCCATGGTATTAACGGCCGTCTCCCCGCATTTCATGACCAGGCCGACCATCTCATCCACAGACAGGTCCCGGGTGGTCGAGGCCAGTGCCTCCATCATGAACCGGTAGATATCGTCCTTTTCAAATCCGAGGATGGCCGCATGATCGGCATAGGCAGCCACCCCTTTCAGTCCGATGACGAGGAGTTCCCTGAGGGATCGCACATCCTCGTTTTCGGTGGCGAGGATGCCGACCTTCTTGGCCTTTTCCTTGAACGCTGCCGGATCATCCGCGAACCAGACCGCTGCATCATGCAGCTCACCTGAAAATGCCGTCCCCTTCTTCTCCCTGTAACCGGCCAGGAACCTGTCCTTGACCGACTCCCTCATCTTCAAGGCCTCTTTGATGAGCCCAATGATTCTCTCATCGTCCCAGTTCACGTTGGTGATGGTAGAAAAGAGGGCTTCGGCAATAAACTTTCCCCATTTTCTGTCCAGTATGCCCAGTTCAGCGGCCTTTTCCCCGTAAATGGCGATCCCCTTCAGAGCGTAGATCAACAGGTCCTGCAGATTGGCGGTCTCCTCGGGTTTGCCGCACATCCCCTTTACCGTACATCCCTGATTCTTGGCTGTCTCCTGACACTGAAAACAAAACATGGCTTTTCTCCTTTCGCGCTCGATGGTTGGGTTTTGGTTGCGATGCCTCCTGTTTCCTGTTTGAGCCTGGCCCCTATTATGAGGGGCGGAGAAGCGTTGTGCATTGACTTACGTCAAGAAATGCAAATTTTTCGCGCGGTATCGGAGGGACATCGCCCCGAATCAGAAGGTAATGATTTCGTATCCCCTATCATGGTATGCTGACATGCCCGGATGGCCGGACATATCGTCAAGCAGGGTCAAATTTTGCTCCTTTGCCGCCTCAAGGGTCCCCAGTTTGCTTGAACAGGCCTTACAGACTCCTTCAACAAGACCCGCCTCCAGAGTCCTTTTCCACCATCCATGCAACGGGTTTTCTGGTTTCACCAGCTCGGGAATCAGTTTGACCGACGCACCCTCCAAGATGATTTTCGATTCATGTCCTTTGGATTTCATATCCAGTGCATTCAACAGCACATGTATGAAGCACATGGGGTCGCCATTGAAGACAAACAGGGCGAATTTCTTCATGATTCAACTCCTCCATTTCCTGGATTGTTCACAACCGGTCATCCTTTCTATTTGTTTCTTCTAATGAATATGAAGAATAACAGCTTACCATAACGGGGTTATTATGCCTCAAATTCTGTAAAAGATCATCCTTTCTTTACTGCATATTTACCCAGATGGATCCCAGGCGTCGCTCAGATACTGGCCCCTGTCATATTGTATCACCATGATATCAGGGCTGAAGGGCGTTGGATGGACATGTGGTGGCATGGCGGGGACGCATTTTATTGAGGCGTGCATGATGGAAAGCCAGGTGGAGTTAAACAGAGAGGCTCAGGCTGCGGGAAGGACTCTCGAAGTCGCTCCCGGCTTTCATGGGGGCCGAATCAGAGGCGCTCAAAATCGCCTTTCGGGACGGCGAACAGAGCGCCAGGATGAAGCGGTTGATCGGGCTTGGGATTGCACTGAGGACCCGATGCACCCACTGCATCCTCTCTCAGACCGAGGGCGCGCTGGATGCAGGGGGCCAGAAAAGGGGAGTTCCTTGAGACGCTCCAGGTGGCCGTGGCCATGGTTGGCGCCAACGGGATCGCAGAATCCCTCCGGGTCATCCGGTTTCTGGAAGAACTGGGGATGTGATGTCAACGCTGGGGACGAGGAGTCCCGGAACCACCGGCAGGGAGCACGGTTCCGGGCCTGAGGATTTGTTACAGGACGAGCTTTTGCACCTTCACCGCGCCGACCTTGAACTCCGGGATCTTAGCCAGGGGATCAAAGGCCTCTGCATTGGTCAGAACATTGGTGGGGACCTCGCCAAAGTGGATCGGAAGAAAGAGGGTGCCGGGCGCCACCATGCGGGTGAGCCGGGCCGGGGCCTCGATATCGCCCCTGCGGGAGGAAAGGACGACCACGTCTCCGTCCTTCACATGGAGTGCCTCTGCATCCTCCGGGTTGATATCCACATATCCCGTCTTCTGCTCCACATCCAGATGCGGAGAGATCCGCGTCATGGTGCCGGTGTGAAAGTGGGCGAACATACGGCCGGTGGTCAGGAAATAGGGGTATTCCTCATCGGGGAGTTCCGCAGGGTCCTTGTAGTCCAGGGCAAAGAACTTTCCCTTCCCCCGGGTAAACTGGTCCTTATGCAAATACGGCGTCCCCGGATGGTTCTTATCCGGGCAGGGCCACTGGAGACCGTCCAGCCCCATCCGCTGGTACGTCATGCCGGCATAGCTTTTGGGCGTCAATGCCGCCATCTCATCGAATATTTCTTCAGGGTTCTCATAGCGCATGTCATAGCCCATGGCCGTCGAGAGTCTGCTGATGATTTCCCAATCCGGGAGGGTGTTTCCGATGGGGTCGATCGCCTTTCGAATCCGCATGCAGCGGCGCTCGGTGTTGGTAAAGGTCCCTTCCTTTTCGGCCACCGAGGCCCCGGCAAGGACCACATCCGCCACCTGGGCGGTCTCCGACAGAAAGAGTTCCTGCACCACCAGAAAGTCCAGTTGCTTCAGGGCATGATTGAAGTGGTTCCAGTCCGGGTCGCTCAGCTTGGGGTTTTCACCGATCACATACAGCCCTTTCAGCTTTCCCTCCAGCATGGCAGGGACCATGTCGGTAATGGTCAGGCCCGGCGTGGCCGGCAGGGCCGGCCCCCAGGCCTTGGAGAACTTCTCCCGCACCGCCGCATCCGCCACCGGCTGATACCCGGTGAAGACATTGGGAAGCCCCCCCATATCGCAGGCCCCCTGCACATTGTTCTGACCTCTCAGCGGGTTGACGCCGCCCCCGTGGACCCCCACATAGCCGCAGAGCATGGCCAGGTTGCAGCACGACTTGACGTTGTCCACGCCCGTGGTGTGCTGAGTGATTCCCATGGCATACAGGAGACTCCCCGGCCCATGGGTGGCGTACAGCCGTGCCATCTCCTCCACATCCTTGGGATCTACCCCTGTGATGGCCTGAACCTTCTCGGGGGTAAATTCTCTGACCTTCTGTTCAAGGGCATCATAGTCTTCGGTCCGCGCTTCAATATAGTCTTTGGCATGCCAACCGTTTTTGATGATGATGTGCATCATCCCGTTCAAAAGTGCCACATCGCTCCCCAGCCGGTGGGTAACGGCCACATCCGCAAAGCGCGAGAGCTGGATGTGCCTCGGATCGGCCACAATCAGTTTGGCCCCCTTTTCCTTGGCCCGTATGACCCGCCGGGCGATCAGGGGATGACAGGCCGTGGTATTGGAACCGATAATAAAGACGCATCCGGCGTCCTCTATCTCGGCAATGGAGTTGGTCATAGCCCCACTCCCGAACGCGGCGGCAAGACCTGCCACCGTGGAGGCGTGTCAGAGGCGCGCGCAGTGATCCACGTTATTGGTCCCGATGACGGCACGGGCAAACTTCTGGGCCAGGTAGTTTTCTTCGTTGGTTATTTTGGCCGAGACCAGGACCCCGATGCTTTCCGGTCCGTATTTGTCGATAATCTCCCTGAAACGGTCAGCGGTCAGCTTAAAGGCCTCGTCCCAGTCCGTTTTGATGAACCGGCCGAAGGTCTTGACCAGCGGCTGCTTGAGCCGCAGGATGCTGTTCACATGTTCGTGAAGATTCCACCCCTTGATGCACAGCTTCCCTTGATTGACCGGATGGGTCTTCATGGGGAGCGTGCCGACAATCCTGTTGTTGATGACCTCGAATAGAACGCCGCAGCCCGTTCCACAGTAGGAACAGACCGATGGCACCAGCTTGCACTCCATTTCAGACTCCTTTATGCCTGGGCCCCTATAATGGGTTGAATCGGTTTCGGTTGCAGGGTCACTCGATCCCCCAAGATGCTGAAGGGGGGCTGATCCGCGCTGGTCCCGGTCTGATAGTCAAACAGATCCATAACGATCTTGCTGACCTTCTGATAGAGCAACCTCAGCGGAATATCCATGGGGCAGGCATCTTCGCACAACCCGCAGTCGATGCAGCGCCCTGCCATGTGAACGGCCCTCACCAGATGAAAAACAGGGATATCGGGGAGGAGCGGACCGGTCCGCACCAGATCGCTATGCTCCAGGCTGCATTCCTTGCAGAAGCAGACCGGGCATATGTTCCGGCACCCATAACACTTGATGCATTTCTGGAATTCATACATCCACCGGTTGCGCCCCTCTTCCGGGCCGCAGGTCTCCACCTCTTCGATTCGAAGGGTGTTGTCGATGCCCACCTCCTTCTTGTAGGCGCCGACCGCTTTAGGCTCCAGGTAGGAACAGTCGGCATGCACCTTCAACCTGGATGGGCAGCAGTTGACATCCATTGTTTTCATCTGCTCCGGCCGCAGTTGATTCCAGACATACAACACATTCAATGCCCGCTCATTGCAGTCTCGGGCCAGCATGCCGATCCGGACATTGGGATCTTCCGCTGCCATATGGGTCGCGATCTTCTCCAGGGAATACCGCGCCGGACTCACCACGAGGTCGTCCACCTCTTCCAGCCTCTCCCGGGTAAAGCACCAGGGGAGGGGATGATGGTCCACCTCCTTATACCCCAGAAACACGTCGATAGTCCCCTGTTCAAGCCATGATTTAATCTCGTCGTTCATTGGAAATCTCCTTAGAAGCACATGCGGTAGCCGTTGGGCGCCAGGGTTTAGCACCAAGGCCGACCGCTCAATACCCAAACACTCAGACCTACCCCCGCACGCTATGCCCTTTGCGCCTAATGCCTCGCGCCTCCATCCCCACAGCGGCCTGGCGCGTCTCATAAAAAACCGACAGGGGGTTTGGCCCCAAGGACTTGATCTTTTCTGTAAATCTTGTGACCACCTCCACAAATCGCTGGGCCTCGGCCGACGAGATCCATGCCAGATGGACCCTCTCTTGCAGGCCCATAAGCCCAAGCAACTCCTGAAGGAAGGTGATTCGCTTCACGGTCATGTAATTACCATACAGGTAATGGCAGTCGCCGATGTGTCAGCCCCCCACCAGGACCCCGTCGGCCCCGTCCTGCAAGGCCCGCAGGATATGATGCGGGGATATGGTGGCCGAGCACATGACGCGCAGCGGCCGGATATTGGGGGGGTAAGAGAGTCGGCTGACGCCGGCCAGGTCTGCCGCCCCATAGGTGCACCAGTTACACATAAACGCGATGATTTTGGGTTCAAATCCGTCTTCTTTCACGGTGATCTCCTTGCTTCGTCCAGTGGTCGAGTCGTGGAGCGGCAAGACAGATGGTTCACCACTCACCCCCTCAGCCAGCATCGCCGGACTCAGGCGGCCAGGGCCCCCCGAATCTGGGCATAGATTTCGGTGTTGTTAAATCCCATCAGGACCGCGGCCTCGGACGGGCACGTGGCCGCGCAGGCGCCGCACCCCTTGCATAGGGCCTCGTTCACCTCTGCCACATTTCTCTCCTCATTCAGAGAGATGGCATTATAGGGACAGACCTGCATGCATGCCAGACACCCCGAGCAGAGTTCGGGATCGATGATCGAGACAATGCCTCCCACCTGAATCGTGTCCATGGAAAGGACCGTCAAGGCCCTGGAGGCAGCGGCCTGGGCCTGTGCGATGCTCTCGTCGATCGGCTTTGGATAGTGGGCAATGCCGCACAGGAACACCCCGTCATTGGCAAAATCCACCGGCCTCAACTTCTGATGGGCCTCCAAAAACCACCCGTCTGCGTCCATGGGGACCTTGAAGAACTGGGCCAGACCCTGATCCTTGTGCGACACGATCGCGGTGGCCAGGCAGAGAAGATCGGCCCGGACCGCCAGCAACCGGTCCAGGATCGGGTCTCGGAACTGGACGATCACGCCATCGCCGTCGGCAGAAACAACCGGCTTTTCGTTTTTGGAATACCGGACAAAAACAACCCCTGCGGCCCGGGCGGCCCGGTAGAGGTCCTCCCGTTTTCCATAGGTCCGCATATCCCGGTAAAGGACAACGATCGTGACAACGGGATTCCGCTCTTTCAGTTCCAGGGCGCTTTCCACGGTATGGGTGCAGCAGACCTTGGAACAGTAGGGGTGCTCCTCATTGCGCGATCCGACGCACTGAATAAAGACCACCGTCCCGGCCTTTGCCACCCTCGGATCGTCGTTCCGCAACAGTCCGTCCATCTCCAGATGGGTCACCACCGCTGCATGTTCCCCATAGAGGTACTCCTTTGGCTTGTATTCCCTTGCCCCCGTGGCCAGGATCGCCACCCCGTGATCGATGGTCTCCGTGGAGGAACCCTTGGTTATCTGGGTCTTGAAATTGCCGACAAACCCGTCCACATGGGTGATGGACGCATTCTCGTGAAGCGTGATCCGCTGTTCCGAGCGGATTCTGCTCACCAGGTCTCGAAGGAGGTCCGCGACCGGCTCTCCCTGGCGGGCCTGGTTCAGCATTCGAGCGTTGCCGCCCAGGGTATCCGATTTCTCAACCAGATGGACCGGATACCCCTGGTGCGCCAGGGAAAGGGCCGCTGTCATGCCGGCAACCCCGCCGCCCACCACAAGGGCCGATTGACTAATGGGAAGGGCCGTCTGCTGAAGCGGGGTCAAGAGACTGGTCTTGACCACGGCCATGCGCACCAGGTCTTTGGCCTTTTGCGTGGCCGCATCCGGGTCGTCGGCATGCACCCACGAGTCGTGGTTCCGAATGTTGGCCATCTCGAAGAGATATTTGTTGAGCCCGGCATTCATGAGGGTCTCCTGGAACAACCCTTCATGGGTACGGGGCGTGCAGGCCGCGACCACCACCCGGTTCAGGCCCTGGGCCTTGATGACCTCCGTCATCTTGTCCTGAGTGTCCTGGGAGCAGGTAAAGAGATTTTCCTCGGCATAGACCACATGGGGAAGGCCCCTGGCAAACTCCGCCACCTCCGGAACCCTGACCACGCCCCCGATATTGATCCCGCAGTTGCACACAAAGACCCCGATTCGAGGGGGCTCGCGCCGCACATCCCGCTCCGCCGGGATCACCACCGCCCTGGTCCGGGTGTTGCGGGCGGCAGCCAGCCGCTCGGTTGCCGCACACGCGGCCGCGCTGGCCTCCATGACCGACTGGGGAATATCCTTGGGTCCGGTGAAGGCGCCGCAGGCATAGATCCCAGGCACCGAGGTCGCCACCGGGTGGAAGCTGTCGGACGCGACAAAATGATACCGATCCAGCTCGATCCCGAGCCGACTCGAGAGGTTGACCACGGTCTCGTCCACCTCCAGACCGGTAGAGAGCACCACCATGTTAAAGGACTCCTTTTCCAGGTGGCCGGACTCATCCGCAAAGGTCACCTCGATGTCGTCGGACCCCGGAAGGCGATCCACGGAATGGACGCGCGACCGGATAAACCTGACCCCGTCTTTTTGGGCATGTTCGTAATACCGGTCAAAATCTTTTCCATGGGTCCGCATATCCATAAAAAACACCGCGCACTCAAGGGGGACCTTGCTGTGTTCCCTCGCAATCACCGTCTGCTTGATGGCGTACATGCAGCATACGGACGAGCAGTAACCGTTGTCGCACCGGTTGACGTCCCTGGAGCCGACGCACTGAAACCAGGCGATCTTTGAAGGCTCTTTTTTGTCGGAAGGCCTGGAGAGGTGGCCCATAAAGGGTCCGGTTGCGGAGAGGATCCGTTCAAACTCCAGTGAGGTCACCACGTTCGGAAGGGCCGCGTAGGAATAGGTATCGTATTGGCTCGGATCAAAGGACTTGAATCCGGGGGCCAGGATCAGGGAGCCCACCTGAACGGCAATCTCCTTCTCCTTGTCATCGAAATGGATGGCCCCTGCCGGGCAGAACTTCTCACAGGCCCTGCACTTTCCTTTTTGAAAAAAAAGGCAGTTGTCCTTGTCGATGGCATACTTGAGAGGAACGGTCTGTGAATAGGGGACATAGATCGCCTTTCGTTTCATCAACCGCTCATTATACAGGTCATCCACCTTCTTGGGGCATTTTTCAGCGCAGGTCCCGCAGGCGATGCATTTGTTCACATCCACGTATCGCGGATGTTGTACCACGATGACAGTGAAATCTCCCTCCTTTCCGGAGATTTCTTTAACTTCACTCAGCGTCAAAAGCTCGATATTGACATGCCGGCCGACCTCGACCAGTTTCGGGGCCAGGATTCACATGGAACAGTCGTTGGTGGGAAACGTCTTGTCCAACTGGGCCATGACCCCGCCGATGCCAGGCGATTTTTCAATCATGTAGACATAAAAGCCCGCGTTTGCCATATCCAGGGCCGCCTGCATGCCGGCGATCCCGCCGCCGACCACCATCACGGCGCCCTGCAATTTTTGATCATTCGCCTTCCCACTCATTGTAATGCCCCCTCAGATGAATAGCGCTTTGCGTTTATTGGGTTCATTGAGTTGTGCCTCCTCTCCCTTGTTCCCATGCTATGCATGGGAATGCGTTACCCACACGCCCGGTGTCCTTACAATCCGGGAACAGCGGTGTGGCGCCACCCGGCAGAGTTCTCCCTGATGGTTACAGCGTTGAACAGGCCTTTTCAACCGCATCTGTCAGCTCATCATCGGTAAAAGGCTTGCAAAGATAATCTGTCGCCCCCAGTTTCATGGCCTGCACTGCATTGGACAGGGTCGCGTAACCGGTCATGACAATCACCTTCAACCCTGGCATCCTCTTCTTCAGATCCCTGAGGATGTCCATCCCGTCCATATCAGGGAGTTTCATATCGAGCAGCACAAGGTGATACGAGTCCCGAGCCATGGCACGCAGGCCCGATTCGCCGGTCTTGCTGTAGTCAACCTGGTGTCCCTTCTCCGTCAGGACCAGATGGCACGCCCTGCAAATAGCGTCCTCATTGTCGATGACCAAGACATTCAGCGGCTTCATCTCCGCTCCTCGTCTTCGGGTGCGTCAGAGATGATCGGGAACTCGACGATAAAACAGGCGCCCTGGTTCGGCTTACTCGTAACCCGGATGTCCCCTTTATGTTTCCTCACAATGCCACAGCTCACTGCCAGCCCAAGTCCTGTTCCGTTTGCCTTGGTGGAAAAAAAGGGGTCAAAAATCTTGTCCATATTTTCAGGGGGGATTCCGCACCCATTATCGCTGATCTCTATGTAGATTTTCTGCTCAGTTTCGTTGATGCCGCTCCTGACGATGACCCGTCCCTTGTCTTCAACGGCGTGCAGGGCGTTAAGGAGGAGGTTGATCACCACCTGTTCGATCTGGTTCCTGTCGAGCAGGGTTTCCATCATGTCCTGAGATAGCTCTTTATGGATTCGGACGTGCCTGAGGTGGAACTCGTTTTCCACGATACCCAGGGCCGATGAGACGATGTCGTTGACATTCACCGGGAACCTTTCCGGTTCCTGCTCCCGGGCGAAGTCCAGGAGGCCCTGAATGATGGTCTTGCACCGCTGGGTTTCCTTGATGATAATGTTGAGTCCCTCTTCCAGCGGACTCCCCTTGGGGACCTTCTTGCTCAGGTTGCTGCTGTAAAGGAGGATGCCGGCCAGGGGGTTATTGATTTCGTGTGCGATGCCCGCGGCCATCCTGCCCAGGGAAGAACCCTTTTCCACCTGACTGGCGAGACGGTAGAAGCGGGACTGCTGCCGTTCCATCAGACCTACGCGGTCGATGACGCAGGCGCACTGCATGGCAATGGTCTGTATAAAATCGAGTTCATCGGCCGAAAGATCACGCTGTTCCGAAAGGTATATCCGGAGAAGACCCGTCACATGGTCTTCCACGGCCAGCGGCACATCTAGCAGCATGCGAATCCCTTCGTCCCAGGTCTGCTGGGGATACTCCACCCGCGGGGCGTTCCAGATATCGGTGATGATATAGACCTTGCCTGGTTCGGAAAGGGTTGCCAGGATTTTTTCCGTGGAGACCGTGCCTTTGCTCAGATACCGTTCGCCCAGACCGGCGGCTGCCCGCACCTCAAACCGGTTGGTTTCCTTATTGAGCACCCTGAGAAGGGTCCCCTTGGCGTTGAGGGCCTCTGTCGATTTGGTGACCACGACATCGAATACGTCCTCGAGATTGGTGAGGGCGTGCATGGCGCTGATGATGTCCCGAATAACGTGAAAGTAGCTTTCAAACGACGCCGAAGAAGTCATGGAAAATCCCGTCCTTTGATTGGGAATAACGGCCCAGGTTTCCAGGTCGGCCCTCAAGAGCACATGGCTTTATGGAAGGCCTCCCTGAAACCGCAACGGATTACCAGGCCTCTCTCTCCAGTCGCTTGTAGATGAACATCAACTGCTTCTGCGTGAGTTCGCCGACATTCTCGTTGATCCATTTCAAATCACCGGACGCAATGGCCGCCTTGGCTTCACCTGAAAGCTGGTAGCCCTCCAGCGCAAGCGGTCCATTTTCCATCAAATCATGCCAGAACTCCTTATCTTCAGCAGTGCGGTTCAAGGCCTGAACGACCTCCCGCTTTTGGATCAGTCTCCCTTCTGCAGCCCTGACATCAGGAACCGAGATCTCCGCCTGCTCCGCTGCACGGCCTCTCAAGGCCTCGTTGATGGCAAACTTGATCTGGTCTTCGGTAAAGGGTTTGGGCAGGAAGTCGCGAGCCCCCAGTTTCATGGCCTCCACGGCCGTGGCGGCGGTTCCATATCCGGTAATGACCAGGACCTCAGTCTCGGGTTTCTCGGACTTGACCTTCTTGATGACCTCCATGCCGTCCATGTCCGGCAGTCTGAGGTCGGCCACCAGGAGATCATAGCGCTTCTGCTTGAATGCCTCCAGCGCCAAGCCCCCCGTGCCGGCCAGATAAACGTCATACCCTTCCTCGGTCAGGACCATCTCGAGGCCCTTGGCAACGTTCAGATCGTCTTCCATCACCAGGATATGGGGCGGCGTCTGATCCCCAACCACTCTGTCTTGATACAATGTTGTCATCTCCGTCCCTCCCTCTGTTGTCATGTGTCAAAATGGCGTTGCAAACGGTTTCCGTTCGGGTTTCCCTCGGGTCTTGATCTCCACTGAGCAATTGGCATGCCAACCGCAATGAGCTATGGCGTAGAATCGCAAGATGGAAGAAATACAATAAATATCCATGTGTTATGTCCAGCAAGCCCCGGGAGTGAATCCTGCTGCCGAAATGGGGGGCGTATACGGATTTATATGCTTGGGAGGGTCGAAACCCAGTGAATGGAAGTAATTTGAACGGGTTAGTTGCGTATAGAAATCGATACGGAAGTATGATGTCCCATACGGAAACAGGGCGTCATGAGCCTACTCCTCGGAATGGCTCCCTGTCGAGGGGGGTCTGGCCCCTGTAGAAAGGTGGTACTTTTTCATCAGGGCAGAGAAATTGGATCGCTGCATCCCCACCCGCCTGGCCGCCTGGGTGATGTTCCCCTTTTCAGCCGAAAGGGCCTGTTGAAGAAAGGAGCGCTCGATCTGGCCGAACTCTCTTTCCAGCAGATCCCTTTTAATGGACCTCAACTCCTCAAGGGTTTCAGGGATCCTCTCCCTGGATGCAGGGCCTTTTGTCTCCCAGTTATCCGTCAGGCTCCGGTTGTCCAGTATCCGTTCGTCGGCCAGAATCACCAGTCGCTCGACCGTATTCCTGAGCTGACGGACATTGCCGGGCCAGTCATAGGCCGTCAGCACCTCAAGGGCGTCGTCCGAGAACCCCTCAATCCGTTTTCCGGTCTGCCGGGAGTAAATGCGCAGGAAATGGTAAAGGAGCCTCGGGATGTCATCCCTGCGCTCCCTGAGCGGGGGAATGAAGACGGGAAACACGTTCAATCGATAAAACAGGTCTTCCCGAAAGGACCCCTCATCCACCATGATCTTGAGGTCCCGATTGGTGGCAGCAATGATCCGTACATCCGATTTCTTGACACGGCTGCTGCCCACGGGTTTGAATTCCTGGGTTTCCATGGCCCGCAAGAGCTTGCCCTGGATACCCAGATCCAGATTCGCCACCTCGTCTAAGAAGAAGGTGCCGCCGTCGGCCGCCTCGAAGACCCCGGCCTTATCCTTGATAGCACCGGTAAAGGCCCCCTTGACGTGCCCGAAGAGCTCGCTTTCCAGCAGGGATTCAGCAAAGGTGCTGCAGTCTACCGGAATGAACGGACGATCCGCCCGTTTGCTCTGGGCGTGAATGGCCTTGGCAAACAGCTCCTTTCCCGTCCCGGTCTCCCCGCACAGGAGGACCGTGCTGTCGGTCGGCGCCACCTTTTTGATCTCTTCAAACAGTTTCAGGATATGCGGGTTTTCCCCTACGATCTCGCTGAAATCAAACCGGTCCACAAGCTGCTGGCGCAGGCAGCGATTTTCGTCCTTCAGGCGCTTATTCTCGACGGCCTTTCCAACAGCCAGGATCAGCTCCTCATCCCCAAAAGGCTTGGAGAGGTAGTCGAAGGCACCTGATTTCATGGCCTCCACGGCATTTTCGACACTGGAGTAGCCAGTCATCACAATCACATAGATGCCCGCTTGTTCCCGCTTGAGGGCCTGGACAATCTCCATTCCATGGATATCCGGGAGTTTCATATCGATCAATGTCACATCGTACTGCCCCTCGATCAACAGATCCAGGCCCCTTCGCCCGCTCTGGCAGGCATCCACCGCATACCCCCGGTCCGAAAGGGCCAGCCGACATCCGTCACAGATGGCCTTCTCATCGTCGATAACGAGAATCTTGACCGGTTTCATTTAATTAACTCCACCATCCAACTCACTCCTATTCAGCGCCGTGATTGGTGCGCCAGTAATACAGATGCAGGTCCAGCCGTGTGCTATGGATAAAGGCCTCTATCTGACAGATCACAACCTGTTCAAACCTCTCAAACCTCCGCCCCGAGGTCCTGGTATCCATGGGTTCCGACAGCGTGTGGGAAAGCACGTTCGTAAAGCCTTTACCGAAAAAATAATAGGGGACAAAAATAGGGACGTCTATGATGTCATGCTTTTGAGTCAATTAGCACGAAACGATTCTCTCTTTCGATTTGTTGCCCCCTCATGGATGAACGACTTACTGCCGATTGGCATATATTTAGCCTTCTTCCAATCTCTATGGTCGTCATGCCAAGCCTTC